>Ga0208879_1003668_pt1 | contig 12405 bp, 13 predicted proteins | sample Knorr_S15_td_Bot_FD_185605 | JGI IMG/M metagenome (GOLD analysis project Ga0208879, IMG submission 185605) | Marine microbial communities from Southern Atlantic Ocean transect - Knorr_S15_td_Bottom_ad_5009_LV_A (SPAdes) (version 2) | ecosystem: Environmental > Aquatic > Marine > Oceanic | place...
CAAAACCCTGCTGCACCTCCAGTGCCACTTCGGCATGGACACGCTTTCATGGGCGCGGGAGGGGGCGACAGTAACCGGCCTCGACTTCTCACCCGCAGCAATCGAGGCCGCCCGAAGGCTGAGCACTGAATCCGGCGTTCCGGGCCGGTTTGTTGAGTCGGAACTGTACGACGCCCCGAACGTGCTGGATGAAAAGTTCGACATCGTCTACACCGGCATCGGAGCGATCTGTTGGCTTCCCGATATCCGTGGTTGGGCGAAGGTCGTGAGTCACTTCCTTAAGCCGGGCGGGATCTTCTACATCCTGGAAGGCCACCCGATGATGTGGACCCTGGACGACGACACGCCAGAAGAGCCGATGCACATCAGAAGGCCCTACTTCGAGACGGATCAACCGCAGAATCCCGAGGGCTGGGAGAACACCGAGGACTACGCACAGACCGGGAAGAAGCTGAAAAACACCCGCACATACAACTGGGGCCACGGACTCGGAGAGATCGTCACAGCGCTTATCGATGCAGGTCTTAGGATCGAATTTCTGCATGAACACATGGAATGTGCATGGCAAGCTTACCCGTGGATGGTCGAGGGCGATGACAAGATGTGGCGCGTGCCCAACTACCCGGAACGACTCCCACTGATGTGGTCGCTACGCGCCGTTAAGGAAGCTTGATGCCTGAGCCGATGTTTGTAAGGGCGTATGGCAACACGCCCGGGGACTAGCAAGAAGGGCGCGCAGCTTGAACCTCAACCCACGCGATGCTGAGAACGACCGCCACGGTTTTGCCCTTTACGCCGTGTTTGCGATCGCCGGCTCCGCCCAGGTTTCTGCGATATCCGAGTTGCGGCGGGCGATGTACTCCGGGGTTGAAGACCCTCCGGCCTACGTCAACGCACCGGCTCACGTCACCGTGAAGCGCCTCTTCGCCGGGATCCCGAACGTCGAAGACATACAGGAAGCGATTCACGGGATCTGCGAGTCGGTAAAGCCATTTCGAATCGAGCTAGACCCCGAGCCAGAATCATCCGCCGCTGACGGCTCCTCACTAACCGTGTCGGTAAAGTCCACCCCCGAACTGGTCGCCCTCAATCAGTCGCTTGAAACGGCGATAAACCCGCTTGTCGAGACCGAGTTCGGCGATGCGGACTTCCACCCACACATGACGGTGTTCCAGGACGCCGCGTCCGAGGAATCGGAAAAGGGTTTGCGACTCGCGAAAGGCCTGTGGCTGGGGACCGGATTTTACGTCGAGACTCTTGAAATGATGGCCCGAACCGCACCGTTCAGAGGAGGTCGATGGACCTCACTGGCATCCTTCGAACTGGACATCTGGAGCTGACCAGCGCCAACAACGTAGGGGCGGCTGACTACCCGCCCTCACGCGAATCTAACCACAGGATCATTGAGCCGCGAAAGCGACAATCCTGTCATCCTGAGCCGCTGCGCAGGATCTCCCGGCTTTCCAACATCGACGGTCTCCGCAGAGACCACTCCGCGCTCACCCAGCAATAATCGAAGCCAGCTTGTCGGCGTCGATGCTGCCGCCGCTCAGGATGCAAACAGATCGGCCGCGCTCTCCAACAGGAATAGCGAGAGCGGCAGCAACAGAGGCAGCGCCCGCGCCCTCGACGACCAGCTTGTTGTCCAGTGCCAATCGCCGAATTGCGTCCTTCACCTGATCCTCGGACACCGTCACGGTGTCGTCCACCACAGACCGCAACAGCGGCCACATCTCGTCCGTCACGAGCGGCACCCCTAGCCCGTCGCACAACGTCGGCTGCGCATCCACCCATACCGGCCTCCCCGCCGCGAGGCTCGCCGATAAAGGCGCGCACGCCTCGGGCTGCACCGCAATGATTCGCACGTCCGGGTTTAGCGCCTTGAGCGCGCTACCGACCCCACAGATCAGCCCGCCGCCACCGACAGACACAAAAACCGTGTCCACGTCCGGCAGATCGTCGTGTATCTCCAGCCCTACGGTGGCGCTCCCGGCCACCATCAGTGGCTCGACCCACGGGTGTAAGAACGTGTACGACTCGTCCTCCCATCCGGCCGACAGCATCCAGTCGAACAGCTCATCCCCGGGCGTCAACACCGGCTCCATGCCGTACGCCTCGATAGCGTCTATCTTGGCCCTCGGCGTCGTGTCTGGAAGCCGACTTCGCGCCGATGCGCCAACGAGACGGGCTGCGTAAGCGACCGCCTGCGCCGTGTTGCCGGCGCTGACCGTAGACAGACCTCGAGACCGCTGCTCGTCCGTCAGCGAAGACGCCCAGTTGTAAGCCCCACGAATCTTGAACGAGGTCACGGGCTGCAAGGTCTCGGGCTTGAGCAGAATGTCCGGCTGCGCGCTCGCATAGGAGCGCAACGACAGGAGTGGCGTGCTGACGGCAACCCCGCGAATCCGCTCAGCCGCTGCCCGCACGTCGTCCAACGACGGCGCACTGATGGGTGTGCCGCCGAACCCGGTTCGGCGTGGCTGGTCCCCGTTAATCAGCTTGCCGCCTCCACTGGATGCGTCACACGCCTTCGACGATCGAAAGGACGGTGTTGGCGGTGCGTTCCCGGAGGGCGAGGAGCGGCTGATATTCCTCTGCGTAATAGAAACGATCCGCGTCCTCAGGTGTCGAGAACTCGAGTATCACGAGCCGGCCGGGATCCCACTCGCCTTCCAGATTTTCGACTTCGGCGCCACGAACGACGTATCGACCTCCGTGCTTCGCGATCTGCGGAGAAACCTTTTCCCGATATTCGGCAAACCCCTCTGGGTCAGTGATCTCAAGTTGAACAATTACGTAAACGGCCATGGCTCACTCCTTCAGCGATGTGTTGTCACGCTCTTGGACGGTCTGACTACCTAAGCGCCCTCGCCCGCCGGGTCGTCGCCATGATCCGCCATATGCATCCGCAGCGCGTCCAGCACTATCGTCGTCGCGCGGATCGTCGTCATCCGGTCGGACAGCAGGCGCTTGCCATGCGCCCGCACGCGTTCCGTGATGTGCCGGTGCGCCTCCGCAACGTCCGCGTGCCCCGGCTGTCCGGGATGCCCCAGCGAAGCCGCCATATCGTTCGGGCCGAATGTGATGCAGTCGATCCCGTCTACATCAAGAATCTCGTCGATGTTATCGAGGCCCAACTTCGACTCAACCTGTGCGACCACAAGCATGTTGGCGTTTGAATCCGCCAGGAACTCAGTGTTCCCGCCGTGCAGGTCTTTGATTGCAGCTGTGTGCCCGTAGACGTTCCCACGCGCCGGTCCCCAGGACCGCTCTCCCTCCGGCAGGAACAACGTGGCGTCCACCAGGATCTTCGCCTGCGCCGCCGTCTCCGTGTGCGGACCCTGGATGCCCTGCACACCCCGGGCCAGGTAGCCGTTGATCACCGACGCATCGATCGCCGGGACGCGCGCCGTGACTGTCATGCCGTATGCGTTTGCCAGTCGGCAGATCGCATCGACCTCGGACAGCGTGAAGTGTCCGTGCTCGCCGTCCAGGTCGACCCCGTCTAGCCCGGCCATCGCCGCTAGCTCGATCAGCTCTGTAGACGGGTGATGGAACTGAAGCAGGTGCGCTATCTTACCGGCGCGATTGGCAGTGAAAATTCGATTCTCCGGCATACGGACTCCTTGAGTTATCTGGGATGGGGGAGAAGATTTTCCGTGGACCAGCAACTTCGTTTCGGACCTACGCCAGCCCGAACCTGTCGTCACGGGTCTCCACGGGCAAAGCGTCCCATGTCGGCGGAGTGTAATCGCTCGTCATGTCCACGCGCTGACCGCTTTCGGCCGAAATCCACACCTTCTCGATGAACTCGATCACGTGCGCAAGCTGGCGCGGGCCGTTGAGAAGCGGCTTGCCGTCAAGAACGGCGTCCGCCAGCGACAGCAGCGTGGCTGGATGGAGGGCCCACCGGGTGTCAAGGCCCGGGATGTGCACATCCTGCCAACCGTCGACGTCGGTCTTCCAGTCGTCCCGGTACAGGCGGATGCGCAGAACCTGGTCGCCGCCGTAAACCTCGATCGTGCCGTCAGTCCCGAACAACGACATCATCGGCGACTCGGAGCTCATCGCCACGTAGCCCGTGTCCATCGTGCCGAGCGTGTCGTTGCCCATATCGAACACGATCACGTTGTTGTCCGGCACATCCACGGCGACCCGCTTTCCGGCCGCAGGCCCGTCCCGCATCACACGTTCCGGGATGGAGGTCGTCGACATCGCAGACAACGACTTCACGCCACCAAGCAGCCCGGTCAGCCGAACCAGCCCGTAGCCAGCCATGCTCGACATCCCGCCTGCGCCCGACTGGTAGAACCATGAGAAATCTGTTGGAGCGCCGGGCCGGGAGCCGGGGCCCATCGAGTTCTGGCTCATCTTGATCAGGTTTATCTTGCCGATCACGCCCTTGGACACGATCTCCATCAGCCGCCGCTGCCCCGGGTGGAGCATGTTTGGCGGCGCGCAAGAGATGTAAAGTCCGTTGTTTTCCGCCAGATCGCAGACCTTCAGCGCGTCCGAAAACCCCTCCGTCATAGGCTTCTCGACAAGCACATGCTTTCCGGCCTGTAACGCCGCCAACACCTGCTCCGTGTGAAACCGATGCGGCGTCAGCACGGCAACGGCGTCTACCTCCGGGTCGCGCAGCATCGCCTCGTAATCGCCGTACGCGATACCGCCGTACTGGTCAGCGAACTGGCCGGCGCGCGCCTCGTCGAGGTCGCACACGGCCGTCAATTGCAAGCGGTCGTTCCAGTGCTGCGTCGCCGGGAGGTAGTACCACTGCGCCGCAGCGCCAGCGCCCAGCACGCCAATCTTGAGCCGACTCTTGGACGGTTCTGGCATATTGTCTCTTCCCCCTCGTATTTATTGGCGAACTATAGAGCCTGCCCGCACTCGATCACGGCCACCACATTTAAACGGTCATTCCCGTGTACACGGGAATGACGCGACAACTCAGCTACACCCCTAAACAGCCTCGATGGCAATCGCCAAATAGCCTCGATGGCAATCGCAATCGCTAGCCCCGCTGCTCCCAATCTCCGCCCACATCGTCATACCGGCGTTCCAGATCGGCAATCGCCGCGCCTGAAACCGTCATCCCATCGCCGATTATCTCCACGTTCGACGCCAGGTGCCCCGGGTTCAACGTGCCGGAAGAGAAGCTTGACCGATCCCCGGCCGTCTACGGCCCGCCAGAATCAGGGTCCGGTCCGATCGAGGAATTAGATCATCCCTACGATCAGCCCCCGGTCAGGCTCTCCGGCGGTGGGGGAATGGTTGGGACGGCGGCCGATTACTCCAACTTCTGCCAGATGATGGTCAACGGCGGGAACCTGAACGGCACACGCATACTCGGGCCGAAGACGGTCGATCTCATGACAAAGAGCCACCTGCCGGACGAGGTGAAAACCTTCACGCTGAGTGAAGGCCGCAGCGACTACATGAGGGGCTGCGGCTTCGGCCTTGGCTTCCGGATCATCGAGGATGTGGCAAAGAACGGCATAGCCGGCTCGGCGGGCTCCTACTCATGGGGCGGAGCCGCCAGCACCTACTTCTGGATCGACCCGGTGGAGGACATGTACGCCATCTTCATGACACAGTTCATGCCGTCAGGCCACTACCCGATTCGCGCCGAGTTCCAGACGATGGTGTACCAGGCGCTGGTGGATTGACGGCGGGACTACCGCACAAGTAAACCGACACATTTATCGATCAGCTCGTCGATTGACGGGGCGGCTCCGGTGTCGATGCTGTTCAGGCCGTGTCTGGTCACCGCGTCCGTCATAAGCTGGGCGAAACTCTGGTTGCGCTGCACAAACATCTGAATCAACGCCTTCCCGTCCGGCTTCACGCGATCGAAATCGCTCGACGCGTGAATCCGTCCTTCAAGCACCTCGTCGTCGGCTGTCAACCAGCAGGCGGCCACGTCCTCCATGCCCGCGGTTGCTATTCGTCCGGGCAACACCGCCGAACCCTCAAGCACCAGTGAATCCGCGTCACGGTCTGTGACATGCGTTCGTACGAGGCTCTCGATATCGGGCCACATGCTGTTGTAGTGACGCATCACGTCTTCAACGAGGTCGTCTACCGACAGCGATGAATAGGGGTGGACAACATGGTCCGGCACCGGGCCTGCGTCGGTCCGCCAGGGCCGACCGGGATGGCGAGCCATCGAGTCGGTAGAAACGTGGTTCCAACCAAGTTCTGCGGCCAGGGTTTCGGCAAGCGTCGACTTTCCGGTGTGGGACGGTCCGCCTATTAGCAATACCCGGATAAGGGACATGCAGGAAGTTTTACACGTTCAAGACAAGGACGAGCTGCAAGCGCAACCCGAATCCGTAAACAAAAACAGCCGTCCCAATAAGCCCCCCAGCAAGGGGTTAGCGGGTGTTGGCGGCCTCTCGGGCTTCCTTCGCCTCTCGCCGCTGACGGGCCGTCTTCGGCCCATCGTCGCCGATCGAGTCGATCTTGCGCATCGAGAGGATCTCCGTCGCCTCGCCGTCCTTGACCTCAAACACGTGCGTGGCGATGCCGTCCACAATGCCCGGGTCGTGACTGGCGCAAATGATCGTGCCGTCGTACCCGGCAAGTGCCTCGATCAACCGGACACGTGTTGCACGGTCCAGGTGGTTCGTCGGCTCGTCGAGCAGAAGAACGTTCGTCGGCTGAATCAGGAACTTGGCCAGCGCGACCCTGGAACGCTCTCCGCCGGACAATACCTTCACGGGCTTGAACACATCGTCCCCGCTGAACAGGAACTGCCCGAGGATCGAGCGAAGCCTCACGTCCGGGGCGCCGTTTGAGCCCTCTCGGACCTCTTCGATAACCGTTCGGTCCGGGTCCAGGGCCTCGTCCTGGTGCTGATCGTAGTAACCGGGCCGTGCGCGCTCCGCCCACTCGACAGTTCCCTGGTCTGCCTTCAGCGCGCCGATGGCGATGCGCAGCAACGTGCTCTTGCCACCTCCGTTCTCCCCCACCAGGCACACTTTGTGTCCGCGTTCGACATCCAGATTTACATCCACCAGCACAACTTCATCGCCGAACGATTTAGCGACGCCACGCATCTTGAGGACTTCTCGCTCGGTCCGGCCGTTGGCCTGGAGGGCGAACCGCACCTCCGGGGCCTTCCGGACCGTCTCGATGATGTCCATTCGTTCCAGCGCGGCTTCACGGCTGCGGACCTGTGCGGCCTTCGTCGCCTTGGAACGGAACCGCTCGATAAATCGGCGCTGGCGGGCGATCTCACGTCGCTGTCGCAGGCGGGCACGCTCACGTGCCTCGGCCCGGGCCTTCTTCTCAGCGAGGTACGCCGTGAAATTACCGGCGTAAGGCGTAACCTCCCCGCGGTCGATCTCAATTATCTTGGTGACGACCTTGTCCATGAACTCACCATCGTGAGTCACGATCACCACCGCACCCGGGTAGTCCTTCAAATACGTCGCCAGCCAGTCGCGTGCCGCGGCGTCCAGGTGGTTTGTCGGCTCGTCCAGCAGGGCGTGCTTCGGTACAGACGCCAGGATCTTTGCCAGCGCAACACGCATCTGCCACCCACCGGAGAAATCAGCGCAAAGCTTTTCCCAGTCCGATCGCTCAAACCCGAGGCCGTCCAGCACCCTGCCGATACGGGCCTCGATGCGGTACCCGTCGAGCATTTCGTATCGGTCGTACAACGAGGTCTGCTCGTCGACCAGCTCCATCACGTCGCCTTCGCCCGTCTCAAGCATCCGGCCAACTTCGTCGAGACGATGTCGAATCTGAAGCGCTTCTGGGAACGCCTTCCAGAGCTCGTCCACCAGCGTAAAGTCAGGTGTGAGGTCAGCTTCCTGCTTCAGGAACCCGATCTCACCGTTGCGGTGCCCGACGGTTCCCGCCTCGGGAATCTCCTGCCCCGAGATGAGCCGGAGGAGGGTGGACTTACCGGCGCCGTTCGGCCCGACGATGCCAACGCGATCGGATTCTCCGATGACAAAAGTCACGTCGGAGAACAGGTCCTGAGTCCCGTAGGACATTGCTAATTTATTGGCGAAGAGCATCTATCTGTTCTCAGTGGCTGCGCATGTCCCAGTCGAATAAGGCGAGTCAGGCACGCGTTCAGGTCTGGCGCGGACGATCCGCGGAAATGGTCGATTAATTAATTTGGTGTTGGGTCCGGTTTTCTTAACGCGCCGTCTGGCGATTTGTGCCCGGCATCTCCGTTGGCGAATCCATCGGCAGAACGGACCCCGGCCGAGCGGCGCAGATCACGCCACGATTAACAATCATACCGCGACCCCCGGTCGACGGGTACGTACAGAACACGCGATTATTCCCCAGATTTCGTCCGATTTCAGCAAGGGACCGATGAACTTGCATCTGAGGTAACCAGGTGAGGCGATAACACCGTAGGGGCGAATGACTATCCGCCCTCGGGTCGATTCCAATCGACCCCTACGGCCGTAGGCTAAACGTGATGACCAACGCGGGAGCCCGTCTTGCTCGCGAGCAGGCGTCAGTGTGGCAATCGGCGGATCCTGAATCAAGTTCAGGATGACAGAACGTTGGAAGGCGTCACGATCGCGAGCGGACGTGAGCGTTTGCCTTACATCCCTACGATGCAACTACCGCCTAAGGACCTCCGCCATCTTTGCCCCGATCACCGCCGAAGACTCTGCGATATGGACGTCGGCTTCCCGGAGCACCCGGATCTTCTCAGACGCGAGCGCCGCCACCCCCGTTATGATCGCTCCGGCGTGTCCCATGCGTTTGCCGGGAGGCGCCGTCTGGCCGACGATCGCACCCACCACCGGCTTCGTGACGTGATTCTTGATGAACTCGGCGGCCTGCTGCTCCTTGGTTCCGCCGATCTCGCCGATCATCACGATCGCGTCCGTCTCGTCATCGTTCTCGAACATCTCAAGCACGTCCACAAACGTCGTGCCGTGCAGTGGGTCGCCACCGATGCCGACACATGTCGACTGGCCGATGCCGAGCTCAGTCAGCTGCACCACCGCCTCGTACGTCAGCGTTCCGCTGCGGGACACCACGCCGACCCGGCCCTCGCTCAAGATGCTGCCGGGGATGATGCCGACCTTCGCCCTGGTTCCGGGATGAATCAGGCCTGGGCAGTTGGGGCCGAGCAAGCGTGACGACTTGCCCTCCATGTATGCCAGTGTTTTGACCATGTCCTGGACCGGCACGCCCTCGCTGATGCACACCACAAGTGGCAGACCCGCGTCCACCTGCTCAATGATGGCGTCCGCCGCGCCCGGAGCAGGAACGAAAATCAGACCAACGTTCGCGCCGGTTGCTTCAACGGCTTCCGTGACCGTCTCAAAAATCGGGACCTCGTCCTCAAACTTCGTCCCACCGCGGCGCGGGTGTACTCCGGCCACCATGTTCGTCCCGTACGCCCGGCAACTGCTCGCCTGGAACGTACCGTCACGGCCGAGGCCCTGCACCAGCAGTCTAGTGTTCTCGTCAACAAGGATGCCCATCTAAGAGGTTTCTCCGTTAGAGCTGGCGGCGCCTGCTGCCTTGTTCAGCCCGGCATTGGCGCCAAGCACCTGTGTAAGCGCGATTGCGGCCTCACCGAGATTACCGACAGTCGTGACGTTCAGGCTGGCGTCGGCCAGAATTTGAAGCCCTTCTTCAGCATTCGTGCCGCGCATGGCGACCACCAGCGGCATCTGCGTCCCGGTACTTTTAGCGCCCATCACGATGCCTCGGGCGGCTACGTCGCACCTGAGGATCCCGCCGAACAGGTTCACCAGGATCGCCTCAACATCGCCATCCGAAACGATGATCTCGAACGCTTCAGCGATCTTGTCTTCCGCCGCACCGCCTCCTACGTCGAGGAAGTTGGCGGGAGCCGCGCCCGCGGTCTTTGTGATGTCCATCGTCGCCATCGCAAGCCCTGCGCCGTTCACCATGCAACCGACACGCCCACCATCGAGCTTCACGTATGCCAGACCGGCATCGTGAGCCTTCTGCTCAAGCTCGTCGTTCTGCCCCGGGTCCTCCAGCTCGGCGACCTCTTTGTGGCGGAACAGGGCGTCATCCTCAAAGGCGATCTTGGCGTCGAGCGCCATCACCCGGCCGTCTGTCGTTACTACCAGAGGGTTGATCTCTACCAGCGAAGCGTCAAGTTCCTGAAATACGCGGCAGAGATTGGTTATCAGTCCGGTCGCCTGCCGCACAAGATCGATAGGTATGCCGATCTCGATTGCGATGTCCCGGGCGTGATATGCAGTAAGACCTATTAGCGGGTCCGCCGCCACCCGTACGATCTTCTCCGGCGTGTTGGCTGCGACCTCTTCGATCTCGACGCCGCCCTCGGAGCTTGCCATCACCATCGGCGCACGTGCATCGGCGTCCATCGTGATCGCCACGTACAGTTCGTCTGCGATATCGGTCAGTTCGGCAACAAGAACCTTGCGGACCGGAACGCCACCGGCCTTTGTCTGGTGTGTGACCAGGTTTGTGCCCAGCATCCCGGCGGCGGCTTCAGCAGCCTCGTCCGGGGAGTTGACGAGCTTGACCCCGCCCGCCTTCCCACGTCCACCGGCATGGACCTGCGCTTTGACGACCACGCGGCCGCCCAACTCAACGGCGAGTTGCCGTGCCTCGTCGGGCGTCGATGCGACGCCGGCACGTGGAACTGCGATCCCGTAGGATTCGAGGATCTTGCGTGCCTGGTACTCATGTATGTTCATATTTGAATTCGGATCTTCATTTCGTGAGGAGCCGCCGAAAAACGAAATTATTCGGTCTCAGCGTCCTCAACATTGGCCTTGAGTCTGTCCAGTTCCTTGAGAAGTCGTTTTCGGGTGAACATCATGCCCGCTACACCGGATGCGTCCAGCTCAGCGGTGAGCCTCGTGCCCCCGTTTTCCGGGGTGAACGTGAAGTGCTGCAACACGCGCCCCCCGATGGGCAGGTTGGTCTCGAATCCCAGTTCCTTGTCCCGGTCGTAGGTGGTGACGGCGCCATCAAGGTCCATCCCCATCACACGACATGACATCGGCCCGTTCACCGTCCAGCCGTCCGGAAGTCTGACGTTCTGTATCTGCGGCCACCAGTCAGCCCAGCGATCAAGATCCGTCATCGCGGCAAACACCGATTTCACGGGCGCATTGATGGCTATGGATTCCTTGTGTCGCGTCAACGTAACCTCTTGGTCCAGCGCCTGCCCGGCTGCGTCGTTCTAGACGTTCGGACGGCGACGAATATCGTAGTCACCCGTCAGGTGAGTGTCCACTTGCAGTATCGGGTGAAATGAGTTCTTCCGGGCTGGCTGTTTAGACGAACCGTGCAGAGGCGACGCCCAGGCCGTCGATCACTATCTCGACCAGGTCGCCCCGTTCAAGCCATTTTGTCTCGACGATACTCCCCAGGAATACGAACTCGCCTGCCCGCAGCGGTATGTCGTGCAGGGCAGCCGTATTCGCCAACCACGCCAGGGCCTCAAGCGGGTGACCCATTATGTCGCCGCCAACGCCGGAACCGACCTCGTCGCCGTTGATAGACATCGAGCCATTCAGCGATGCGAGATCAAGTTCACGCCACGCCGTAATCGGCTCGCCGAGAACGCAGCCGGCGCCAAAGAAGTCGTCCGCGATGAGAGTTGCCACGTCCATCGACGTGTAGTCGATCCAGCGATCATCCACGATCTCAATCCCGCACATCACAGCTTCAACAGCGGGGGCCACCGTGGATCGTGTGTAGGGCACATCGGAATCCGGCAAATCACCGCCCAGCCGGACAACGATCTCGCATTCGACACCGACATGCAGAAAAGACGAGAAATCGAATTCACCGTCGCGTTCACGCACCGTTGGTGCGTACACAAGCCCTGCGCAAGGGTTTGGAATATTGAGATATTCCTGCATCACGGTCGTGGTGCAGCCGATCTTTCGTCCAACTGGCTCGCCGTATCCGCCGGATGACAGTTGTTTTTGCACGGAGGCCTGTAGGCGGTACGCTTCGGCCTCGTTGGAGGGGCGATCAGGCTCTGGTAGGTGACCGAGCCTTGTGTGCTCCAACCGGCCGCCGGCGAGAACCGTCGCGGCCCTGTCGAGCGCATCGGAGTCCATGGTGTTGCCTTACTACGGTGATCCGTTAAGCGTCGACGCCCGCAAGCATACAGCCCGTAAAATAGACGCCCAGCCGGGCCAAAAGAAAACCGCCCCGATGACCGAAGTCACCGAGGCGGTTTGTTTAACTAGAGCTATCGGGCGCTAACGCCTACCAGCTGCGGGACTGCCGCTGCTGCGAGAAGCAAGAGTTGCAGTACACCGGTCGGTCACCGCGCGGCTGGAAAGGCACCTGGGCCTCCTGTCCGCACTGTGCGCAGGTGGTGGTGAACATCGGTCGGTCAGACCGGAATCCGCCGCCGCCGCCGCCGCCGCCGCCACCGCCACCGAAGCCGCC
>Ga0208879_1003669_pt1 | contig 12402 bp, 8 predicted proteins | sample Knorr_S15_td_Bot_FD_185605 | JGI IMG/M metagenome (GOLD analysis project Ga0208879, IMG submission 185605) | Marine microbial communities from Southern Atlantic Ocean transect - Knorr_S15_td_Bottom_ad_5009_LV_A (SPAdes) (version 2) | ecosystem: Environmental > Aquatic > Marine > Oceanic | place...
ATGAGATGATTGCAGCCCGCATCAGGGCTCTCATCGACGGCTCTCCGACCCACGTTCTCGCCGCCACTCACCATTCAGAGACTGAGACTACAGTCGATTTGAGGGAGATTGAGCCATTTGAGGCGGTTGAACCCCGGGACATCATGGTGCTGATGCCCTCGAGGACCCACATGCCGGATTTGATTCGGCGGCTAGATTCGCTCGGCGTCCCCGCCATCGCCGACCGAGATGGCGGACTGTTGGAACAGCCGATCGTCCAGTCTCTGCTATCATTGGTGAATGCGGTTGCACGGCCCAACGACGTGAGTTGCGCCGCGGCGCTCGCCCGCACTCCGTTGGTCGGTTTCGATGACGCTACCTTGGAGGCCTATCTCGCCGATGAATCTGGTTCGTCAGACCTGATTGCCCGTTTGGCAGGTCACGCCACCTCAGAGGCGCAGCGAGAACTCTTCACCCGATGGCGAACGCTGGCAGACTCCAACCGGCTAATTCGGCTGCTCGACGAGACCCTCGACCACTCCGACCTGCTACTTGCCCACCCAAGTCCAGTCGACAGGCAATATGCAGAGCAGTTCCTCGCTTTTGTTCGCCAGCAGACATCTGAAGCCGGAGGTGATGCGGTTCTCCTCTCAGATCGGTTGAGGCATTTGAGAAGGGTTTCGGGAGGGCTGTTGGAAGGTGAGGCTATGCCCCCCTCAAACGCAGTTCGGGTGATGACCATTCACGGCTCCAAGGGGTTGCAGTCCAAGGTAGTGGTAGTCACAGGAATGTTTTCGGAGAACCAGAGCAACCTCGGTCAGTCACTAAGAGAGCACACGCTTGTCACCGGTGAGATTCTGAGCGCTCGGATTCATCCATGGAAGAGCAGGGAGGATATCGATTCAGGCAGTTGGCGGCTGGCAAAGGAGGTGCTGACCTCCCAGGTTCAGGCCGAGGCTCGTCGGCTACTGTACGTAGCCTGTACGCGGGCCAAGGACCTGCTGATTCTCGCAGGTGCACCCGAAGGTTCGGCTCTTTCGTCGCAAGGCGACAGCATCGATGTTCGATGGCGACAGAGTCCGGTGCCTCGATTTGGCTGGATGTGGTTGGAGGCGATGCGTCAGGCGGCGCGCAGAGATGGCCTGCTGACGGCACCTTGGTTGCTCGAAGACGATGCAAACCTCGCAGTCCCCCTTCCCTTCCGAGTCAAGGGAGAGCTCTCACTATCTCCCTCCGAGTTGCTCGATGACGCCAACCTCGCTCCTGGCCGGCTGGCCTCACTGCCCATTCACCACCATCCGAACACCCTTCTCCCAGAACGGAGGATTCGCTCTCCGCTTGTCAATTTCAAGCGGCTGCAGGATAGTGCCAGGTTGGAGGCAACCGGAATCGCTGCCCAGCAGACTCCGCCAAACAGGGTCGGCCGGATGCGCCTCGCACCCCACCTGCTCGACTCAGCATCAGCCTGCATTCGCAGGCACTATCTCTCCCGCTACATCGGCCTCAGTGGGGAGCCGATATCTCTCCCGTTGCTCACGATGTCTTCGGCAGCGGAGGAAACGAGCGAGGTGGACTCGGGCCGCCCACCCGCAGCCAACGAACTCGGTTCGCTCTTCCACCGATTGGTCGAACTTGGACTACCCAATCCCGGAGCAGGTGAATCGGGACCCTCAGCGCCACTCCCGGAGCAGTGGTGCGTGGAGACGAGAAATTTGATGTTGGATGCAGGACTGCTCGACCAAGTCTGCAATGAACTCCTACCTGTGGAAGTCGATGAGAATCTCACCAAGGAGATGCTGACTAGAATGGCAGAACGGCTTCTCGACGGTAGGTTCGGACGGATGGTTCTGGGCGAGGAGTGCGACGGCCTGACAGTTGAGGGGCTCAGGACAGAATGGCCCTTCCTGATACAGATGGAATCTGAGATAGATGGTGTGGCCGACCAGAGATGGACTCCTCACGGGCCTCACACAATCCAGAACATCGAGAAGGTCATCATTGAATTTGACGGAGTTGCCGATCTGGTCCTCTGTCAGCGAGGCGACGACGGCACCTCGACCATTCGAGCAGTCGACCTGAAGAGCAACGGCTGTCTGCAGATCCTCAATCCCCCCGAGGAGTTGGAGGACACGATATTCGAAGTGGCTGGAGAGCCTGACAGTGAGACCTCTCGCACAGCCGCTGAAAGCCGACTGCTCGACCAATACAGAATGCAACTCTTCCTCTACCATCGCTGCCTTGTCAGACAGGAGGCGATGCGCGCACACGACGGACTACCTGCTCGGAAAGTTCTCCCTCCGGCAATCCTCAGCGCCGCTACGGGTCGACTGATCAGTTGGACTGATGGCGAGCTTGAAGACATCGAAGCAGACTTTGAAGCCCTCCTCAACAAACTCGCCAGAGTCGAGGCTTCCGAGCGGCGCGACGAGTCGAATTTCCCTCGCCTGCCACTCGAATCACTCGATGTCTGCAAGTCCTGCCCCTACTTCCGCGGTGAGGTCCGGCTCTGCGCCCCCGAGGGGATGGCCCTCGGCGTGGTCAGTACCTTCACGGTCGATGCAGAGGGTGCCAGCGACCCACTCAAGAGTGAGCAAGCGTGACCGGTGGTTCAATCATCAAAACAGCGTGGCGGGTCACATGAGCGGCGTGGAATCGATTGACTGGGACCAACTCTCGGTATTTGTCGACGGGATGTGGGAGGATTCGGCACTACCCAGCCTGAGTGATTTCATCCGTATTCCCGCACTCTCCCCTGCTTTTGACGACGACTGGGCGGCAAACGGCTATCTCGACGCCACAATCGACCTCTTCACCGGCTGGCTTGAGACCATAGAAATGGAGGGATTGAAGGCGAATGTCCACCGATTGGCAGGACGGACTCCGCTACTTCTCTGTGAGGTTCCTGGAACCGGTCCTGGCGAGGTCATCTTCTACTCTCACCTCGACAAACAGCCGGAATTCACCGGGTGGTCAGAGGGCAAAGGGCCATGGACACCGGTTCGGGAGGGCGAATGGCTCTACGGTCGAGGGGCGATTGACGACGGCTACGGAGGCTACTCGGCGATGCTCTCGGTGATGGCGTTGAAGCAGCAGGGAATCGCTCATCCGACCTGCCGATTTCTCATCGAAACTTGCGAAGAGAGTGGCTCGCCAGACCTGCCGTTCTACCTTGAAGAATTGAAAGAAGAACTTGGAAACCCCGACCTGGTCATCGTTCTCGACTCTGGAATGGGAGATTACGAACGGTTCTGGATCACCGAAAGCCTCCGAGGTTTGGTGGGTGGGACGCTCAAGGTTGCGGTCACCTCAGAGGGTGTTCATTCCGGGCTCGGGAGTGGAGTCATCCCCTCCTCCTTCCGGATCGCCCGTCTCCTACTCTCTCGGCTCGAAGAGGCCGAGACTGGTGAGTTGCTGCCTGAATGGCTGCATATCGAAATTTCTGACCAGTTGCGCTCGGATGCGGGTGAAATCGTGGCAGTGTTGGGTGACGCCATCGTGAGTGACTTCCCGCTTCTTGATGGGGTCAAGGCGCAACATGAGGATATGACGGACGCGCTTCTAGCCCAAAATTGGATGCCGACTCTCTCCGTGACCGGTGCAGACGGAATGCCTCCGGTGTCCGCGGCAGGAAATGTCCTGCGGACCAACACCGACCTCAAGTTGAGCGTCAGGATTCCACCCGGTGTCGAATCGGTCTCAGCCTCAGAGCGATTGAAGGCGCTGTTAGAGGATAATCCCCCGTTCGGGGCCCATGTGGAGTTCGAACTCGACACGCCAGCCAACGGCTTCTCCGCGCCGGCAATGCCGAGCGCGTTAGCAGAAGCGCTCAACGACGCATCCAACAGAACCTTCGGCAATGACGCAATGCCATTCTACGAAGGTGGAACGATTCCATTCCTCGCGATGATGCAAGAATCCTATCCCGATGCACACTTCCTCGTAACCGGCTGTGGTGGTCCCGGCAACAATATGCACGGACCGGATGAGAAGTTGCATGTTCCCACAGTCAAGTCGGTGACACAATGCGTTTCTGCCGCTCTCGCGGCGATGGCAGACCGTTAAGTCAGCGTATGAGGGCGCCCCTTCGGGGCGGCGTCTATATCAATGGCGAGCGAGTGGGAGCCGGTAGTGGTCTGAATGTCAGGAGACGACGAAGGCACAATCACGGATGAACTCCGCATCCGCCAACTGGATGAGGAACTAATCGCCCAGACCGAGCGAGTAACCAAGTTGTACAGCGCCTTTGAGCAGGCTGAGAAGGAAATCGTCCAACTCAAGGCGGAGATCGATGTCCTCGAAAAGGAGGTCATCGACAAGGAGATCGAGCGAGAGGGTATCGAGCAATTGCTCGGCGAAAAGGACCATCGCATTCGTGACCTTGAACTCACCAGCGCCAAGCGCAGCAAGCAGGTAGACCATCTTGAGCCCGAACTCGAGAAGATGGAGGAGAAGTTCACCCGTGAAAAGGACCGTCTCACTCGCGTCTTCGAAATCGCAGAGGAACTTGACAACGACCTTCGTCTCGCAGTTGCTGAACTCAAAGCTCGTGACGACTGGTATGTCGACCACATGAAGGTCTTCGAGGATTTGAACAAGGCCATCAAGCGCCGCTACGAGATGATTGAAGCGGCTGTAGAAGCCGAGCGCAAGAGCCAGCACATGCAGCGGGCAATAAACGAGAAGTTGCAGGAAGCGATGGTCGCTCGCTCCGAAGAGGCAGAAGAGACAGCAGCGGCCGAAGAGGCAGCGGCAGAGGTCGAGGCTTCCGTCGAGGTCACCGAGGAAGAGTGACCGAACCCTCAGATTCCCAGCGTGCCACGCAGGAATTCCGTGCTGTCAACCTGAGAGAGATTTCTCGCCTCAGGCTCGCCTCCTATGTGTGCTCCAATGCTGGCGAATTTGAGAGAAGCGAGCCGCTGCAACGGTTCGTTGAGCAAGGTCACCTGACCCGGCGTCACCTCCGCCCACATGTCACCATCACGATCGATTCGAATTGTCCTGCTGTCGAGCCTGATTGCATTGGGTAGCCATGTCATCTCCTCCTGCGAGTCGAACGCGTGGTGGGCTTTGGGGTAGGACTTGACCTCGATGTTTGCATCCGCCTCATCAGCTAATCCAACCACCAGTTCGAGTGGGGTGTAGTCATCGCTCTCCCCATGAAGCACCAAGATGGGCGAGTCCGACCAACGCTGCTCCTCGGGCCGCATGTGGGCGGCTGGGTAGAAGGGGAGATGAGCTGCGAACCTCTCTCCATCCGGTGCAAGGGCCTCTGCGATTGGTGACCAGGCAGAGTAGAGGGCGACGGTACCTCCGAGACTCCATCCAGTCACGGCGATACTCTCTGGGTCGATCAAAGGGTGCGTGCTCAGCAACTTGAGCGCCTCAAAGGCGTCGCAGAGCATCATTGCGTGGGTCACCATCATCTGGTCCTCGACGATTTCGTTCACTTGGCGAGAGTCGAAGCAGTGGACGCGGAACACCGCTATGCCCGCCTTGAGCCAGTTGCTGATGTGTTCCTCGTGGTGTTGCCTCCAACCTCTGCTGCCGTGGATGGCAACCACGCAAGGAACGGCACCTGAATCAACCTCATCCGGCATCAGCAGCCACCCGAACATCGGATGCTTGGGTGTCGAGTCCAACTTGCACAGAATATGGTGGATTTCGAATGGACTGGCTGACATGTAGTCTATCCGACCAGTGCGACCGTCCGACAGGTCAGAGGAGACATCCATGTGAATCCACTCACTCCGGCCTAGAGCCGTCGGCTCTTCTGATGCACTTGGCAGGCACTCCGCCCCACACCTCACCGGCTGGGATTTCGGTCCACTTGGTCAGTACCGCGTGACCCGCCAACACCGATTCATCTCCCATGACACAGCCTGGAAGAATGGTAGAGCGCGCTCCAACGACACAGCCTTTTCCTATTTTGACCGGCGCCAACACGAGTTCACCTCGCTCGACCACATGTCCATTGATGATCGCTTCGCCACCGATGACGGTATCATCACCGATGGTGACCATGAAGCAGTCGTTGATACTCGAAGAGGTGATTTGAACACCGCTGCCAATCGTACATCCCATTGCCCGAAAGTAGGTGTTTGCCAGCCATGAGGGAACGGTCTGGTTCAGGAATGGTGTAGCCAGTCTGTGGAGCAGTGAGAGGAAGGCCCAGCGAACGGTGAGGGCGGATTTGAGTGGCACCCGCGCTTCGGGAAGCCTTGGCCGCAGGATGATGCCGAAGGTGCCGACGATTAGGTGGGTGGAAAGCCCCCACAGTAGGTAGGCCCCTCCCCCGCTCAAGCCGAGCCAAAGTGCCCGAACCCACAGTTGGTCGGCCGCGGTCAACTCGTAGACGTGGATGAGCAGTGCTGCACCCGGTGCTGCAGCCAACCCCCAAATTGCCAAGCAGAGGGTGATGACGAGTGTGGAGAGTAGATGCTGGACGAAAGCGAAGTTTCGCATCCGATCACTCCTCTTGATGAGTATTCTCTGCCGCCAGAGCCGCCGCCAGATAAGCTGTATCCTCTTCTTCAGCAACTCTAATTCCTTCCTCAAGGTCAATCCTACTGGTTAGATAAGTACCCATGAGAATGACAACCGTGACTGATAACAATGCAACTCGACTATCGAAAGTTGTGCTGGCAATAGCGTAGAGGGCTGTACCTATCATGGCTGCTGATTTCCCGAGGAATCCGAAGAATCCGAAGAACTCAGATGTGCGTGATTTCGGGGTAAGTTGTGAGAACATTGAACGAGCCTGCGCACCAGCTGAGCCCATGGCACAACCGACAAACAGTCCGAGAATAATCCATTGCATCGAGACACTGATGCCGAGAGGCGCCCATACCTTACTGCGCATGGTCGAAGCCCACCAATCAACAGGTCCGCCTTGGTCGACCATTGTAGGGTGCGTGGCTCCAACTTCTGAAGCGCCTGCAATGGCTCCATCTCCTCCGACAATGATGATGGAGAATCGATGGTCATTTGTTTCATCGAAAGCAGCAACGAGTGCCACTGCATCCGATTCAGTAATCGTCTTGACATCTTCTCCATCTTCGGTGGCTTGACCCGCAAGGAACGAGGCCCCAAAGATGCCAACGCCAACGAGGAGGAATGCTGCAAAGACACCCATCCAACCCATGTTTTTCTCATGCAACCACATGAGACCGCCACCTAGTAGGACGACCATGACTAAGATGAATAAACAGACCATCAATCCGGTACCTAGCGTACTTTCTCCCGAATCTTCTACCGAATAATCGGTTTCAGGGAAGTGTTCTTGGAAGGCATCACGGAAGACCGCATCACCTTCTGAATCCTCAGAGATCCATCCCTCATATCCTCTATCATAGAGCGCAGTCATTTCATACAGGCCAGTTTCTTCATTCCACTCAAATTGGAAATCGTAGCGTTCAGCATCTTCTTCCCCCTCTAATTCGAGGGGTGCAAAACCTGCTGCAGCTACTGCGACAGCACAATAGATGAGCAGTGCCAACATCAATGCAAATTTCGTCCCCTTCTTTTTAGCCAGTTTACCGAATACAAAGGTCATCGGAATTGCAACGATGTTAACAGTCAACAATAGCATGACATTCATACTTGGATTAAGCCTCAACACCGACTCTCCAAATGCACTTGCCATACTGGCGATTGTGTTCACACCATCATAGAATAGTAGATAGGCAAGTAAAAAGAATGCAAGAACTTTGAATTTCCGAATTTCCATTGCGGTTTTTCCCACCTGCACATAAGCAATCTTTGCCGCTCCAAAAACCCGTGAAAAGTTGTTTTTCCCCAAACTTTCCCATTCCATATCCGATGAGATTTCCGGTTCTGGTGTCCACTTAAACATCAATGCTCCGAATCCCCACCACCACAATGCAGAGGTCACAAAGACGACAGCGATTGTGAAGTTTGTATCCCAAGTATGAATTCCAAAATCTCCACCCAACAATATGATGAGGTGGAAAATGAGCAGTATTGAACCACCCATGAATCCATACATGTAGCCCCAAGTTGAGACTTGGTCCTGGTTTTCTCTATCACTTAGATAGGGCATGAATGAGTAATAGATGACATTACCACCAGTGAATCCGATTGTACCGATGGTGAACATCACGGCGAGAATCATGTATCCATCTGAGCCAAAGTAGGGTGTGGCTCCCATTAGTGCAGTGAATGCGATACCGACAACAGTATACCATTTAAGCAACTTTTTCTTGATTGGCATGCGATCTGCAATGACTCCTAATGCAGGCGCAGTCAAGATAACAAAAAACATCGAAAGCGTGAGGACCGTTGCATAGAACGTGTCACCGGTTTGAGTACCAGTGGCCTTGTTATACAAACTGGCCATCAGCGCTGGTGCGATGACCGTCATCACCGTGAGTGCATAGGCTTGATTTGCCCAGTCAAAGAAATACCATCCCTTCAGGGCCTTCTTATCTTCTTCATTCATATCTCCAAGAATTTGTTTAACAACCGCAGGGTCAGTCTTCGCTTTGGTCGCACCCTCCGCCCCAGCCATGTCATCGGACAGTTTGGAATCGGTTTTAGCGTTGCACCCTGCGCTTGAGAGGTTCCGAGGGGTTCATGTTGAGGTGCCATCCCCGAGTAATCGGGTGGTTTGGCCTTGGCAGGTGAGCACAGCGGTTGCACGAAGGGTGTGATGCCCTCTAGCGAAGGGGCGGTGAAGGTTCACCATCTCGTCAAGGCGCCCGAAAATGCACCGGATTCGGTTCGAATTCGGGAGTCGTGGGATGCGACTGAACCCGCCGTCTTCTACACTACGCCCGAGCGTCTTCCTGACGGTACTCCGTGCACTGCTGCTACCCTCATCTTCCGCACCAAGGGATGCGTCTGGTGGTGGAAGTCAGGCTGCACATTCTGCGGTTACTTCAACGATGTCCGGGACGATGTCACGCTCGACGACGTGATGGCTCAGTGGGAGCACTGCAAGCGGGAGTTGAACGATTTTGAAGGCATTGACATGGTCAAGGTCTACACCTCTGGAACCTTCTTCGAGGACAGGGAGAACCCGCCTGAGTGGCAGGAGGCGATACTCCGAGAGACTCACGAAAAGGGACTCCACCTCATCGTTGAGGCGCGGGCTGAAATGTGTACTCCAGAGAAGATGGAGTGGGTTGCTGAGAGGCATCCAGGATGTGTCGTGGCAATCGGGCTTGAGGCGTATGATGACGAGGTCCTGAAGTTCCACTGCAACAAGGGCTTCTCAACCAAGCAATGGCACCGAGCAATCGAGACACTGCGAGCCAACGACCTCGGCGTCAAGACCTATCTTCTGTTCAAGCCTCCCTTCATGTCCGAGGGTGACGCCCTCAACCACTGTGTCGAGTGGATTCGAGCCATCGCCCATCTCTCCGACGAGGTCAGCGTCAACCCGATGAACATCCAGAGGAGGACCATCGTCGACCGCCTGTTTCGCAACCGCGAATATCGACCACCTTGGCTATGGTCGCTGGTCGACATGATTGAGCGGGTTCACCCGGTTGATGGCCGTCTAATTGTGCACCCGACCGCAGCCGGCAAGATTCGCGGCGCGCACAACTGCGGCAAGTGCGACAGGGAGGTCGCAGCAGCCATCGAGCGCTACTCGGTATCGCTCGACCTTGCAGAGTTCACGGGACTCGATTGTGAATGCCGAAAACGCTGGCGCTGCGAGGTCGAGTTGGACACCACCATCCCCGTCCCACTCGGTGTTGGATTGGACCGCAGAGGCGACGATGTTGAGGCGCTGATGTCTCCCTGATTTCGCACTATTCAGCCGCCTAAATCTTAAGGACTTCTCGCAGGTCGGCAAGATTGCCTTTAGGCAATCTCCGGTGATACCTTGACTGAACTACCTGAAATGACAGAGGGGAGAGACGAGCCGACGTCAGCGCGCGTCATCTTGACAATCTCCGCAATTGGCGCTCTCGCTTTCATGATGCTTTACTCCGTCCTGTACCCTGGACACCCCTTCCCGGGCTTGGGAAGCGTGCTTCCCCTGTTCAGTGAACTTGGGGACTCGGTGGTCTGGTTCTTCCTCATGGGAATAGGCCTTGGAGTGGGCATGTTGGTGGCGACTTTGCTCGGGGAGACCATTGCGGATTGAGGTGATTTCATGGATTTCAAAATAATTGTTCTATCATACATTATCTGGCTTCTCGCGGTTCGCTTCTTAGCCTCTCGTGGCCTCGGTCCGTTCAGTTCGTTCGCAAAGGACTTCACTGGTTTTCTACTCGGAAAGGGCCTCGGACCAGCAAACGACCTCATCGAGGATCGTCCCGGCACCGGTGCTCGGACTTGGTACGCTCATGGGATTCTGTGGTTCATTCTAGCAGCGACTCTCTCCTTCACCAGTCTTTGGACTGCTCACGAGCCGTACGCGTTGCACTCCTTGAGTTCGGTCGGCTACTCTCCGTCTACTGAGCAGGCGACGGCGGCCGTGCACGTGGCTGCTGCCTTCGGCGCCCTCTCCATGCTGTTAATCGCCTCGGGCTTCGCCTCGCAGGCGAAGTTGTGTGGGGGACGGTTGGCGTCGGAGTCAAACGCGGCACTGATGGCGTGGGCGTGGAGCGGCGTCGTGTTCATCGGAGTCATCATCTCCCACACAGACCTGATTGGCGGAACCAACTGGTTTGAGTTGCCTCCCGTCTACTACATTCTGTTCACTCTGCTTGGACTACCGCTCTTCTTCAACCACCTTTTGACGATGAGCGGCTCCGACAGCCCTGTACTCGTTCCTCAGTGGTTCTTCGTGATGGGCTTCGCAGCTCTCATCTGGACTGGGCCCGCAACGATGGCCCTGATGACTGGCGAGAGTGAGATACTCTCCTGGATGCTGGTGAAGGTTCTGTTCGGAGGCTGGCTGCTCTCACAGGCGCTCGGTGTCGCTCATCATGTTGTGCCGAGCGCACTCGGTGTGCCACTCTGGAGTCGCTCACTCGCATCGGTCGCCCTGTTCGGAACGTTCCTCACCTTCTCGCCGCTCGGTGCAGCGGCCGAGGTCGGAGCGGCGAGTGACTCACTACGGGCAATCGTGGCAATCCTGCTGACACTATCTCTACTGCCAATCATCGCAACGGTCGCCAACTTGGCGACAACCGCGGGCGGACGCATGTTCGAATCCTATGGTGTGAAGATGACGATGCTCGGCGTTGCACTGTTAGTGCCAATCGGCGTGGGCAGTCTGTTCGCCTCGGTCTCGGCCTTTGGTGGCGGAGCCGAGCAGTCCCACATCGCCGCAACCCTCGACGCCCTCGCCATATGGGGAGTCTGCGGAGCGATTGCACTCGGCGGCGCTCACATTCTGTTTCCTTCGACGACCGGCCGTTCACTCGCCAGTGTGAACAAGTCTCGATGGACCTTCTTCTTACTCCTGTTCGGGGTGCTCGGATTCGGGGTTGGACAACTCATTGCAGACCATGTGAATGCAGCACTCGGCGCAGAAGCCGTCGTCGCCGCCCTTGAAGATGCAGGAGTAACCCCACCAGACACGGCAGTAGCGGTGCAGGTCTTCGCTTCAATCATGTTCTACGCGGTTGCAATTGCCGGAGTCCTCTCAGCACAGAACATGCTTTCTGGCGCATTCCGAGGAACAAAAATCGGAGATGACACACCCACCCGAGCCGCAGCGCCGAGGCGTCACATCGTCACCGGGGCAACCACAGTTCGCGACCTGCTTTCGGCAGGAGTCGGTTTGGACACGGAAATTTCCATGGAGGGTGGTTCGGGCAGCAGCGGACACATCTCACTAGCAGATCTCTCAACGCCGGAAGCAGATGAAGAGGGTGAAGATGACTCAGGAGATTCAGAAGAAGACAGCGCATCTGGAGCGGTGGTGGAGCCTTCCGGCGGATTCAGCAAGATGCTCAAGGTAGAACTGGTCTCTGTGGCAGAATCAGCAGGACTCGATTCGAGTGGCACGAAGGCGGACATCATAGCTCGATTGAACGCCGCTTGAGTTGCGAAGGGGCCAAAGCCGACGACCCCCGCTGACTCCACTCCGGGATGGTCGTTATGCGCATTGGATTGGTCGGAAAACCTAATGTCGGGAAGTCGACAACCTTTGCTGCCTTGACCGAAACTCTAGTTGACATCGCCAACTATCCCTTCACCACCATTGACCCAAATGTCGGGGTGACCTACATTTCCACCTCTCTTCCCTGTGCATGCCAAGAGTTACGAGCGCGGCGAGAGACGGAGGGCCGGTTGGAAGCGGATGAAGGCGATGACGCAGGAGGCAGCATCTGCCAGCCGCGAACGGGTGCCTGCAATGGGCACGACAGGTTGGTTCCGGTTACTCTCGTGGATGTCGCCGGGCTGGTGCCCGGTGCCCATGAGGGGCGTGGACGAGGCAATCAATTCCTCTCCGACCTCGCTAGTTGCGACGCCTTGATTCAAGTCGTTGACGGCTCCGGC
>Ga0208879_1003671_pt1 | contig 12400 bp, 5 predicted proteins | sample Knorr_S15_td_Bot_FD_185605 | JGI IMG/M metagenome (GOLD analysis project Ga0208879, IMG submission 185605) | Marine microbial communities from Southern Atlantic Ocean transect - Knorr_S15_td_Bottom_ad_5009_LV_A (SPAdes) (version 2) | ecosystem: Environmental > Aquatic > Marine > Oceanic | place...
CCAGTGCTCGGGCCTGGTTCATGGGCGTCTTAGTAAAGGAAATCCCAAATGTTACAGGCATGAGGGAGAAACCCTTTTTAACATCAGTGGCGCTTGAATTGAATTCATGAATTCGTTTTTCAACACCTTCGATATCAAATTTCGATTCCATATCTGACCAAATGTTTGTCAATTCAACCCCATCCGCTATTTGGCCATAGGGAAATTCATCCCCGTTCTGCAGTAGATTATTTTTCTGTAACTCATGAGTCGAAATACCTAACTCACATGCTGCATGGGCTAAAGCAGATTCGATCACAAACATGCCCTGAGGCCCACCAAAACCTCTGAAAGCAGTGTTAGGCGGTAAATTTGTTTTACAAGAATAGGCCGTCGCTTTCACATTGGGAATAAAGTAGGAATTCGTGGCATGAAAAAGAGTTCTTTCCATCACGGCTGGTGACAAATCAGCAGCTGCACCGGCGTTTTGAAAAAATGTAACTTCATAGGCCAGCATTTTCAATTCATCCGAAAAACCAATTTTGTAATCTGAACTGTAGGGATGTCTTTTCCCCGTCATTCGCATATCATCAACACGATGTAAAACCACCTTCACTGGTTTATCCAAAACTTGGACCCCCAATGCGGCCATCACACCCCAGGGCGTTGCCTGGTCTTCCTTCCCGCCAAAACCGCCCCCAATTCGAACAACATCGACTTCAATCTTGTGCATTCCAACATTTAAGACTCTGGCTGTTATTCGTTGAACTGAAGTGGGACCCTGCGTAGATGAGGAAATTCGTATGTTCCCATTTTCAAGAGGAATAGCATATGCCCCCTGGGTTTCAATATATAAATGTTCCTGTCCATTAGAATTGGTTTGCCCTTCAAAAATATGGGCACATTTTCCCCAGGCTTTTTCAGTATCACCTAAACAAAAGGTTCTGGGTGGAATAATCAATTGGTTTTTCTTTTGTGCCTCCCGGGGGTCAACAATGACATCCTTCTCTGAAATGGTAATGTCAATGAGTTTCCGGGCTTCAAAAGCGATCTGGTCCGATTTGGCGATTATCAGTGCTAGGGGCTGGCCCTGAAAATGTACATCCATTGACGCAAACAAGGGTTCATCTGGAATAATACCACCGATTTGATTTTCTCCAGGAATGTCTTCATGGGTGAGAATCTTAATAACGCCGGGATAAGCAAGTGCTTCGGAATAATCAATCGATTCAATTGTTCCATGAGCCACAGGTGAATCATATACGACACCAAAACATGTTCCCTGAATATGGGGAATATCATCCAGATAAATAGATTTTCCCGTAACATGTCCATTAGAATCAATGTTTTTCATATCAAATGTTCCAGTGTGAAATTGTTTGGAAATAGTTTTATGAAATGGGCATAAAAAAGCTGACGAAGAAGTAGCCGTTTATATCCAGCTGATCCTCTCACATCGCTGATGGGACTGATTTCAGATTGAAGGACCTCATTAGCAGATTTGATATTCTGGGGTAAGAGTTCCTTCCCTTGAAGGAACGCACAGGTTTCATTTAAATACATGGGAATGGGTCCAACGCCCCCGGATGAGAGATGTACCCCTGTGACCTTATTATCAGCAACAGAGATCTGTATAGCCGTATTAACGCTGGCAATATCAAGGTGAATTCGTTTACTTACTTTTTCAAAATTAAAATGACTATTTCCTTTTGGAACTTCGAAAGAGATGGCTGAAATAATTTCTTCTTCTGATTTATTCAGATCCTTATATCCTTTATAAAAGTCTTTCAAGTGGATGGTTCTATTATGATTGTTTTCTGTCAATATTATTTTGGCATTAAGGGCCAGGAAAAAAACTGTGAAATCGCCAATGGGCGATGCATTCACAAAGTTGCCACCCAATGTGGCGATGTTTCGAATCGGTGAAGATGCCACCAATTTTATATGTTCCCTGAGTTGGGGAAACATGGCCTGTATTTCATAAGATTCTAACAGGTCCGTGGCCGTGTTTCCGGCGCCCAAAGTGCAAACATCATTTTCGACTTTTGTAAATCTGAGTTCTGGTGAATCAGCGATTAGGACCACATCCTGATCTATTAATTGATCATATATTTGAACATAAAGATCAGTTCCACCACCAACGAGTGTTCCATTATAATTTATCTTTTTAACAGGATTCAATTTTTTCAATCGAGCAGGAATATCTTTGAAATAAGATGGAATGAACGCTTTGTCTACGAGCCATTGGATGGTTTCATTTTGACCCTTCCCATTTAATGAAACGAAAAGATGTTTTGCCGCTCTTTCGATGGATTTATACCCGGTACAGCGGCAAATGTTACCATCGATGGCAGCAATAGCATCCTCATAAGAAGGTTCTGAATTGGAGAGGCAAAATCCAGTTAAGGAAACAACAAATCCCACGGTGCAGAAGCCGCACTGGGTACCGCTTTCATCCACCATAAATTGCTGAACCGGGCTTAAGTCTTCCATGTTGAGCCCTTCAATGGTGACCACATGTTTCCCTTGAACGTTGCCAATGGGGGTAAGACACGATGTTACTTGTTTATAATCCATCTTGCCATCAATACAATCACCGATCAGAACAGTACAGGCGCCACAGTCGCCTTCCCTGCACCCAATTTTGGTACCGGTCAAACTTTTGTCATACCGTACAAAATCAAGGAGCAGTGATCCGTTAGGTTCCCCCGTTTCAATCTTCTTATTATTAAGAATAAACTCGATCATTAATACTCTATTTTTTCAGTACTTTCCCGCCACTGTTTAAATGCCTTTTGCGCCTCATCTCTTAATAACTGAATTGTTGGCAGTTTTCGTTGGCTGATGGCTACATCCAACTCATCATAAATGAAATTATCGTCAAAATTTATATCAGCAGCATCCTTTTTTGTGTTGGCGAAATATATCCTATCTGGCCGAGCCCAATAGATGGCGCCCAAGCACATGGGACACGGTTCACAACTGCAATAAATCTCACAACCATCCAACTGAAAGGACCCCAGTTTTTCACATGCGTTTCTGATGGCAACAATTTCCGCATGGGCTGTGGGATCATTGGATTGGGTTACTTTATTGACACCGGAGGAAAGGATTTCTCCGTTTTTTACGATGACGGTTCCAAAAGGACCGGCATTTCCATTTTTTATATTCTCAATAGATAACCGAATGGCTGCCCGCATGAATTTTTTTTGTTCTTCCATTTCTATCTAATTATTGTGATAATAGTTTTCGATTTTCTGGATCATTTGATCCTTTTCTACTTGTGAAAGGAGACTCGCTTTAAAACTGTTTTTTGCTAATTCTGTGATCTGTTTTTTGGATAGATCTAATGCTTTTGCTACCCTTGTGTAATTCTCATTTATATAGCCGCAAAAATACGCCGGATCATCCGAATTAAGGGTGACCATTAATCCTGCTTCCATCATTTCAAGCAATGGATGATCCGTGAGACTGTTCACCACTTTCAATTCGAGATTTGATAATGGGCACAAGGTTAGGGGTAGTTGGTGTTCTGCTAAGTGTTTCATAAGTCGGTCATCATCCAATGAGCGATTGCCATGATCAATTCTGGATACATTCAGCAGATTAATGGCTTCCCATATATATTCAGCTGGACCTTCTTCGCCCGCATGAGCTACGGTTAAAAATCCTTCCTCCCTGGCTTTTGCAAATACACGCTCAAATTTGGAAGGTGGATTCCCATTTTCAGACGAATCTAAACCCACTGCGGCGATCCATTTTTTATATGGCAAAGCCAGTCCCAGTGTTTTAAATGCGGATACTTCATCAAGGTGGCGTAAAAAACACATGATCAATTGGGAGCTAATTCCCAATTTTTCTTTGCCATCTTCCAATGCACTGTGGATTCCTTGGATGACGGTATCAAAAGAAATACCCCGATCTGTATGGGTTTGTGGATCGAAAAAAATCTCTGTATGGACTAAATTTTGTTCGTGTACTTTGGTGAGATAGGCCCAGGTTAAATCATAAAAATCCTGGACATATAAGAGAACGTTTGCTCCCGTATAATAAATGTCGAGGAATTCCTGGAGATTGTTAAAATTGTATGCTTTTTTAAGTTCATCAACAGATTTATAATTAATCGGAATATTATTCCGATTTGCAATTTCGAACATTAATTCTGGTTCAAATGTCCCTTCGATATGCAAATGAAGCTCCGCTTTCGGAATCCCTTCAATAAAATTTTCGATTGATGTGTGATTCATGTGAGTTATTTTACTAGAATGAATCAGAAATTTAAGGTAGGACATGCAACCATAGATATACTTTCTATAATCCAGATTTTTCAGGGAGTGGCCCGGGCCGGAATCGAACCAGCGACACAAGGATTTTCAGTCCTCTGCTCTACCAACTGAGCTACCAGGCCACGTAAGGATTGGGTTTGCTTCAAAAAAAGCGGGAAAAATTACCCGAGGGTTTTTCCAAAACAAAAAGAATTAATGTGAAAATCAGTGTTAGACTTAATTCTTGTTTCAACCCTTGTTTTCTTATATGTTTCCCGGCATTTTTTAGAAGGGATTCGTGGATCATGTCACATCGGAAAACATTGGTTTTAGCCACGCATAATATTCATAAACAAACTGAGATGAATTCTATTTTATCTGGATTGGGTGTGATTATAATTGGATTGGATCAATTTCCAGAGATCAATGACATTGAAGAAACGGGAACCACGCTTATTGAAAACGCATTGATCAAAGCACGGACGGTGCATGAAATAACAGGACTACCATCCCTGGCAGATGATACAGGATTGGAAGTGGATTCGTTAAAAGGTTCACCGGGAGTTTATTCTGCAAGATTCGCTGGTGAAAATGCCACTTTTGAAGATAACGTAAATAAAATGCTGATTGCCTTAAGTGGTATTCCTGCTGACAAAAGGACAGCCAGGTTCAGAACAGTGTTAGCTTTTGTAGATTCTAATTCGGAACTCTGTGAAGATGGTGTCATTGAAGGAAAGATCACAAAAAAAGCTCATGGAAAAGATGGGTTTGGATATGATTCAATTTTTCAACCAGAAAAATATGATACGACCTTTGCGGAAATGGGATCTGAAGAGAAAAACAGGATCAGTCATCGTGCCAGAGCATTAGAAAAAATGAAAATAAAATTAAAAATATATTTTGAAAAAGGAGAGTTTATCGACTAAAACGATATCAGGTTAATCAAGACTAAACTTGATCTTTAGAAAACAAACTAATATCTTCTTTCACCGGTTCCTTATAATCGGTTTGTGGGGATCCCTTTCCCTAGGGGCGATCTGTGCCCAGGACTCGGATTCCATTTTAACCGTGGAGTCATATACAATTTTACTTCCCGATTACATTCCGTCATCTCCCTATGTGATCAATCCATTCCCTCAAGCATCCCTGGCCCTGGTACAGCCATTGGATTCCATCTTAATACCTATAGGGATCTTAAAATTTCCTTATGAATCAAGAAAAACGGATATTGAACTATCATGGGACTGGCAAACAATTACTATTTCTGAAACCGTAGATGGATACCAGGTGCAAATGCCTTTCACCGCTTCGGTTGAATGGTATTTGGATAAGTTCCATCAACAAGCGTGGCATAAAAAATTCATTGAAACCATGCAGGCTGAAGCAAAAGACGACACTCGCCGCCGCCGAGGTCAAATGTTAGAAGTGGTTGGTGTGGATATTGGCCGTTTAGGTCGTGCGTCGCTTCGGGTAAGCGGGAATGTGAATATTAATGGTAAAATGGTTTTTCAGGATCAGGAACTTGTTAGATCAACCCTGAATCAGACACAAAACACACATATTGAATTTGACCAGAAACAAAACCTGAATATCCAGGGAAAGATCGGGGATCGAATCACTGTTGCCATGGATCAGGACTCAGAACGAGATTTTGACTGGGAAAATAATATCCGCATCTCCTATGAAGGGCACGAAGATGATATTATTCAAAAAGTTGAAGCGGGGAATATTTCTCTTTCTTTACCCTCAACCAAGTATGTCACTTTTTCCGGAAAAAATCAGGGATTGTTCGGGATCAAGGCCATTTCAAAACTTGGTCCCATTGATATCACCACCATTGCATCTATCGAGAGAACAAAGAAAGAGCAATCCGAATGGGAGGGCGGTGGTCAAAGCAGCATTCAAAAGATCCGCGATGTGGATTGGATAAAAAACAGATACTTTTTTATTCATCCCTGGTTTAGAGATGGAACGGATACAGTTGCAATGCATAATAACATTCTTAAATCAGTCACCGTCGGATCATTCTATCCCCTCATTGAAGGGATACACAATATAAATAATACGAATGTGATCGTTAAGAATTTTGAATTATATAAATCGATCAACACCAATGACGCAAATGCCATGACTGGTATAGCGTACATTGATCCATTAAATCCTGGGGATACGACCAATGTGGATGATAATGAGGAGGGTAGTTTTATCAGGTTGGACCAGGGAACAAATTATTCGGTATATCCCGATTTAGGGTTCATTCGGGTTCGTGACCAAGTATCACAGGACATTATTGGGTGTACCTTTGTCCTTTCTGACAGAATTACAGGAGATACCCTATTGGTGGTCGGTACCGGACCAGACTCCCTTGGCACCAATTTATCCCTCATGATGCTAAAACCCAGAAATAGCCATCCGAACCATCCAACCTGGCCCTTGATGTTTAAAAACGTATACTACCTGGGTACAAGGGAGATCAACCCAGAAGGATTTGGTGTCAAGATTTATAATAAAAATGCCACACCGGTTTCTGAACGGGATAAAGCCAGCAGTTTGCCCTACATTACTCTTTTTGGCTTAGATAGTTTGGATGAAAACAGTAAAAGGAATTTTGATGAGGTTATTGATCATACGCTTACAAATATTGTGAATATGGTTGATGGTGAAATTATGTTTCCTGCACTACATCCCTTTGCACATATCGATTCACTGGAAGGGGGAAACAAAACGGACCAATTAGCTGATCAGCTTGGACCTGGAGTTCTTTATTCATCCTCAGTGAATTCAGAGGTAAACGCTGACCACCGCTGGTCTATTGAAGCAGCTTATACCAACCAAAGTTCTACCATTAATCTTGGGTTTATGTTGGTTGAAGGAAGTGAAGAAGTCATCCAGAATGAAGTTCCGCTAAAACGAGGATTGGATTACAATATTGATTATTTTACAGGAACTATCGTTCTTTTAGGTGCTGCTGCAAATGATCCCAATGCAAAACTGAAGATCAATTATGATAAACATGAATTGGTCTCCTTTGATAAAAAAACCATTTTTGGTACCCGAGCCCAAATGGACCTGGGAAAACCAAATTCATTTATTGGCGCTACCGCACTTTATTTTAATCAATCTATTATTAATGAAAAAGTAGAGGTGGGTTACGAACCCACCCGGAACTTTATTTGGGATTTGAATGGCCGATATGAATGGGAAATGGATGGCGTCACTAGGTTTCTCGATAAACTTCCTTTAATTGAAGTGGATAAAATGTCGTCATTTTCGCTGGAAGGAGAAATAGCTCAGGTTTTGCCCAATCCGAACTCCATAGGTAACCCTGAAACAGGGGATCCGGATGGGGTTGCATTTATTGATGATTTTGAAGGGAGTAAACGGACCACATCCCCATCAATACAGCGGCGTTTCTGGAAATCATCATCAGCGCCTTTACGTTTTAATGAGATTGGATCATCCTTCAGTATAGAACTTAAACAACGCCATCGTGGACATCTCCATTGGTTTAACCCCTATGTCCCATACAGGACAAAAGAGATTTGGCCGAATCAATCCACATCTTTAAGAGCTGGAAATGAGACCACTGACGTTCTTATCTTGAGATATAAGGCGCGAGCACATCAAAAAGAAATTCATCCTGATTCACTCTGGGTTGGTGTGACTACATCTCTTTATTCCGGGGATTATGATCAAACTCAGAGTAAATTTTTTGAAATTTGGTTAAAGGGAGAATCAGGGCGGCTGCAGGTAGACCTTGGGAAAATATCGGAAGATTCAGATGGAAATGGTATTTTGAATACAGAAGATATCCCTGGAGCTGGCTTATCCTTAGGGAATGGATTTCTCGAAGACGATGAAGATACGGGCGTGGATGGTTGTTTTGATGTATTTGAGGATGGCTGGGGAACCTGTTTGGATACATTGGGCCCCACGTATAATGAATACTTAAGTACCGGAGAGAATGTGACCATTAATGCAGCATCTGATGTTGATGCTGATGACCCCAATGGTGATAATTGGCATTATGAATCGGGGAGTAATAATTATACAAAAGTGAATGGGACAGAGGGAAACGGAACAGGATCAAAGATCCAGGAAGGTGGTAAATACCCGGACACAGAAGACCTTGATCGTTCAACATTCCTGAATAAAATAAACGATTATTATTCAACGAATTTTATGCTGACGGATACATCCTATCTTGCCGGTGAAACAGAAAAGGATGGTGCCCCAACAGGCTGGAGGTTATTTCGGATACCTTTAGCAGAATTTTCAAAAGTAAAAAGTATAGAATGGAATGAGATCCAATACGTTCGCTTAGCACTGACAGGACTGGATTCCACATTGAGGCAACTCCAAGTGGCAAGAATGGAGATCGTAGGGAATGAATGGCAAGAAATGGGAATTGTTTCACCGACAAAAATCCATCATGAATTACCCTTGGCTGATAAAAATAAACAAGGAAAGCTTCCCGGGATTTTTATCGAGGATGTTGATGAAGACGATCCCACATTCCAGGTCGCTGTGATCAATACTGAAGATAATGCGGACTATGTACCTCCCAAGGGTGTCAAGGGTGAATACGATCGGTTGAATGAGATTCGATCAAAGGAGCAATCTCTTGTTCTTAAATTCAATTATTTACTTCCAAAGCATACAGGAATTTCCCAAAAAACTCTTTATACATTGAATGAGAATCAGAAACGAAGTTTCATGACGTATAATTTTATGAAAATGTATGTCAATGGGAACAGTCCCTGGATCAATTCCTTGGAAACAGATGTGGAAGTTTTTTTAAAATTCGGGTTGGGAAATAATTATTATGAAGTGACTCAACCCGTTTATTCGGGGTGGGACGAAGATGAGGGTCGAAACAGTTTTAAAATAGACCTGGATTGGCTGACAGCTTTAAAACAGGCTGACACCTCTAGAATTCAAAAGGTCCGGGATACAGATATATTTATTGATTCGGTTAATGTTCGAAAATATCTTTTTACAGATGAAAATGGTAAACTCACTGGGGGGAAAATAAAAATTGTTGGAAAACCGGCCTTAAACCGTCTCCAATATTTTTCAATAGGGATAAAAAATACTGGGGATGAACCCATTACAGGGGAAGTTTGGCTCGACGAACTAAGACTAAGTGGTGTGAAAAAAGAAAGTGGTGTGGCCATGCGTGTTCAATCTAAGTTTAATTTATCGGACTTGGGATCAGCAACATTTGCCTACAGTCGCCAGGATGCAGATTATCACAGGCTCCAGGAAAGATTATCTAAAAAAACTAATACTTCCGAAAACTTAAATGTCTCCGGAAAAATGGACCTCCACAGATTACTCCCACGATCCTGGGGGATATCCATTCCATTGAATGGGTCTATTACTCGAAACCAAAGTCGTCCAAAATATTTTTCAGGAGAGGATATCCTAGTAGACCCTGAAAACGCGCCCGATTCAATTATGATATTAAGTGAGTCTATTTCATTAAGTACATCCCTGAAAAAAACTGGGAAATCTGATAACCGGTTGATGAAATACACAGTGGATAATGTTCATTTAAGCTTTAGTGCATCCCGGACAAAATCGTCTGATGTGATCTATAAACAAAAATGGAATGAATCCTATATGGGAAAATTTTCATACAATTTCCCATTTGGAAGAAATAATTACATTAAACCATTTTCCTGGACAAAGGATCTACCCATTCTTGGATCTTTCAGTGATTTCCAATTTTATTATACGCCATCTTCATTTAAAACCGGTATAAAAATGAATGAAAAATTGAGCTGGAATGAGACGAGAACTGATGTGCGAAGTCCGGATAATTATAATTTTGGATTGGATCGTTCTATGAATCTGGATTATAAATTTACCAATAATTTATCTTCAAAATATTCTTGGAGTGGCCAAAGCAAATTGAATGATTTTCGAGGCTACGCCTGGACTTCACTTCGAGATTTAGATCCAGGGACGGTAACACAAACCACGGAAAGTTTTAATACCACATTTAATCCGGGTCTGATGAAATGGCTCAAGCCATCCTTTAATTATACCGCCAATTTCCGTTGGACTGATGACTTAGCCAGGGAAGGACAAAATATTAGTACCCAGCTTCGTTTCGGATCCAATTTTTCCTTAACTCCGGTTCAATTGATCGAACTTATTTACAAACCAAAATCGACCCAGAAAGGCAGGACGGGCTCAAGATCCCGCGGTTCAAGATCGAGAACTCAAGAAAAAAGTAAGGAAAAAACAGGTACTAAAAAAAAGAAAACCCCCAATTTGAATCCATTAACCTTCATTCATGGATTATTAAAGAAAATTAACCCGATCAGTGTGAGTTATACCGAGAACTTAAATCGTACTGCCAACCAGATCTTAGGTGAAGTGCCCACAGGGTATAAATTCGGCTGGCTACCGGAACATGGATTAGTGCAATCAACGGAGGTTGGTAGTAACCTGGGGAGTTGGAATCATAAAAGGGATGGGGCAATCCGCAGTGGAATTAAGGTTAGCCGTGCTTTGACGATCAGTTTTAATTTTTCCCAGAATTTTTCAACAAATCGTTCCAGTAACGGATTGGAACAATTATCCATGACCCGGGATTATTTGGCTTATGGTGAATTAACCGAAATGGGCCTACCTTTCCCAAGTTGGAGTTTTAGAGTAAGTGGGTTAGAAAAATGGCCCATCATTAAATGGGTCGCAAAATCAGCATCTATGGAGCATAGTTATTCTGGAAAGGAAACACGATCCTGGCAATTTGAGGGAATCTCTCCCGAACAAATGAACTTTTTCAATTTTGGATCCTTTGCAGTAGACTATAAAGACTATGAACGATCATCGAGGATCAACAGAAATTTTTCCCCGTTGATCGGATTAAATATGACATTAAAAAAGAATATTTCAATCACATTCAGGCATAATCGAAATAAATCTCTGGATGAGTCCCAGACTGGGATGACCATTCACAGCGATAATAGTTATACTTCAACTGGCACCTATACACATCGAGGCGGGCTCAAGATCCCAATCCCTTATTATGGTGTTGTGAATTTGAATAATACCATGAGTTTTACCCTAAATTTTGACTTGAATGAGAGCCAGGAAGCACGATCAGGAGACAAAGTGAATTTTGAAACAGGGACTTTTACGGAAAGTTGGAAAGCAGGATTGAGAATATCGTATCAGTTTAATACAAAGGTCAGCGGTGGGCTCCGATATGAATATCGAGAAAATGACAGCAGGACTACTGGAAAGAAAATTGACAAGGATTTTGGTTTTGATGTGAATATCGCCATTTCAGGATAAAATGAGATACCTTTTTCTAATTTCCCTTGTCACTTCAGCGTGTCAATCCAATGTCCCAAATTTCGATGGCGGCAATGCTTTTGAGCATTTAGTTACCCAATGTGACTTAGGTCCCCGGAATCCTGGATCAGAAGGGTATTATGCCTGCCTGAAATTTATTCGTGGAGAATTGGACCCTTATGCGGATGACATTATCTTACAGGATTTTTCTTATAGAGAAAAACAATTTGAAAAAAATTATAACCTCCAAAATGTGATTGCGCGATTTAATCCTGATGCTGAATTCCAAACCATCATTTCTGCACATTGGGACACACGCCCATGGGCAGACCAGGAAGATGATGAAAAGGATAAAAGGTCCCCAATTTTAGGGGCAAATGACGGTGCATCAGGTGTCGCTGTTTTATTGGAATTGGCAAGGATCATGGGGCAAAATCCACCGGAGATCGGTGTGAATCTTATTTTCTTTGACGGGGAAGATCTGGGGACTCCTGGGGAGAACGAGACCTATTGCCAAGGTTCACGTTTTTTCGCAAAAAACCTTCCAATACCCAGGCCGGATGAGGCAATCAACCTGGATATGGTTGGGGATAAACAACTGGTTCTTCCCATCGAACGCTATTCCTTGAGGCAGCATCCAAAGTTAGTTCGTTATTTGTGGGATCGGGCAAGTGACCTGGGGCTGGATGCATTTGAAGGACGAGTGGATCGCCCAATTTATGATGATCATATTGCACTGTACGAAATTGCAGGCATTCCAGCCATAGACCTTATCGATTTTAAGTATCCAAATTCATATACAAATTATTGGCATACACTGAATGATATCCCGGAAAATTGCAGTG
>Ga0208879_1003673_pt1 | contig 12398 bp, 8 predicted proteins | sample Knorr_S15_td_Bot_FD_185605 | JGI IMG/M metagenome (GOLD analysis project Ga0208879, IMG submission 185605) | Marine microbial communities from Southern Atlantic Ocean transect - Knorr_S15_td_Bottom_ad_5009_LV_A (SPAdes) (version 2) | ecosystem: Environmental > Aquatic > Marine > Oceanic | place...
ATCTTGATTTTAGTCTTGTTGAAACAGTTCTGAGTTTTGGAGAAGATGTGGTGGTCATGGGTAAAAAACCCCTGTTTGATGTGAATGAAACATCATCCATGGTACGGGTGCGAAGGGAAGATATTGAGAATAAAGTTGTTTCAAGTGTGAATGATATTTTATCGGACCAGATCGGTGTAACAACTCAGGATAATGAGATACATATCCGTGGCGGTCGCATAGATGAAACGATGTTCATCGTGGATGGATTTTCTGTAAAGGATCCCCTTTCTGGCTATTCTGGGAATTTATTTATTAATGTGGATGCTATCGAGGAATTAGAAATTATAACAGGCGGATATAACGCTGAATATGGCCAAGCAATGTCAGGAATCGTCAATATTAAACTAAAGGAAGGACGAGATCATTACGAAGGTGCCGTTAAATATGCCAGCGATAGGTTCCAAGCGGACCATTTCAGTTCGGATCGAATCGAATTCAATTTAGGGGGTCCGGATCTTTTTCTGGAAACTCTACCTAGGTTATTAGGTACTGAATTGCCGGGAAATTTTTCATTTTTCTTGAGCGGTTTTGGAAAAATGTATGATGGGAATCTCCCCGTTGCTTCAAAGTTGTATCCTCATCGAAATTGGTCATCATCCCTAATCTCTGAAGAAAAAGCTGATGAATTAATGGATGCATTAGCACAAAGAGAAAATAATGATTGGCATTTTCTTTATAAAATGACATGGGCACTTACTCCGAAGAAAAAATTATCATTATCCTATGATGTATCCATGAACATTAATCAGGGCTACTATATGCCAAGAGCATTTGCATCTACCTATTTTCCTTATCGATATAAAAATATCCTCGATAATTATAATACAATCACCCGGGATACAAGATTGCTAAATATGCATTGGACCCATACTCTTTCTAATCGATCCTTTTATGAGGTCACTTTTGGGAAATTCATGACCATGGAGCACAGTGCAGTCCAGGATCTATTATGGACTGATTATCAGGAACGTCTGGATTTAGAACCAATTAATTATAATATTGATGATACGGATCAGGATGGGAATATCCATGTTACATATGGAGATGAATTCTATGATACAGGATTTGCGCCAGAATGGTATGATCTATCAAGTGAAAATACCCGGATGGATTTAGATTGGGTCTATCATACTCTATCCCAACACAAATTAAAAATGGGATTTGAACATACTATTACAAATATCCAGGTTTTAGATATTGATGAACCTTGGAGTGGATCATCTGGATTTGGTGCAAATTATGATAGTTATAAAGCTAAAACATATTTTGGCGCTTTTTATTTCCAAGATCGAATTATTTTTGAAGGAATGACATTAAACTTGGGCGTCCGTACTGATTATTGGATTCCGGGTCGATATGTGGAAGATGCGATTAATGATACCAGTAATATTATAATTACGGATGATGCTCGAGATATTTTTGAAAAAGAAACATTTGATTTTCCTTGGGCTGGAGAACCATTCAAAATGAAAGCTCGTTTGAGTCCCCGTTTTGGTATTTCACACCCAATAACAAATAATGATGTTCTTTATTTTTATTATGGTCATTTTTCTCAGCTTCCAACTTTTCAATATGTGTATGCCAAAATCAATTCAAAATCTCAATCAACTTATCAGGTATTCGGGAATCCAAACCTAAATCCAAAAACTACCGTCCAGTATGAATTAGGGGTCAAGCATCGTTTCAGTGAAGACCAGGTTCTAGAGTTGAAAGCTTACTGGAAGGATATGTTTGATTATGAAACATCCCAAACTATTCGTCCATCAAATCCAAAATTTGCTCATTTATCCTTTAATATGTATTTCAACGCAGATTATGCACGGGCACGGGGAGTCGAAGCCATTCTAAAAAGCAGGTTGTGGCAAAACTGGTATGTGGACGTGAATTTTAATTACAGCATTATTACGGGAAAAAGTTCTTCTCCATTGGATAACCTGTTGGTTCAAGCAGGACAATTGTCTGAAAAACCTTTGGGTGAAAATTTTATGAGTTGGGACCGCCCATTGCATTTTTTCACGAATTTATCTTACAATCATCCAAAAAACTGGGGAGCGAGTGCAAGATTCGAATATGAATCTGGGCGACGATATACTCGTTCTATCATACAAGATACCGTTTTAATAAATGAACGTCCATATTTTGATGGCCCTAGAGAAGATGATCGACCATTTGCCTACCTTAGTCTGGATCCAAAAAAGAATATTGATTTAAAGATCTATAAAACAATTTATGTTAGCAGGTTTAAGATTAAAACGTATTTTGAGATTGAAAACTTATTGAATGCTGAGATTCCTCGAAGGATTAATCCATATACAGGGCGTGGGTATAACCCTGGTGAAATTTATGGATACCATTTGGCAAACAGCCCGAATCCAAATCTGGATCCTTCTAGATTTAATCGACCCCGTTCAATGGAATTAGGATTTCAGGTTATTTTTTAATGAATAAAATTAAATATCTCATTTTTTCTCTATTTTTATTTTCCATATGTGTGGGACAAAATCTATTCCCGATTTTGGGTGGACAGCGCGCAGGAACATCTGTATTTTCTTTTTTAAATATTGGTGTAAGTGCTCGAGCGGTTGGAATGGGTGAATCTGTGGTTGCTTTAAATCAGGATGCATCGAGCATTTATTATAATCCAGCATCCATTGCCCAATTGGATCAAACTGAAGTTGCCATTTCACAAATCCAATGGCCTGCAGAAATCAATTATGATTATTTTGCAATTACCAGGCATATCAAAGGTCGTTACTACCTGGGATTGAGTGGTGGAATTCTTCATATGGCTCCCATGATGGAAACGACAGAATTTCATCCGGATGGTACGGGGAATTATTTTACATTTCAGGATCGGTTTTTTGGTGTGACATATGGCGCTAGGATGACAGATAGGTTTAGTTTTGGTATTACCCTAAAACATGTATCTGAAGTCCTTGAAAACTTTACTATGGATGCAGTTCTTATGGATGTAGGAACCTTCTATTGGACAGGGTACAAATCCCTCAGGTTTTGTGCATCTCTTTCCCATTTTGGGAAACAAGCAAGGCCAGATGGTACCTATCTTAAACGAATTTTGGACAGAGGTTCAGGAGATGAAATTGAAGAATTCACTGATTTTGAATCATTTTCACCTCCAACCATGTTTCGCGTTGGCGGTGCGATCGATCCTATTGAAAAAGAAAATCAGCATTTGACAATTTCACTCCAGTTGAATCATCCAGTGGATAATGCAGAATATATTGTGACTGGTGTGGAGTACACCTTTATGAATATGTTATTTCTGCGTTGCGGGTATAAATTCAATAAAAATGAGGAGAATCTAACCTTGGGTGCGGGGTTGATTGTTCCGATTGGCTCCATTAAAATTCGTGCAGACTACGGATATGCTAATTTCAAACATCTTTCTGATCCAAAACGATTTAGTATAGGGTTTTCATTCTAATGAAAATCTTTTTACCCCTATTAACAACCACCATGGTCATCATGAGTTCTTGTGTGGACAAATTTGTAATCCCAGAAAATATTAACACAGCTAACACGGGTGAGTTTGGTGCGGGTGATACGACCTATTTACAATTAAGTCCTGTATGGGATAATACATATGGGATCATTCAGCCGGTGGAGATATCCATTGCGCAGGATGGGAGAGTTTTTGTGGCAGACAGTGGATCTCAATCTATCCATGTATTCAGCCAAGATGGAGATGTACCAGATGGTTTTGAAATGCTAAAGCAGTTGAAGGATCATGAGAATGCAGCCATAACTCCCATCGATGTTGATATTGATAAAAAAATGAATGTGTTTTTTATTGATGGATCTCAACGTGTTTTTGTTTGGAACCAATACTGGAATTCGGTTGGAATTAGCCGAGTTTCAGTCAGTGGTTCATTTTTACATATTGAGTCAGGTGCTGTGATTATTGATACTATTGGGTCTGGTACATGGCTTTCTTATCTAAATAATCCGGAATATGAATTGACTGCACCGGTATTTTCAAATGATCAGGGTATAATTGATTCTTTATTATACCCTCATTTATTTTTTGATGGACGAGATGAGAAAAATATTTTAAAAGATATTCATTATAAATCAGATTCCAGCAAATTCACTGGGTTAACATCACCAGCAGACAATGAGAATATGCTCTTTGTTACAGATAATTATGGTGGCGTAAATAAACAGCATCGAATTGTTCAAATTGATTTCCAAAAATCCCTTATTTTAGAATTAACAACTGGAGATATAGTCTGGGGCTTTACTGGTGAGTTTGGTGCAACAGTAAAAGGATATGGCCGGGGTGCAGGTACAGTAAATGAACCCTTAAGTCTTGATGTGGATTATAATGGGAATATATATTATACACAATCAGGTGATTTTTTCCCGGTTCATATGATTATGCCAAACCTATCAGGAGATTTTGCAACTTATTTATCCGGATTTCAACCTGAAGCGGATGATATTATGGATGCGTCCTTTTATGCAAATCCACTGGATATCGCAGTTGACAACAATAAGAATATTTACGTTGTAGATAAGGACCATTCTCATGTGCTTGTCTTTAATTCAAGGGGTCAATTTTTTAAAAATGCCGGGTATGCATCTTCAAGCGATTCAATATCAATAATGATGGATCCGGTAGCTGTTACAGTTGATGAGCGTGGCGTGGTTTATGTATGTGATAAAGGAAATGGTGCGATTTACAGATTCAAATTATCAAATTCTTTGGACGAAGATCTCAAACCGGAAGATTAATGAAATCCCAACTTAATTCAATAGTAATCTTGGTAATGAGTCTCTCGTGTTTATTTGGACAGGGTGAGGATGTGGCCTATATCCGGTATTTTAAAAACGATCATAATTTTTTGTCAAACCTTTCTATGCTTTCCACAAGTCGACGAGGGGAAAGCCATTTAGCAGTTAGTTATAATGAAAATAATTTGCCACTAAAAATTGAAAAATATTCTCAAAAAGGGAGTCTTGAAAAACGAGAATTGCTCAAATATAATAAAAATGGACAATTGATTGAACGCGGCGAATATAATGATCAGGGTGAATATATTAGATTAACCGTAATAGGAGACTCAGAGCCATGGGGAAAAGAATACCGAACTTGGAGGTATCCAGTAAATGAACCCCTTACATTTACCGATCAACGAACCCATTTTACCCTGGGAGATGGCGAACATGTTTCCAAAATTCTGTTTGAAACGATTGATGGACAGAAATATGGACAAATTGAATTGGATTATGATTATTTGGGAAGTCTAGCAGAAGAAAGATGGCGCGAGTTACCTTCCGGAAGAATCATCAGAAGATTTAAATACAAGTTTGATATTATGGCAGAAGTTGTTCAAATATGGGAATTTGGGAAAGAAGGGCAAAAGATTTCTAATGTTGCAATCAATCAAGCACCAGCGGACGAATTATATAAAGTCCCACCCCCTCGAACTCATAATACTTTGGATGAAATTGAAATTATTGCAAAAGAAATTGAAGAAAATCGAATTTTAATTCCACATGGCGGTGTTATACCAAAAACATTCTGGGATGAGTTAATCATCGTTAATGGTGATCGACTTATGATTGATTTTGTGGAATTGACTGACAACGGTGTGCAATTCCGGTTGGAGAGCGAAGAAGATATTTTAACAATCCCAATTCATCGTGTCCGCTCTTTGACCTCCCGAATGGGAGATGTAATTTATCCTAAACCATTTTGAACCCCATGATTGCGAATAAACAAAAAATAGCCAACCTAATCTTTATGATTACTTTTGTATTTGGACAGGAATACCCACCGCCTACAGATTTAATTACAATCCCAACCGCTGGAACTTTGGCTCGAGGTAGTTTTTCCTTGGGTATGCGTATACAAGATGAAGGGGGTATGATTTTAGGGTTAAGTGCAGGAATTACGGATCGTTTCCAATTTGGAATTTCTTATGGATCACCTAACCTTATCGGAGATGATAGCCTACGATGGTATCCTCATCCTGAAGCGAGTTTGAAATACCTTCTTATTGATGAAAATAGAAACATGCCGGGAATTGCTTTGGGTGTCAACACTCAGGGTTTTGGAAATTATAATGATTCAGACTCATTAATGCGATATGATATGAAAGCATATGGAGTATATCTCGCTGCTTCAAAAAATTGGAAATCTCCGTTTGGAAATATGGGGCTTCATTCCGGAATTAATTATAATTTTATTGAAATAGTAGACGGAGATGAAGATCCCAATTTATTTTTTGGGATTGATTTTGAATTAAACCCGGAATTCTCTTTATTGATTGAATACAACAGTGCATTGAATGAAAATGATAAAACAGCTCAAACAATGTCAATTGCCAATGGGGGTTATTTGAATGCGGCAATTCGCTGGTCCATTGTAGAATCTCTTCACCTTGAGTTAAATTTGAATAATTTGTTATTTGACGAAGAAAAAGTTGATTATTTCAAACGTGAAATTAAAATTACTTATATTGAATATTTTTAATTCGAGGATACAATGGTAAAAATAATTATCAGTTTAATATTATACTGTTCATATTCTTATGGAGAAATTTCAAAATTTGATAATGGTGTTGCTTTTTATGAATCTCGAGCGGAAGGTGCAAAGGGTCAAGTGGCTCAAAGCGAGCATATTAATTCTGCAATTAGGTTATTTGAAAAATCAATGCAAATTCCAGATAAAGAATTGGATGCCGGTGTTTATTTGCTTCGCTGTTATTACTATAAAGGAAAATTTGTTGTTGATTCAAAAACAGACAAGAAATCAGTTTTTAATGAAGGAAAAGCTCTTGCGGAGCAATTAGTAGAAAAATATCCCGAATCAGTTGCTGTTCGCTATTGGTATTTAGCAAATTTAGGAAGTTGGTCGGAAGTTTATGGAATCCTGACGGCTGCAAAAGAAGGCGTTGCTGATCTGATGAGAGAACACTCGGAAAAAATTATTGAATTAGACCCAGGTTATTCGGATGGTGGTGGTTACTTTATGCTGGGAGCGGTCCATTTTAAATCCCCATATATTCCATTTTTATTGTCATGGCCAAGTAATGAGGAAGCTGTAAAATTTTTAACCTTAGCTTATGAGACCGGATCACCCACGCCTTCTCAAATTGTTTATCTGGCTAGAGCCCTTCATAAGGATAGGCAAAGAGATCAGGCTATAAAATTATTGGAAAAATTGATTTCGACCCCGCTTTCCGATGATGAACCTGTTGAAGACTATGAACAACAGGATTTTGCTAAGGAATTATTATCAGATTGGGACTAGAATAATGAAATCGATTGTCCTATCGATTTTATTATTTTCAAATTTCCTTTTTGGGCAGGAAGACTTAGCCCCATCCACTAAAATCTATTGGAACAGCCTTGCCAATTCGCTACAAATTGGCGTACCCCTTGCAGATGACGAATCTCTAGAAGGAGGTTGGATTCAAATCCGAGTCAGTTTTGACAATGGATCTAATTTTTCTGATTTAGGAGAATTAGACATCATAAAAAGACGTGACATTGATGATGTAAAAAATGTTGTGATCACGGAGAAAGCCTTTGAATCTATGCCTGGTTTTTCAGAAGACGGTGAAGCCCATTTCATCGCTGAGATCTGGGATCGCGCAGGGAACAGTATGCTGGGGACCGTAAGTGACAGCATTTTAACAATAGATGAAACAATCCCCTTTATTGTTGCCCTGACAATTCAATCGACAAATGGTAATGATATGGCCCTGGCTAACCCAAGCGATACAGTTACTTTTAAATTAATTGTCAGTGAACCGATCCACGTACCTTTAATTACAATCAATGGCGATGAATTTGAACCAGCTGGGACTGGTAATACCTGGATCACCCAATATCCCTGTGATGACGCTGATGATGGACCTATTGAATTCACAATAGAATATTCTGATTTCGCAGAAAATCCAGGAGAAACTGGGACCCTTGCATCAAACAATTCTGTGATAATATTTGATGGAACCGAACCAGAACTAGATGAAATAAAGATATTTACATCAAATAAATTTGACTCGACCCAAGCCATTATATCAGACACAGTGTTTTTACAATTCACCGCAACGGAATCTATCCTAAAATCAGAAATATTTCTAAATCACACTCAGGGAATTTTAAAAGAAAAAGATAGTTTAACATTTACCTATTATCATATTTTCACAGAAATTGATTCGGAAGGTGTTATTCCCATTTCTATAAAATTTAATGACCTCGCAGGCAATGATGGGGAAACCATTGATGAAACCTCCAATGACAGTGAAGTTATTTTTGATATGACGCCTCCCCAGGCTTTTAAAGTTGGTGCCATTGAATCAACCCATAAAAAAAGAAAGCATGACAATGCGGTACCCATGACTGATTCAACCGGTGCAGTTATCATGGCGACAGACTCACTGCCCCTGATATCCGGAACAATCCTGACCATTCTGGGTGCATCCTTGGGCTTCCTTTGTCTCATGATTTGGATTTCATGGTTTAAGATATTTTCAAAAGTGGGCCAGGCCGGATGGAAGGCACTTATCCCAGTATTTAACTTATTTGTCCTTACTAAATTATTTAATCAACCAGTTTGGTGGTTTGCTATTTATTTAATACTCCCTGTGGGGCATGTTTTTGCAAGTCTTCAATTTGCAAAATTATTTGATAAAAAGACGCCCTTTAAACTAGGATTGATTTTCTTACCTTTTGTTTTTCATCCTATTTTAGCTTTTGGGAAATCTACCCTAGTAAAGAAAAAAGCATCCAAGTCAAAAAAAAACCAAAAGAAGAAAAAATAAGATTCCATGGCTGATTTGAAGGAAATAACCCGGTCTTCTGAGATCATTTTTCAGGGGCGGCTTTTGGATGTCCGGAAAGATGAAGTTGAACTCCCCAATGGAAAAACAAGCACTCGAGAATGGATCAACCATCCCGGTGCAGTATGCTTGATCCCAATCCTGCCAAATGGGAAGATCGCACTTATTCGCCAATACCGTTATCCTGTTCGATCTGAAATGATTGAACTCCCAGCTGGAAAATTGGAAAAAGGAGAAAAACCTGAAGCATGTGCAGTGCGTGAGTTAGAAGAAGAGATCGGTTATCATTCCAATAAACTCACCTTTATAACCCATATCCATCCAGCTATCGGGTTTGCCAGTGAAAAAATGTGGATCTATCTCGCAGAAGACCTAGAAAAGACTGATTTAAACAGGGATGAAGATGAATTCATTGAACTCATTCCAACGTCCTTAGCTGATGCTGTTGAAATGGTTTGGTCTGGGAAGATCACTGATGTTAAAACGATAATAGGATTATTATGGGCAGATCGATTATTAAATGATCATCTTTGATTAATGGGAAAATTCCGACGTTTATTTATTTTCAAAGCAGAAAGATGATTTTACTTAAATGAAGAAAATATCTATCTTTTTAATTATCTCAATCTCAGTTTGTTATTCACAATGGTATGAACTGAATCATGATGGAATAGTCAGATCTTATTTATTATCATATCCTGATAATCCAACGGGTCCATGTCCCCTGATTATCAATATGCACGGATATACAAGTAATGGATGGGCACAGCAATATTCTTCGCAGATGGATGAATATGCTCATCCCCAAAACATAGCAGTCGTTTATCCGCAGGGAATGGAAAATAACCAAGGCATACCTTCATGGAATGTTGGGACATTTTGGGATGGAAATTCATATAATGACGTGGGATTTATTGACGTGTTAATTGATTCAATTGCCGCCAATTATAATATTGATCTTGACCGTATCTATGCCTGTGGCATGTCAAATGGTGGTTATATGGCTTATGAACTGGCCTGTGAATTATCCAGTAAGATTACAGCGTTCGGGTCAGTAACAGGGAATTTTATGCTCAACTCCAATCAGGTTTGTGATCAGGATCGAGATATTCCCATCATCCATATTCATGGCACTGCGGATGAAGTCGTTAATTATTACCCCCCATCCTTTGATGGATCATTAACTGTTGGAGAATCAATTGATTATTGGAGCGATTACAATAATTTAACAATGGAGACAATTGATTCAATTAATGCAAATGTTGAAAAATATACCTACGCTAACGAATCATCAACAAAGTTTGTCCATTTTAAAGTTTATGGTGGCGGTCATGCTTGGTTTTATGGTAGTTATTGGGGTTTCCACAGTAGCGAAGAACTCATAAACTTTTTTTTGGAGTATAGATTATCTGATTTTCAAACAACGGATATAATCCAAGCGCAAGATAATGAATTACCAACTAATTTTATATTACACCAAAACTACCCAAATCCATTTAATCCATCTACAACAATTCGTTTTTCATTAGAAAAACGAGATATTATATCTCTTCAAGTATTTGATTTAAGAGGTAGATTGATTAAAACGTTACTGATGGGGGAATCGAAACCGGGTGATCAAGAAATTCAATGGAATGGTTACAATGATTTGGAAGAGGCAGTTAGCAATGGTGTTTATTTATATTCTATTCGGATAAAAAATGAAATTCAAAGTAGAAAGATGATTTTACTAAGATGAAACCACCCAACATTGCTAATAAGTTTTCTAATTCCACTGTTTGCTGTTTCCTTTTATTTGGGTTGTTTACCTACGCTCAAGAAACATCCACCATCAGCGGATTCGTTCGGGAAGATGCTACTGGTGAACCTATATCCTACGCCAATGTTTTTCTTTCCAATACTGGATTAGGGGCTGCTACAAATAACGACGGCTATTTCGTCATTACAAAAATACCAAGTGGTCAATATGAAATAAATGCTTCTATGATCGGCTTTGGTGTTTACAAAAAGCAGATAGATATAACAGATGGAGAAACAATTCGATTGGATATCCGTTTAATTGAACAAGCGATCGAAACTTCGGAGATCCTTGTTACAGCTGAAAGACAGAAATTCGAAAGGTCCATGGAAAGCAGTCAAATCTCTTTAGATCTACGGGAGATCAATTCTGCACCGGCTTTTGTGGAACCGGATGTTTTTCGTACTTTGCAAATGCTTCCCGGTGTCCAAACCACAAGTGATTTCTCCAGTGCTCTTTATGTTAGAGGGAGCACACCAGATCAAAACCTAATCATGCTGGATGGGATCGCCATTTATAACCCATATCATTTTGGGGGTATTTTTTCCACGTTCAATACGGATGCCATCAAGGAAGCGGATTTCCATGCTGGTGGTTTCCCTGCTCGCTATGGCGGACGGATGGGAGCCATCCTGAATGTGATCAACCGGGAAGGGAATACTCAAAAGATCAAGGGTGCCGCGAATATTTCACTCATTTCAACAAAAGTACTTTTGGAAGGCCCTGTCCCCAAATGGAAAGGAATGAAAGGCTCCTGGATGGTATCCGGCCGAAGAACCTATTTTGATAAGGTTGTTGACGCTTTGAAAATTCCAATTGAGCAGAAATCTGATGGAACAAATTCTTATTTGACTTTCCCTTATTATTTTTATGATTACCAAATAAAGATTAACTTGGATCTAACTCCTAATCATCGCTTGACTTATACTCGATTTTATGGAGATGATGTTCTTTTTTTTAAGGAATCTGATACAAGACAGGTTGATTCAGATAACAATGTGGATATAGTGGTGGATTCTGATTTTGGCATCAACTGGCCCTGGGGAAATCATACCAATGGATTGACTTGGCGCTGGATTGTTTCACCTACTATTGTAGCAAAAACATTTTTTGCAAACAGTCGCTATCGATTCCATTTCAATATGGACTATGAAGAAAATCAAACCTTTACTTACGCCGATACAACTGAATTTTATAATACTGCATTTAATTTTGATATTTTTGATATTATCAATGACAATACTTTGGAATCTGAAATAATATGGAAAGCAACTGAAAATCAGGAAGTGACGGGTGGATTCCAGATTCGCGATGTTCATTTTGACTTGGGGATGGAAATTGGCATTACCACATTAGATACTGCTGTCATAGAAAAGCCGTTGGATCTGAACAATACTACCCGGGAGATTGCCTTCTTTATCCAGGATAAATGGGATATTTCACCCACATTGAAATTCCAGGGCGGGCTCCGGGCCACAGATTATAATTTACATGACCGCTTATATCTCGATCCCCGAATCAGCTTAAAGTATCATTATTCAGACAATATTGCCCTTAAACTGAATTGGGGCCGTTACCACCAATTCCTGATGACGGCTAATCCCCAGGATGAGAATTTTCGAATAGTTGATCTATGGATGGGTATTCCGGAAGACAAGGAAGCCAGTCGCTCCCAACATACAATTGTGGGTATAGAATATTTAGCACCGAATAATATTTTTTATCGGATCGAGGCCTATCAAAAA
>Ga0208879_1003677_pt1 | contig 12383 bp, 10 predicted proteins | sample Knorr_S15_td_Bot_FD_185605 | JGI IMG/M metagenome (GOLD analysis project Ga0208879, IMG submission 185605) | Marine microbial communities from Southern Atlantic Ocean transect - Knorr_S15_td_Bottom_ad_5009_LV_A (SPAdes) (version 2) | ecosystem: Environmental > Aquatic > Marine > Oceanic | place...
ATATTATTTAGGCTCTAAATCAAAAATGTTTAAAGGTATGTATCCAAATTGTAATTTTGCTATTCATCATAATAATTTTGAACATGAAATTATGAGAGATTTATTAAAAAAACATAAAGGTGGATTTTTTGTAACTTACAATGATTGTCCTACTATCAGAGAATGGTATAAAGATTATAAACAAGTATATCCTAAATGGCAATATACTTATGGCCAAGGGGAAACTCGTATTGGAGATAATAGGAAAGATGGTACAAAAGATAATAAAAAAGAAAGTCATGAAATATTCATTATTTGTCCTCCTAATAATGATGATGAAATTATAATTAATGAAATATCTAATTTAATATTAAATTCAGATAAAGAATAAATTTTTTATAATTTTAAAATTGATATTAATTGATATTAAGATTATATTATGTCTGAAAAAACATATATATTTCAAAATTTACCACTGGTATTAGAAGAACTTATTTATAGTTATAAATATCAATTAGAATATAATTATGATAAAATTGTAGAGGAATTAAAATCGGAAGATAATGAAACTATATTTGAGGATATATTTGATTTACATGAAAATATATTAAAAAAATATAATTATAAAAAATTAAAAAAATTAAAAAATTTTATGATTAATAGATTTTATAGAGATTTTGATTTTCCACAATATTGTTTTAAAACAGAAGAAGGATATTTGGATCAAAATATTGAGGATTTAGATCTTGAATGGTTAATAAAAAATTAGTTATTTTTTATTTATTTTGAATTTAAATAAGTCCCTTATTATATAAATAAAAAATAAAAATTAAAATAGAAAAATATATTAATATAGATTAAAACTGAAATGGACAAAATGAATAAAACTCAAACTTTGACAGAAACATTAGAAAGTTTACATAAATATAAGAATTTTTTAAATGTAGATAAAATAAGAAAACTTGGATTTGGTACTTTCTCGAGAATGATTAGAAATAAAACTATTTTGAATGATTTTGGGGAATATTTTTCTAAACTTTTGGATTTAGAAAGTATTAAAAAATCAAATCTATTAGTTCGTAAATTTTTAACATGCTACATAGTTGTATGTTTCCCAGATTTCGTTTTCAATAATGAAATTAAAGACGTTAATGATTTACAACTTAAAAATTTATCCAATAAGATATCAATATTATTCAATAATATTTTAAATTATACAAATGATGACGAACATAAAGTAAACTCTGATGTAAAAGTTCAAGAATTTAAAATAGAGTTGGATAATTTTATTGTCTTTTTTGATAAATGGAAAAAAAGAGATGTAATTAAAGTTCTTCTACCGTTTGCTAATTCATATTATGAATTAAATGATACATTGGCACTAATTACAAAAAATCAACAAGAACCAGTAACTGATGATATTAAAATATGGAGAAGTGAAATAGAAAAACAAATAAAAAAAATATTAAAACATGTTAAACGGATTGATGGAAATGATGCTGTATTATTTGTCAAAAATTATCAACCACCAAAACTTATGATTGATGATAAGGTTTATGAACAAATTGAAAAAACTATGAAAAAGGCTTATTGGGATAAATTAAAAGAAGATATTGAAAATGCTGATTTTTCAATGATTACATCATTATTAACTGATGTAAGAGATATGATTTTTCAACTAATTCCAAATCGTCAAGATATTAGAGAAGAATTTGATGGTAAATTTGATTTAGAACTTGTAGAACAAATGATCACGCATAAGGCTATGGATGTTAAGACTGTGTATAGTATTGCTTTGATGTTAATCGAATATCTTAAAATGCTACAGGCACCAATTGATGATAGAGATACACAAGAATGGTGTGATAGTATTACAAATCTTTTTTATACAGAAACTATATCATATTCAGATATATTACCAGCTTTTTTTAGTGGAATGTTTCAACGATTAGAAAAAATTAAACAACAATTATATGATTTTTACAATCCCAAAGATGAAAATACGTCTGAAAATGAAATAACAAAATAACCTTTGTAAATATTATTATATCTGTTTTAGATATCATTCGAATGGAATTTGATTTAAAAAGCCTATCAATCGCTGTAGATGAACATCTTAAATCTGGCAAAAAGTTAGATACTGCATTGCATATAGTTCAAAAATATAATGGAAATGATTGGGAAAAATATTGTAAATTTTGTAATGTTTCTTATAAAAGAAGTTTAGTTTATATTAATGATTTATTTGATATTTATGTTATTTGTTGGAATAATAATCAAAAAAGTCCAATACATGATCATGCACCAAATGGGTGTATTATGAAAGTATTAGAAGGTCAAATAAATCAACATTTATTTACATCTGATGTGAAATTTATTAAACAAATTGTAAATAAAGAAGGAAATGTTTCTTATATAGATAATAATATTGGTTTACACAAAATTATTAATGGCGATAATAAGGCAGTTTCTTTACATATTTATTCACCGCCTTTATATAAAGGTAATATATATAGAAGTGATGGAATATAAGATTAAACATTTAGACAAATTATTAAAACTTGGGATACCAAAAGATAAATTCACTCTCATACAGAGTGCACTATTTCCAATCATGAATATCAGACAAAATGGTGATTTAGATTTTATCTTAGAATCGAGTCTAGTTCCCATTTATAAGGAAAAAATTTTGAAAATAAAAGGATTAAATATCAAAATAAATAATAATAATTATAAACAATTCGGGTGTACTGGCGATGATGATTTAATTAAAAATTATTCAATGGATATAAATGGATTTCGTTTCTGTCATTTTAAATTTTATAATAGAATTTTAAGAAATAGGAGTTTCAGAGTTCGTAGAGAGAAGAAAAAAAAATATGGATTTTGTGATTACGAAAAACTCAAAAATTTTTTTGATAGTAATAAACATTTACAATATCCATTTATAAATGTACCTATTAATACTTGGGGGAATTTAACTTTTCCAATGTAAAAACTTTTTAAAATTGACATAATTTATTTATCAGTAGACATTATTAATAAATAAATTATGGGGAATTATTATTCTTTTTGTGATGTGAATAATTGTAATCCTAATAATTGGACAACTTATGATGATCTAGAAATAAATGCATTATATGATCGTAGCAAGTATTATGAACCAATTTATTCGGATGAAGATTCAAGTGATATACGAGTAATATTAGTAATAATTGATAAATATGATTAAATTTAGTTCTTTATCCTGAAAAAATATAAAATTTTATAATATATATTAAAAATATGACACATTATGGATTATTATTATTATTTCCGATAGATAAACAATATGATTATATTGTTGAAAAACATTTTGAAATTTTTTTCAAAAAAAAAATTAAAATAACACTACAAGAATTTCGAGATTTATTTAAATTAGATTCTCGCCATGAAGATAGAGTTATCAGAAAACGCTCGGAGGAAAATATTGACGATGGAAACCTTATTTTTTTTGTATTTAGAGCAAAATCAATGGAATATGTAAATGATTTTTTAAAGAAAAAAACTAGAAGGGAAATAGACAATATTCGTTTTGAAAAAACAGGTATTGATAGAAAACAATTACCAATGCAAAACCATTTACATACAACTGATACTATAACACAATTAGTAGATAGTGTTAATTATTTAAAGCGAAAAAATAAAATAAATAAGGATGAATATATTAAGATACGAAAAATTTATTTAACAATATAAATTTAAAAATGCTGGTGGTTCTTCTTCTATTAATAATTTGTTTACTAACTTTTCTGTAATTGTTACTGGTAATTTAATATTTTTTGAATGATATGAAAATTTTTTTTCTCCTTTTTCAATATTATTTATATATTGTAATAAATTGATTTTTCTAATTATAATTTGAATTGCTCTTTTTCCTTCTCTTATACCCTCTTCTTTTCGTATTTTACGAATTATGAATGATATAATTTTTTCTGGGAAAATAATATCACTTTCATTTAATCCTATTTCTTTCAGTTCTTTTGGAATTATATAATCTTTTAAAATTTTTACTTTTTCTTTGGGTTCAAATCCTTTTACTTTTATTACTTCTAATCTATCTCTTAAAATTGGATCAATTAAATCTATATGATTTAATGAAAAAACAAATAAAACTCGAGACAAATCTATTTTTATATTTCCAAAATACATATCTTCATATTCATGATTTTGAGAAAAATCTATTATTTCCATTATTTTATTAACAACACTTGAACCATGTCTTGTTGTATCAATTTTATCTAATTCGTCCATAAACATAATTGGATTCATACATCCAGTTTCCGTTAGCATACGACAAATTCTTCCATAATCTGAACCCTCATAAGTGTGAGCAAAACCAGATAAATATGATTCATCTGACATTCCAGATAATGAAAATGAAGCAAATGGTCTCTCCAATGCTTTTGCTAAACCTTCGCGAAAAAGAGTCGTCTTTCCAGTACCGGGCGGACCCACAATTGCTAATGCGTGTCCTTTTGATGGTGGATTAGATACCCATTTTGCGACTAATTCAACAAGTGCTTCTTTTACCTGTTCTTGACCATATATTGCTTTATCAAGAGAACCTTTTATATCATATAATTTATTGCCAATTTCTGTATAATCATTTTGTTTAGAAAGACTAAATTTACAATATTTTCCAAATGGAATTTTTAATATATTATCTAACCATTCTCGCAATTTTTTATATTCAGAACCTGAATTTTCTAATGTTTGTAATAATTCAAGTTTTTTTATAATTATTGCTTTAGTTTCAAGGGGAATATCTGATAATAATATTTTCACCTTTTCTGGTACTGATTTATCATTTATTTCTTTTATCTGGATTTCTACGGTTTTAACTCTCTCTTTTTCTTCAATTGATAAATTTTTATAAATTTCGGATTCCTCATTAATATCAAAATCTTCGTCATCTTCATCTTCATTATATTGTTTATTCCAATGAGTATTTTCTGCTAAGGCCTTTTTAATAGATGATCGCAATTTGGTTCGTAAAATACCTTCTAATAATTTTCTATTTATATCCGATTTTTGTATAATATTTTTCGCTTTAATATCTTTTATATTATCTGCTTCATCTATGATCAATATATCATCATCGTCATCATCATCAGAAGAACTACTTACTATATAACAATTTTCGAATTTGGAATCATGATTTGAATAATCATCTTCTATTATTACGTCCTCTTCCACAAGTTGAGGATTATTCGTTATGATAGAATCATTTTCATCCAAATTTATTATTTCTGAATTATTATCATCTGAGCTATTATTTCCAGTATTCTTTTCAGTATTCTCTTCTTTTGTAATTGTACTCATTATTATATTATTACAATATATTTTTTGTTCTTTTTTTTTCGTTATTCTTCGTTTTTTAAGTGGTGGCATTTTATTTAAAATTTCCGATGTTAAATCCTCTGTTAAATCGGAACTAGATAAAAATTCACTTAATGTTCTTTTATCATTTCTTGTTAATATATTTTTTTTTAATATTCTATTTAATTTACTATTTGGTGACGAATTATCATTTGTAGGCATATTAATTACTATTAAGTAAACTATTTTTTTTATTTAATAATTTAATTATATATATATCTATATATTTATATCAAAGTAAATATATAAATATATTTAAAGTTTATGTTCTTTTTAAAATATAAAATTGATTTATATATTTATTTAATATATTTGAAAATAAATGAACGATATTGATATTTCAAAGAGAATTCGTGAAATTCGTTTTAGTATTGCTTCGCCCGATATGATTCGGGCGATGGGAACTACTCAAATAACTATTCCTGAATTATATGAAAATAATTGTCCAAAATTTTCTGGATTATTTGATTTACGGATGGGGACACAAGATAATTTATTTTTATGTAAAACATGTAAACAAAATATGAGAGATTGTTCGGGACATTTTGGATATATTGATTTAGCTCGGAAAGTATATTTTATACATTTCTTACCAACCGTTAAGAAAATTTTACAATGTGTTTGCTATAAATGTTCTAATCTATTAATTGATAAAACAAATCTTAATATTATTAAAAAGTTGAAAAAGAAAGCTCCAAATATTCGTATGAAAATTATTTATAAATTGTGTGCTTCGCAATCTAAAAAAACTTGTACTAATTATAATGGGTGTGGTCGTCTTCAACCTCGTTATATCAAAGAGGGAACAAATTTATTTGTTGTACACAAAATTGCTAATCCAGATGGAAAACCTTTAGATAAAAAAGTTCAACTTAATGCAGATGATTGTTATGATATTTTGAGAAAAATTTCAAATGAAGATTGTGAACTTTTAGGATGTTCGCCAATCTTTTCTAGACCAGAATGGTTAATTTGTTCCGTTTTACCAGTTCCACCACCATGCGTTAGACCATCCGTTAAACATGATGCTAATTTAAGATCGGAGGATGATTTAACATATAAATTGTTAGATATTATCAAAGCTAATAATAGTCTTATGGTTAAAGTAAAATCTAATGATCAAAATCACATCAATGATTATATTGACTATTTACAATATAATATTACTACATTAATTGATAATGAAGTTAAAGGAATTCCTCCAGCACAACAAAGAACTGGAAGATTACTTAAATCAATTAGACAACGTTTGAAAGGAAAAGAAGGAAGAATTAGAGGAAATATTATGGGAAAAAGAGTCAATTTTTCCGCAAGAAGTGTCATATCCCCTGACCCAAATATTGATATTGACGAATTAGGTGTTCCTCTTAAAATCGCTATGAATATGACTTTTCCAGAAGTTGTAAATGTATATAATATACACGCTTTAACTACTTTGGTTGAAAATGGACCAGAAAAACATCCTGGTGCTAAATATATTATCAAAAAAAATAAAGATAGATTGGACTTACGATATGTCAAAAATTCTAATATTACACTAGAATACGGTGATGTCGTTGAAAGACATATGGTAGATGGAGACATAGTACTATTTAATAGACAACCATCTCTTCATAAAATGAGTATGATGGGACACCGAGTTCGTGTTATGCCGTATTCGACTTTTAGATTAAATGTTGCTGTTACTACACCATATAATGCTGATTTCGATGGAGATGAAATGAATTTATATCTTGCTCAATCAGTTGTTGCTTCTACGGAAATAGAAGAATTAGTATGTGTACCAAATCAAATTATTAGTCCACAATCTAATAAACCTGTTATTGGATGCATTATGGATACAGTTGTTGGGGCTAACAATATTACTCGTAAATGTACAAAAATTAATTTTAAAGAAATTATGAATATGTTACCTCATATTAGTACATTTGATGGTAATTTACCCCCATTTAAAGTTGATAAATTCAACAATAAACATATCCCTGATAATATTTATTTAGAAGGTAGAGAAGTATTTTCTTTACTTTTACCATCTGAAGTAAATTATTTTAAATCAATGGATGATGAAGATGATATTGAAATTATTAATGGTAATTTAATAACTGGTAAATGTTCTAAGGCAGTAACTGGAACTTCGGGTGGAAGTTTAGTTCATATTATTCAAAATGATTTAGGAAGAAATACAACAAAGCGATTTTTAACTGAAATTCAAGGAGTTACTGGAACATGGTTAATGAAAAATGGATTTAGTGTAGGAATTGGTGATTGCTTACCAGATTCAAAAACAAAAGATTACATTAATAATACGATTTCTAAGGCAAAGGCTAATGTTAAAAATATTATTAGTGCTACAATTTCTAATAGGCTTAAATTAGAAACAGGAATGTCCATTAGAGAAGAATTTGAAGCTCGTATTTTAAATATTCTTAATACAGCAAGAGATGATGCTGGAGGATTAGCTACTAAAAAATTAGGAGATGATAATGCTATTAAAAATATGGTTACATCGGGTTCTAAAGGTAATTTTATTAATATTAGTCAAATCATGGCTTCTGTCGGACAACAAAATGTTTCATCTGGAGCAAAAAGTGGTCGTATCCCTTGTGGATATAGAAATAGAACTTTACCACATTTTCAAAAATATGATGATGGACCTGAAAGTAAAGGTTTTGTTGAAAATTCATTCTTATCAGGATTAACACCATATGAATTCTTTTTTCATGCTATGAGTGGTCGTGAAGGTTTAATTGATACTGCTGTAAAAACAAGTGAAACTGGATATATTCAACGACGATTGATGAAGGCAATGGAAGATATTAAAGTTCATTATGATATGACTGTTCGTAATGAAAGAGATCAAATTATTCAATTTATTTATGGAGATGATGGATTTGATGCTACACGAATTGAAAAGCAAAAAATAGAAATTTTAAGATATAATAACAAAATTTTTTCCAATAACTATAAATGGAAAAAGAAAGAATTAAAACAAAATATGGACAAAAAATCTTATAAACAAATGAAAAAAAATAATGACTTTGAACAAATTCTTGATAAAGAATTTACTAAAATTCAAAACTATAGAAATTATTTACGAAAAATCAACCATGAAGATATATCATATTCACCAGTTCATATTTATAGAATTATAAAACGAGCAAAAAATAGATTCAATATCAATAATAAATCTATCAGCAATATTAATCCAATCGATATTATTACAAAAGTTGAAGAAGTATGTTCTAATTTAAGAGTATTGATTAGTGATGACGATATTATTAAAGAAATTAATAATAAATCGATGAAAAATTTTAAAATGTTGCTTAGAACAAAATTATCAAGTAAGATGGTTATTATGGAACATAAATTAAATTTATTATCATTTGATTGGATAATTTCTAAAATATATGAACAATTTGAAAAATCTTTAGTTCAACCCGGTGAAATGGTTGGTTCAATTACTGCACAATCTATTGGAGAACCAGCTACTCAAATGACATTAAATACATTTCATTTGGCAGGTGTGACAGCTAAATCTAAAATTACTAGAGGTGTCCCGCGATTACGAGAATTAATTAATGTATCTAAAAATCCAAAAACACCATCCATAACAGTTTATTTGGATAAAGATATATCTAAAAATAAAGATGAAACTAAAAAAATTATTAACGATTTACAATATACTAATTTGAGATATTTTGTTATTGAAACATCTATTCATTATGATCCAGATATTTACAAAAAAAGCACTAATATTACTACAGATAAAGAGTTTGTTGAAGAATACTATGATATTTATGATAATGATGTTGGTTTTGAAAATTTATCACCATGGGTTCTCAGAATTGAATTTGATCATCAATATATGTTAGACAAACAATTCACTATGTTCCAAATTTATGAACATCTTTTAATTAAATACGATTCTAAAAAAATTCAAGTCATTTTTACTGATGATTGTGCTAAAAAATTAGTTCTTCATATTCGTTTTATGTATCAAAATATTTCTAAAGAAATTACTGACTTAGATCAAAAAAAATTAAAAGATTTTGAACAAATTGTTATTAATGACTCTGCTGTAAAAGGATTAAGAAATATTGACAAAGCATTTATGAGAGAAATTAAAACAGTTAATTATAAAAAAAATGGAGATAAATATAATGTAAAGGAATGGATTATTGAAACAAATGGAACAAATCTTGCTATGTGCTTATGTAATCCATCTATCGATTCTACTAGAACTATCTCTAATGATATACACGAAATTAAAGAAATTTTTGGAATTGAAGCGTCCAGAACAATTTTGTTTGAAGAAATTAAAAATGTTATTGGAGATAGTGGAATTTATATTAATGATAGACACCTTAATATTTTAGTTGATGTTATGACTAATCAAGGTTATATTATGAGTATTGACAGACACGGAATCAATCGTTCCGAAAGAGGACCATTAGTTAGAAGTAGTTTTGAAGAAACTACAGATCAATTGGTTAAAGCGGGTGTATATTCTCAAGTTGATAATATGGTCAGTGTAACTGCTAATATTATGACTGGACAAAAAGCAAAATTCGGAACACATATGAGCTCTATTATCCAAGATATGAAATTAATTATTGAAAAAGGGATAAAACCTGTTGTAATTCCAAAGGAAAAGAAGACAATTTTTTCATTAAAACAAATCATATCATAATTTTCTTTCTTAATAATATATTAGACATAGATATAAATGACTCAAGTATCTTCTCAAAATTTTAAAGGATTTTCACCCAAAATATGGGGGCCATCAGCTTGGAAATTTATACATACAATAGCTTTATCGTATCCAGATAATCCAACACCATTTGACAAAGAAAATTATAAAGCATTTTTTTTAAGTTTACAAAATGTTGTTCCTTGTGCAAGATGTAGAGAACATTATGAAAAAAATATTAAAGATATTAATATCAATAATTATTTGGATAATAGTTCATCTTTATTTTTATGGACAAATAAAATACATAACTTAGCTAATGCATCATATGGAGGAAAACAAACAGATGTTATTAAAGCCAAAAATTTTTTCTTTAATTGGCTTACTACTAATGTCTCTGAAATACCACAACTTAAGAAGAATAATAATATAGTTAAAAAAGAACATTTCTCTTCGCCAAAACCAATGTCCAAAAAAAAAATATTGGGAATTTGCCTACTTATTATCGTTTCCATCATTATCACCCATTTTATTATGAAAAAATTATTAAAATAGATTTAACTTATGATTTTTATAACTTATTTTTAAAATGTATTTGCCTATTATTGTATTAATAATAAATTTCTTGTATTTTGTTGTTGAATTAGTATCAGGATTTTATTTTAATTCAACAGCATTAAAAACAGATGCTTTTCATATGCTTGCTGATATATTAGCAATATCTATATCAATTTATTGTGAACATTTATCTAAATTAAAAAAAAATGATCGTGTTACATTTGGATGGAATAGAGCCAAAATATTAGGAGGATTTACTAATACAGTTTTCTTACTTTCAACTTGCGTTTTCTTATTTAGTGAATCTATTTCCAAATTTTTTGAAAAAAATGATATTGATGTTATGATTGAAAATATAGATATTTTTATAATTATTGCAGCAATTGGATTAGTTATTAATTTAGTTAGCGCATTTTTGTATAGTAAAACTGGATTTTCTCACGGACATTCTCATGGAGATTCTCATGGAGATGAACACAAACATTCTCACGGAGATAATGATGAACATAAATATTCTATTAATACAAAGGCATTAATGCTACACTTTTTAGGTGATACTCTTGGCTCTATTATTGTCATGATTTCCGGCTTTCTTATTAAATATGGTAATAAATCGGAACTATTACATTATTATGATCCAATATGTTCCCTTATTATTATTTTTATTATCGCTTTCCCAACTTTCAAATTATATTATCAAAGTTTTAAAATTTTATTACAATATTCCCCCAAAAAGATTGAATCAGATAAACTTAAAAAAGAAATACATGACCTACAATTCGTTATTAGTATACACGAATTACATATATGGCAATTAGATGAAAAAATAATTATTGGAACTATTCATTTTCAATGTGATAATTTTGAAAATATTGACCAAAAATGTATCGAAATTAAAAAGATTTTTCACAGATTTGGTATTCATTCTACTACTATTCAACCAGAATTAAACGAATTTTGTATTGAACCATCTTGTGAGGATAATACTTGTAATGAAAAAAAATGTTGTGATACTACTGATGTTATTATTGTATAATTTTTGATAAAATTAACTGGAATTTTTTGGGAAATGTTTCAAAAAAAACATATGATTCATCGTCATCGTCATCGTCTTTTTTTTTATAAACTCGCAAACTCTTAGTAATATTTTCTTTATGTGTTAAAGCAATTAAGATAAATATATATGGAATCTGAATAATTTGTGCTTCTCTACCACGAATCATTAAACTACCTTCACCCCTTTCGATATCCTCATTATATTTACGCTCTTCAAAAAAATCTCGCGTATATGCCATCGATGCTTCTGATATTTTTAAGGAACGTGTGTCATTTACTGAAAAACTAGATTTATTATAAATATCATAGCATCCTATTTGAGTACATCCTACACAACCTTTTGTCCTATTCTGTAAAAGAATTTTAACTCTTGTTTTTACAGAATACGATGGATAATAATCGTCATCATCCATATGAACTATTATATTATAATTAGCATATTTTACACCTAAATTTCGTTTTCTACCAATTGTTAAAGGAATATTATTTTCAGTTTGAATTTTTATGTATTTTATACGTTCATCGTTTGGTAATATACTTCGTAAATCATCATTGCCATCATCTATTATTATGAATTCTATCTTATTTTTAGGATAATCTATACGATTATAATTTGATATCCAAATATTAAATAATTTCTTCCTATTATAAGTTGGAGTTATAATTGATATACGAGGCA
>Ga0208879_1003678_pt1 | contig 12381 bp, 13 predicted proteins | sample Knorr_S15_td_Bot_FD_185605 | JGI IMG/M metagenome (GOLD analysis project Ga0208879, IMG submission 185605) | Marine microbial communities from Southern Atlantic Ocean transect - Knorr_S15_td_Bottom_ad_5009_LV_A (SPAdes) (version 2) | ecosystem: Environmental > Aquatic > Marine > Oceanic | place...
GGAGCGTGCTGGGCATCATCATTCAGGAGGTCGACGAGGATCTCGCCAAGAGCTTTGGCCTGGAGGAATCCGGCGGGATCCTGATTGCCGAAGTGGGCGAAGATACGGCGGCCGATGAAGCCGGCTTGAAGGGCGGCGACATCATCGTTGAAATGGATGGAGAGAAGGTCGGAAAGCTAGGTGCCTTCCGCCACCGCGTTGCCTCCACCCCGCCGGCCTCGAAAATTGAACTGAAAATCTTCCGGCAGGGGAAATACAAACGCATCACGGCCATCACCCGGGAGATGGACGGCGAGGGGGTTCAGGGCCCCGAGCCGGACAGCGAAACGTATGACAAGCTCGGTGTGGTGGCTGAAGATCTCGACAGCAAGGCGGCCAAACGGCTTGGCTTTGAAGATGAAGCCGGGGTGCTGATCACCAAAGTGACGCCGGGAACGCCCGCCTGGCGCGCCGGTCTCAAACCCGGTCAGCTCATCGAAAGTGTCAACCGCCGGCCCATCCAGAACGTCCGCGACTTCAAGAAAGCCCTGTCCGAGGCGGTCACCAGCAGCAAGATCCTCTTGCTGGTATCCGATGGGCGCAGCTCGCGCTTTATGGTGATTACACTCGACTAGTCGCGCGACTGGATGAATTCCTGCAGGATTGAATCCTCGGGAACCAGTGAGCGATCAATGGGCTCGAAATGGCTCAGGAACTCCAGAAGTTCCTGGGCTTTTTTATAGCCCGGATGGGTGCGGGGCAGGGAGCGGAGCAGGGGCTCGGCCAAGGGCTTGATCACCGACGTTTCATACCCCAGTGCCGAGTCGTATTCCTGGTCCGCCAGCGGCTGGAACGGAAAGATCCACTTGTCTTCCCCCGCGCGCACGGCGGGCCAAAGATTGAACGTCTTCTCAACCGGGTTGCCGCGGAACGTATTGTCGCGGATCATCCGGCGCAGCAGGCGGGGGTTCGTGGTCGACATGCGGGTTTGATGGCCCAGCTTCAGCGTGGTGCGGGCATAAATATAAATTTTCAGTGAATGGGCCGCATCGACAAACGAGGTGATGCGCGGGTTGAGCCCGTGGATGCCCTCGGTCAGCGCCAGTTCCTCGGATTTCAAGTGGACGATCTGGCCGCGGAATTCGCGGCGGCCATGCAAAAACTTGAAATGGGGCATTTCAATGGTGTGGCCCTGCTCCAGTTTATCCAGATGGCGCTCGAGCAACGGCAGGTCGATGGCTTCGATGTGCTCATAATCATAGTCCCCCTTGGCATTCCTCGGGGTCAGTTCGCGGTTGAGGAAATAGTCGTCCAGCGAAATCTGGTGGGTGGCAATGCCTCGTTCGGTGAGCGCGTCGGCGAGGCGCTGGGTGAAGGTGGTTTTGCCCGCCGACGAGGGGCCGGCCAACCAGATCCATTTCAAGTGGTGGTTCTTGGCGGCGATCCGGTCGACAATGTGCTGGATCTGCGAACGTTTGCCGGCCTCTTCTTGATGAATATATTCTTCAATACCGCCTTCACGGATCAACCCATTCAATTGCTCCACCGTTTCGATTCGCATCGTCATGACACCTGCATCTTACCGGCGCGCCCGGAAAAATCAAACCTTTGGCGCCGGAACAAAAAGAACCGCGGGCTCATCTAAGCCAACGGTTAAAGAGGGGCGGGGTGAAATTTGAACCACGGATGAACGCAGGTGGATGGATGATCAAATCGCTAAAAAATCCGGGTCCATCGGTGTTTATCTGTGGTTCCTTCGCTAGGCGTTACGATTTATCCGTCAGCCCGCTCTGGCGTAGACGGAAGATTGCTTCTGTTCGGCGCAATCACTTGCTCCGTTTGGGCGAGCTTGTGCGCCAAATCCAGGTTTGCAAAGGGGGAAATGTCCTGGGTTCTCCCTGAACGGAGCAGGATGCTCCGTCTACGCCCTTTTCGGGTGTCTATTAAACTGGGGTTACTTCACAAAAAAAGACCCGCCCGAAGGCGGGTCTTTAAAATGGTCGGGGCGGAGAGATTCGAACTCCCGACCTACTGGTCCCAAACCAGCCGCGCTACCAGGCTGCGCTACGCCCCGTTTTCCAGTTTCCCGGAAAGCGCGGAAATATCGGTGATCCGGCCCCGAAACGCAACCCCTTTTATGGACTTATTGTCATTCGCTCCAGAGGGTCCGAAAACCGGTCGCCAGCGGTGCCATTCAACCCAACCCGGGAAGGCGGGGAATTTGATCCACGGATGGACGCAGATAAACACGGAGGGATGGATGATTAAATCGCTAAAAAAGGCGGGGAATTTGAACCGCGAATGAACGCAGATAAACGCGGATGGATGAACAAATCGCTAAAACATCGGTGTTTATCTGTGGTTCCTTCTCTAAGCGTTACGCTTAACTGAGTGCCATCGCTACCGGTTTCCTGGAATTGACGAATCCCGGATTGCCGTCATAATAAGCGGTGTGAAATACGAAGGGACGGGAGGGAACCATGATCGAACGCAAGGTATATGGGCCGATATCATTTCAGGCACCCATCAAGCATATCAGGGCCGTGCTTAATCTCTCCGGCGTGGAGCGGGGGCAGGCCGGTTTTGCAACCCACGTCTTCCTCGAGGAGGTCAAGGGCGACGATATCGAGGCGCTCAAGACAGAATATAACTATGCGGGCTGTCTATCGAGTCCGTGGCGGGATGACCAGGCGGAGCTGGACATCACCGAATCGTTGCAGAAGGCGGTGCAGAATGTTCCCAATTTCCACATCACGTTCCTGACGCAATACGACGCATCGAAAGGCCGCGCCAAGGCGTTCGACTTTAAAAGCCTGGAGATTGTCCATGTCGTACCCAACTACACCGCCCTCGAAGTTTCCGCCCGCGTTACCGGCGGCGTCGTTCCGCGCACGGTGAAAGCGAAGATTCGCCGCAGAGGGCATAGAGGTCGCAGAGGGTTGAAGAAAAAGAGAGATCGAGTCGTGATGTAGTGAAAGATCCTTGCAGCCGCAGGGCTGTGGGGGCGCTGAGCCGCCGGCCGATGGACTATCCGCACAAGACCCGTGGGCGGTGGAAGCAATGCCGCCGCGAGAATAGCAGGAATCTACCCCGTATTTTTTTTGCCAATAGGGGCCGGGCAGGGCATATTTAGCGCCGATTTTTTAGCAATTATAACTTTCAGGAGAAATGTGATGGATACATTGAAGAAGAATGGAGCATATGGCGGTCCCGAGGGGCCGGTGGTACTGGTGATCATGGATGGCGTCGGGATCGGAAAGAACCCCGCCAGCGATTATGTCAAGATTGCCAACACGCCGAACCTGGACTGGTTGCGCGAACATGCCATCTATAATGAGATCAAGGCACACGGCATTGCAGTGGGGCTGCCGGACGACAGCGACATGGGCAACTCGGAGGTCGGCCACAACGCGATTGGCTGCGGCCGCGTATTCGAGCAGGGGGCGGCCCTCGTTGGCGAGGCCATCTCAACCGGGTCCATGTTCGAAGACCGGGTTTGGAAGGAACTCGTTTCGAACGTAAACGAAAAGGCTTCCGCGCTTCATTTTATTGGCCTATTTTCCGACGGCAACGTGCATTCCAACATCAACCACCTTGAGGCCATGCTTAACCGCGCCAAGGCCGAAGGCGTCAAGACGGCGCGGATTCATCCGCTGATCGATGGCCGCGACGTGCCGCCGACCTCTTGCCTTGAATATGTGGATCGCTTCGATCAATTCCTCGAAGGCATCAATGCCGATGGATCGGTTGATTTTGCCGTCGCGTCCGGCGGCGGCCGCATGAATATTACGATGGACCGCTACAATGCCGACTGGAGCATGGTGGATCGTGGCTGGAACGCCCATGTGAAGGCCGAAGGCCGCACGTTCGCCACGATGCGCGACGCGGTTGAAACCTTCCGGAGTGAGAATAAAGGCATTCTCGACCAGGATCTGCCGGCCTTCGTGATCGAGCGCGATGGCGCGCCCGTCGGCCCGATCGTCGATGGCGACAGCGTAATCTTCTTCAACTTCCGCGGCGACCGCTCGCTGGAAATCACCAAGGCGTTTGAAGCCGAAGACGTGACCGAATTTGCCCGCGGCCCCAAGCCGGACGTGCTCTATGCCGGGATGATGCAGTATGACGGCGATCTCGGCATTCCGGAACGCTATCTGGTTTCCCCGCCGGCGATCGACCGCACCATGAGCGAATACCTCTCGCGGGAAGGGGTCAAGCAGTTTGCCATCTCCGAAACGCAGAAATTCGGCCACGTGACCTACTTCTTCAACGGCAACAATTCCGGCAAGTTCGAAACCGAAACCTGGATGGAAATCCCGTCCGATGTTTGCCCGTTCGAGAATGCGCCGCGCATGAAGGCCGATGAAGTGACCGACGAAGTCGTCAAGGCGATCGAGAGCGGCGAATACCAGTTTATCCGCCTGAACTATCCAAATGGCGACATGGTGGGCCACACCGGCGTGGTGGAGGCGGTGAAGGTTGCCGTGGAAGCGGTCGACGACGGCGTGGGCCGGATCATGGAGGCGCTGAGAAAAGCCAACGGCATCCTGGTTTGCTCGGCCGACCACGGCAACTCGGACGACATGTGCGAGCTGGACAAGAAGACCGGCGAGTTGAAGCTCGACGACGAAGGCAAGACTTTTCCGAAAACCGCACATTCGCTCAATCCGGTTCCGGCCATTATTTTCGATCCGTCGGGCGTGGCCCGTGCCCGGAAAGCCGATGTGGCAGATGCTGGAATCGCCAACCTGGCGGCGACCTGCATCACGCTGCTCGGCTACGAGCCGCCGGCCGATTATACCCCGAGCATCGTGGAAGTGGGCTAGAGTCTTTTTGTGAAGCGACTCCTGATCAGCTTGATCTCGGCGACTGCGTTGATGTGCCTTGCACAGGAACGCGGCGGCGAGCCGGCGCCCTCCCGCTTGGCCGGCTACATGGAACCGGGCACGGAGGCTTCGGGCGTCCGCGCGCCGTACTATGACGAGCAGGGGAACCTGCAGGCCCAGCTCTATGGCGAGCATGCCAAGGTGATGGGGGGCGGCATGGCCGAAATCACCAACCTGCGGATCGATGTCTATCGGGACGGCCAGGTGGCGATGACGATTTTTGCCCCGAAGTGTTTTTCGCACATGGATGAAAGCCGCGAAACGCCCGGCAAGAAGGTGCTTTCGCTTTCGTCCGAGGGCGCCGTGCTCATTGAGCTCGGTGAGGTATCGATTGCCGGGCGCGGTTTCCGCTTTACCTCCGAAGACAACCGGTTTGAAATTCTTCACGACTCGAAAGTGCTGATCAAGGCCCCCGCAAGGAGTCGGAACGGGGAAGGGTTATGATCCGGCTCCTGACCCAATTTATTTTGTGTAGCTGTCTGGCGCTTTCCGTTGCCTGTTCCAAGCGCGAGCCGGCGCAGGCCGACGAATCCGACTGGTCCGATATCCAGCCGCTGGCCGACGATGTGACGCTGGTTCCGGCCGCGGATCGGCCGCCGGCGGCCCGCGCGCCTGGGGAGGATTATGCCGCCTTGGCCCAGCGTTTGAAGCAGATGCAATCGATCCGCCGTGGCGACCAGGAAACCCTGATCACGGGCGACCGCCTGGTGTTTGACTATGACCGCCGCTATGTTCGAATGGACGGGCAGGTTTTGGTGCAGGATGAATACGGTGAGCTGGAAGCCGAAACCCTGAGCGGGCATTTCTCGGTTTCAAACGAGGTGGAATCCATCAAGGCCGGCAACGGCGTGGTGATCCGCAGCGCGGGGCGTGAAGCGTCGGCCACGAGCGCGACCTACAACCCCCAAAGCGGCGAAGTGTTGCTGGTTGGGCAAGCACAAGCTTCTGAAGGGGGCAACCGGCTGGCGGGCGAGCGGATTCAGCTGTGGGTGGCGGGCAGCCGCCGGATGGTCTGCGAACCGAATGCGCTGCTGGTGATTGGTGGCGATTCCGGATGGGGAACGGAGGCAGATGCTCCCGGGGCGGGGGTTACCGAAATCCGTTCCAATCACATGGTGTACGACGAAGAGCAGGACCAGGTCCGGTTTAATGGCAATGTTCGCGTGCGCCATCCTCAAGCCGCATTGAACTGTGGCCGGCTCGAGTTAAATTTGAAGGAGAATAATAAAATTGATTGGATCGAAGCCTGGTTTGAGGTAATAATCCATACAGACGACAGGAAGGCGCTATCCGATTGGGCCCGCTATGATGCAGATACCGGAAAATTCGTATTGGAAGGCAATCCAAAGGTTAAGCAGGACCGTAATATAATGTCGGGAGAACGCATCATTTTTTGGCACAACGCAAGGCGACTGGTCTGTGAGCCCAATGCCCGCGTGTTGCTGTATCCGGACGAGGCAATAAATGCGAAGTTCCTGAAGGATTTGAAAGATTGAAATGGCCGCTGAAGAAACTTATATAATCCAGACTAAACAATTGGTAAAGGCCTACAAGGGGCGCAAAGTCGTACAAGAGGTCGAAATCAACGTGAAGCCTGGCGAGATTGTTGGTTTACTGGGCCCCAACGGCGCGGGAAAAACCACGAGCTTCTATATGATCGTTGGGCTGGTTCGGCCCACCTCGGGCAAGGTGTTCTTTCAGGGGAAGGACGTCACCTCGGTTCCCATGTATAAGCGCGCGCGCATGGGGATGGGCTATCTGTCCCAGGAACCCTCCATTTTCCGCAAGCTCACGGTGCGTGAAAACGTCATGTCGATTCTGGAAACGCTGCCGATCTCGGCGAAGGAGCGCAAGCAGCGGCTGGAGTTTTTGCTGGAAGAACTCAAGATCAGCCACCTCGCGAAGCAGCGGGCCTATACGCTCAGCGGCGGCGAGCGGCGGCGGCTGGAGATTACCCGGGCCTTGGTGACCAATCCCTCGATTATTCTGCTCGATGAGCCGTTCAGTGGCGTCGATCCGCTGGCGGTCCACGATGTGCAGGATATTGTCCGCGCGCTGCGGGACAAGGGGCTGGGGGTGCTGATTACCGATCACAATGTGCGCGAAACGCTGGCTGTGGTGGATCGGGCCTATCTGCTTTGCGAGGGCAAGGTGCTGCGGGAAGGAGACCGCGATTTTTTGGTAAACGACGAGGTGAGCCGGGAACTCTATTTGGGCCCCCGGTTCAGTATGTAACAATAACGAAAGGAGCAGCCATGCAAGTAAGCATCACAGGCCGGAATATTAGCGTAACCGATAACGTTAAAGCCCACGTCAACGATAAGCTTGAGCGGTGTTTAGGCGTGTTTCCACGAATCGAGACGGTGCACGTGATCCTGGATACGGAAAAGTACGACAGCCTTTCCGAAATTGTCATACAGGGCTCGAATCATATTCGGCTGACGGCGACGGAACGGTCGGAAAACCTCTTCGATGCGATCGACCGCTCGATCGAACATGCCGAACGGCAGATGCGCAAGCAGCGCGATAAAGTGCAAAACCATTATAAGTAGGATTTGCCAGTACCCGAGAACACTTGAGGAAAACGATTATGGATTTGACGATTAAGACCATGATGGACGCCGGTGCAGATATACTGCAACTCAGCGTACTGGCCGGCGAAGACCATCTGGACCGGCGCATTCCGGAAATCGCCATGAACCGGCCCGGGTTGGCCCTGACTGGATTTTTCCAGTATTTTGCCAACCAACGCCTGCAGATTTTTGGCTTGGCCGAGTTCACCTATCTGAAGAGTCTCGGGGAAAAGGAAAAGTATAAACGCCTGGAAGAGCTGTTTAAGCAGCAGGTTCCCGGCATCATCGTTACGCGCAAGCGCAAGCCGCTGCCGGAAATGCTGGAGCTGGCCGAGCGGTACAAGGTGCCCGTGTTGCGTACAGCCATGGTCACGATGAATTTCGTAAATGAGTGTACCCTCCTGCTCGAAAAGATGACCGCGCCGACCGAGCGGATTCAGGGCACCACCATGGAGGTCATGGGTATGGGCGTCCTGCTGCGCGGCGATCCGGGAATTGGTAAAAGCGAAACCGCTCTGTCGCTCATCGAACGCGGATATAGCATCGTGTCTGATGATGTGACCGAAGTGCGCCGAACCAGCAGGGGCCGCATCCTGTGCTGGGCGAATGAAATCACCCGCTTCCATATGGAAATCCGCGGGCTGGGAATCATCCATATTCCCAGCCTCTTCGGGGTGGCGTCCATCCGCCGCGATACGGAGTTGGATATCGTGATCGATCTCCGGTTGCCGACCGGCGATGAAGACCGGACCGGGGTCTATCCCGAAACGGTTGAAATCATGGGGGTCGAAGTGCCGTGCATCACCTTGCCGGTTCGCTCGGGCCGCGATATGGCGAATATCGTTGAAGTGGCGGCGCTCAACCAAAAGCTGAAGGAATTGGGCCACGATGCCGCGAAGGAACTGGATGATAAAATCATCAATCGTCTAACCCGGAGGGGTCGGGCCAATGGCTGATGAGGCCATCGTCAAGCAGTTCAAGGTCTTGAACGAATATGGCATTCATGCGCGACCGGCGGCCTTGCTCGTCTCGGCCGCGGCCAAGTATGAGTGCGATATTTTTGTCGAAAATAATGGCAACAAGGTTTCCTGCAAAAGCATCATGGGGTTGTTGACCATCGAGGGTTCTCCCGGATGCACGATGGAGGTCTCGGCCTTGGGATGCGATGCGCGGGACGCCTTGGCTGAAATCGAGGAGTTGTTTGTAAATAAGTTTTACGAGGACTAGTTTCCATGGCCCACCCTGACGAAAAGCGTGAAGTCCTTCTGAAAGGCATTGGTGTTTCGGCCGGGATCGCGGTTTGTCCGGCCCGGCTGCTGGCCCCCAAAGTGGCCAAAGCCATCTCGCGCAGTATTGCTGCCGAGGAGGTGGCAGGGGAAATTGCGCGATTTGAAGATGCGCTGATGGCCACGCACGAGCAGATCAAGCGGATTCAAAAACAGGTCGCCGAGGCGCTCGGCGACGAGCACGCCAGCATCTTTGATGCGCATGTTCTGGTGGTGGATGACCGCTCGTTCATTGAAGATGTCATCCGCACCGTCAAAAAAGACCTCGTCAACGTCGAGCCCGTACTTCTGGCCGTCGCCAACCGCTACGCGGATATGCTTTCCAAGGTGTCGGATGCCTACCTTGCCGAACGCGCCGCGGACATTCGCGATGTTGCCAAACGGATTCTGGCCAATCTGGCCGGCGAGACGATCGATCAGATGGGGGAGATCACGGAACCGTGTATTGTGGTCGCCCACGATCTGTCCCCGTCCGATACAGCCAGTATCGATCGGTCTCTGGTGCGCGGGTTTGTGACCGATCTGGGCAGTCTCACTTCGCATACCTCCATCATGGCGAAAGCGCTGGAGGTTCCGGCGGTGGTCGGTCTGCACAATGTGACGGCGGTGGTCGGCAGTGGGGCCCCCCTTCTGATTGACGGCGGCCGCGGTCAGGTCTTTATCCACCCGACCGAAGAACGGTTGGCTGAATACCGGAAGCGTGCCGCCGAACAGAAACAGATCCGCCGGGAGCTCGATACGCTGCGCGACAAGCCGCCGGAAACCAAGGATGGCTATCTGGTTCCCATCACGGCCAACATTGAGTTGCTCGAAGAGTTGGACGCCGTGGTTGAACGCGGCGCCAAGGGCATTGGCTTGTTTCGTACCGAGTTCCTTTTTCTGGGGGTCGACGAACTGCCGGATGAAGTTGCGCAAGCGGCTGCCTATGCGCAGGCGGCAACGAGCCAGTACCCCGCGCCGGTGGTGATTCGCACACTGGATCTGGGGGCCGACAAGCTGCCGGATGGCTTTGAAATGGCCGATGAACTCAATCCTTTTCTGGGCGAACGCGCCATCCGTCTCTGCCTATCGCGGCCGGCACTCTTCAAGCAACAGCTACGCGCCATTCTGCGGGCGAGCATTCACGATAATGTGCGGCTCATGTACCCCATGATTTCGACCGTTCAAGAGGTCATCGATGCGAATGCACTGCTAAAGGAGTGCATGGATGAACTGCGGCAAGAAGGGGTTGCCTTCAATGAAAGCATTGAAGTCGGAACGATGATCGAGGTGCCATCGGCCGCGTTGATTGCCGATCTGCTGGCCCCGCATGTGAGTTTTTTCAGCATGGGCACAAACGATCTCATCCAATACACCTTGGCGGTGGACCGCGGCAATGAAAATGTGGCCCATCTGTATAAACCGACCCACCTGGCGATCCTTCGCCTCATTGACCATGTGGTTAAAGTCAGCCAAAAGTATGGTTTATGGACTTGCGTATGCGGCCAAATGGCGTCGAATCCGCAGCTCGTGCCGTTGCTGGTCGGGCTCGGGGTGGACGAATTGAGTGTCAGCCCTTCGCAGGCCCCCTTGATCAAGGATGTGATCCGCAAGCTGCACTATTCCAAGTCCGTCGAACTGGCCCAGTTGTCGCTGGCGTCGCCTTCGCTGGATCATGTGGAAAAGCTGTGCCGGGAGATGATCGAAGAGATTGCCCCGGAAGTGCTGGAACTGGAAGAATAAGCGGTGCGGATGAAAGTCCGCGCGGCGGCCGGCCTGCTGGCTAGGAGAAGGTTCCGTAACATTCGGCGATCCACACCCATCCTGAAACCACGTAGTGGTAGATCGCGTTGTACACCCCCGCATTTTCCAGCTGGAGGAGATTTCCAAAACGCTGGAAGGTGGGTGCTCCGATCAGGATCATCCAGATCCCGATCACCAAGATATTCATGATGTAGATCACGGCATAGGAAAAGAGCTTGCCATGCTCTTGGATATCCGGTTGCCGTTCCGTCAGCATATGGATGGTGAAGGTAATGTGGAACGACCACGTCAACCCAACGGCACTCAGCCACCAGACCCGGTAGGGCTCAACCTCCAGCCAGATGCCGGCGAGGTAGTAGGCGGCCATCACCAAAAAGGTGTAGAACGGAAAAAAATAAGGGGCCAGGGTGATAACGAAATTAGTTTTCGAGAGCTCCACATGGCCGCCGGACTTGCCGACTTTGATCTTTCCGACGCGGCCGCCCATCATGAGCGCCCACAACGCATGTGTCAGTTCGTGCCCCAGCACATAGGTTCGAACGGGGCGGGGCAGCAGGAAGAAAATCGCCACCCAGAGTAAAAAACCGGCCGGCAATGCCCACGCTTCGAAGCCGCTGGCAACGGCGGATTCAACAGACGTCTGGTACAGCTGGAAGATGGCGACCGAAACGCCCCAGCACGCGGGCAGCAACACGAGCCCCATCAACATCTTGAAGAATTTGACCATATGGATACCAGGTAGCATGATTTTTCCGCCGAATCAATGTTTCCATCTGCATTTCAGCTTCCCGCGGCGGCGATCATTTTGTTTAATGCAACGTTCGCACGCTTTCGACGCGCGAGTGGAGCCAATATGGGAAATAGATTTAAAAAAGTAGCGGTTTTAAAGGGGGGCATCTCGTCGGAGCGCGAGGTTTCCCTGCGTTCGGGCGCGGCCATTGCGCAAGGGTTGCGCGAGGGGGGCTACGAGGTCGTGGAAGTCGATTTGGTTTCCCGCGACGTTCCTTTGCCGGCGGACGTGGAGGCGGTATTTATCGCCCTGCACGGCACGTTTGGCGAGGATGGCGGTGTTCAGCAACTGCTCGTGGATCGGGGCATGCCCTACACGGGGTCGAATGCAGTGTCCTGCCGGATCGCCTTCGACAAGGTGCTGACGCGCGACCGGCTGGCGGAACACGGCATACCCGTTCCGAAAGGCGAGGTGCTGGACTCCCCGGGGCAGCGAAGCATTCCCGTCCCGCTGGTGGTGAAACCGCCCTGTGAAGGGTCGAGCGTTGGCTGCCACATTGTTAAGGAGGAGACGGGCTGGGACGCCGCCTTCCGCGATGCCGTTAGCTATTCCGGCCGGGCCTTGGTCGAGGAATACATTCCCGGTCGCGAACTGACCGTAGGTGTGGTGGCCGGACAGGCCTTGCCGGTGGTGGAAATCAAGCCCGCCGCGGAATGGTACGACTATGAAGCCAAGTATGAGACCGGTGAAACCGAATATGTGGTGCCGGCCGAACTGGACCCTGCCGCCGTAACCGAGTTGCAAGCGATCGCCCTGAAAACCTTCCAATGCCTGGAAGCCGCCGATTTTGGCCGCGTCGATTTTCGCTGGTCGCCGGCGGGGATCCCCTATGTGCTGGAGCTCAATAGCATTCCGGGGTTTACCGCCACCAGCCTGCTGCCCAAGGCCGCCCAGGCCGCCGGAATCGGTTTTTCGGAGCTTTGTTGTCGAATCATGGAAATGGCTTGGGTCAAATAGTCTAAATGCCTTATATACCAACGTTATACATAAATACAAACATGGTTGCAATACCGTCCATAATGGTATTAACGGCAATAAAAAACATTAGGTTTATGTGATTCGGTTGCAAACCCGTTGCAGGGTTTTTCTGAGGGGAGGGGGGTGTCGAGGGGGGTACCCGGGGAGCG
>Ga0208879_1003679_pt1 | contig 12379 bp, 11 predicted proteins | sample Knorr_S15_td_Bot_FD_185605 | JGI IMG/M metagenome (GOLD analysis project Ga0208879, IMG submission 185605) | Marine microbial communities from Southern Atlantic Ocean transect - Knorr_S15_td_Bottom_ad_5009_LV_A (SPAdes) (version 2) | ecosystem: Environmental > Aquatic > Marine > Oceanic | place...
GACCTGAGTTCGGCGCAGGCGGAAATCTCCAAGCTAGAGTCCGAGGCCGGGCTCGTCGTCATCGAAGGCCCTGATGGGTCCGAGCCCTACGCTCTCGAGTCCAAAGTCATCTTGGTGCACCGGTACTCCCCGGGTGAAGACGTTTCCTCCATCGCCACATCCATCCCGAACCTGGCCGCCATTGTGGTTAACGCAGTCCCGATACACCGCCGGGACGAGGTCGCCCGTGATCTGGTCGGACAGGCTGTTCCTGTGGCTGTCATTCCCGAGAGCCGGGGGATGCTTTCTGTGACCGTGGAGCAACTGGCCGAGCACTTGGGCGGAGAATGGGTGCTTGACCCGGTTAACGCGGACGCTCCCATCGAGCGATTCATGATCGGCGGCAACATCATGGACTCGGGCCCCACCTACTTCGACCGTTACCCCCACCAGGCCGTCATCACCCGGGTGGAACGGCCCGACATCCAGATGGCCAGCATGTGTGAGAAGACCTGCTGCTTGGTGCTCACCGGGCCAGGCGAGCCCACCGACTACATCAAATCCGAGGCGCTGAAGCGGGATGTTCCCCTGATTCAGGTGCGCACCAACACCCAGGACACCGCCGACGCCCTGGCCGGCCTTCTAGACAAGGCCGACGCCCGCACCGCCGCCAAGGCCACCCACTTCGCCGGTCTGCTGGAGCGGTATCTCGGCGCCGAGACCATTGAACAACTGCTTAGTTAGTTTTACGCCCGGCCTCAGATTCTTGACTGAGCGTGATGGCAGGCACTATAATAGTGGCGTCCGCTCTTTATTGGAACCGTATTTATAACCTAACCCCAGACAGCGCTGCTAAACGCCGCGGGAGAACGATATGCCCGTAACCCAAAATGGTGTACAGCTAACGGTGGCCATCTCGGAGAAAGCCGCCGAGAAGATTAAGTACTTCGCCGAGAAAGATGGAATCAACGAAAACGTCGGCGTCCGCGTGGCCGTCAAAGGCGGCGGTTGTTCCGGGCTGACCTACGACCTCAATATCACCGGAGACTTGGTCGTCGATGACACCGAAAAAGTAGTCGAGCAATACGGCGTCAAGGTGATCGTTGAGAAGAAGAGCTATATCTACCTGGTCGGCACCGAGTTGGACTTCTCCGACGGCCTGAACGGCAAAGGCTTCGTCTTCGAGAACCCCAACGCCAAGAAAGCCTGCGGCTGCGGCACGTCATTTAGCGTGTAGCAAGGACCGCGTACAGCCACCCCAACGAGCAGAACCACAAGCGCCGCCTTGTCTAAACAACAGCGGCGCTTGTTTATTTAACCCCAACATCTTTTGGCGGAGCATCCCATGGCCCTGCAGGAATCACCACTCCAGACCGGCGCAACAATCTTCCTCGAGCGGCACGGCTTTCAATTGCCGGCCGTCTACTCCGACTTCGCCGCCGAGTACGCTGCTGCCACGACTGGCGTGGGCGTCCACGATGCCACGTATATGGGGCGATTGAAGGCCACGGGCGAAGACGGCCTGGACCTCTTGAACCGTATGTCCACCAACAAGGTCGTTGACCTGGCCGCCGGCGAGGGCGCTATCACCGTTTTGACCACCGACCGCGGCCGGATAGTCGACGTTTTGGGCGTGGTGAACGAGGGCGAGCATGTAGTCCTGATGACCAGCCCCGGCCGCCAGCAGGCGGTGATCGATTGGCTGGACAAATACACCATCATGGAAGACCTGACTATCGAGGACGTCTCTGCCGAGACCGCCATGCTGGCCTTGGTCGGCCCCGACGCCGGAAAGCTCCTAGGCCTGGCTGCCACTGAACTCGCGCAGGACTCGCTCACGGTGCAAACAGTCCAGGTCGGCGGGACTGAGGCGTTGGTAGTGGAGCAGCCCCTGGGAACCTTGTCCAGGTACTGGTTGATCGTCTCACCTGACGCTGCTGCAGGACTGTGGCAATACCTGACCGACAATGGAGCAATCCCATTGGGCGCCAACACGATGGACGCGGTGCGGGTGAACTTCGGAGTGCCTGAATACGGCCCAGAACTGGGTGAGCCCTACAACCCGCTGGAAGCCGGTCTCATCGGCTCGGTGGACTTCACCAAGGGTTGTTACATAGGCCAGGAAGTCATCGCCCGCTTGGACAGCTACAAAAAGGTGCAGAGGTACCTGGTCTCTTTGAGTTTTGACGCCAACGCAGACATCTCATCGGGCGATGAACTGTTGCAAGATGGGAAGCCGGTGGGGATGGTCACGTCCGTGGCTCCAGAACCTTCTGATGGCACTCTAAGGGGCCTTGGCTACGTGAAAGCGGCAAGCGCCTCCCCCGGAGCTCGATTGGACGTTGCCGGTCTTGAAAATGGCTCTGCAGAGATCTTGGCCCTGGCCCAACCCTACGGTCCTGCCAAAGACTGATCCTTTAATCGGCCGCCGGTTCGATCTTGCCCTCGGGTGTAGCTGCCAACAGCGCCGAGAAATCGTAGCCCCGCTTCCGCATCTCTTCGGAGCCACCCTCGTTCCGGTCAAGCAGAGAGATCACCTTTACCACTGTGCATCCAGCTTCTTCCGCTGCTTCGATGGCGTGGAAAAGCGACCCCCCGGTGGTGCAAACGTCGTCCACGATGGCAACCTTGCTGCCCGGCACCAACGGCCCCTCGATGTTCTGCTTGGTCCCATGGCTCTTGCTCTCTTTCCGCACGATGAAGGCCGGTATGGGGCCACCCTGTAGGTGGCTGGCCAACGCCACGGCCGCGACCATGGGATCTGCTCCCAACGTCGTCCCGCCGACAGCTTGGGCCCCGGCCTTCTGCAGCAATGGAAGCAGGGCTTGGGAGATCAGGTGGGCGCCCTCCGGGTCCAGACTCAGCAGCCTGCCGTCGAAGTAATAGCTGCTCTTTTTCCCTGAAGTGAGAGTGAAGTCGCCGTATTTGATGGCGCCCCGTTCCAGCGCCAATGCCAAAAGCCGGTCTACTGTTTCACTCAACTCGCCGTCCTCCCTTCCCGTTCTGTCTGATATAGACCCTGTTGGCGGATATACACGGCCACCGCATTCGGTACCTGCCCGGCCAGCGGTTCACCCGCCGCGGCCTGACGCCGTAGTTCAGTGGCGCTCACGTCGACCAGGGGAGCTGTTACAACCTGAACTCTTCCCTGGGCGGCCGACACCTTTTCATAAAACCTGGCCCAGTTGAAGTCCTGTTCGCCGGGGCGGTCCAGCACCAATAAGCGGCAGAGCTCCAGCACCTGTTCCGGGTCCTTCCATCGGTCCAACTGGCCCAGGACGTCCATGCCCAGGATGAAGTACAGGTTGGCTGTCGGCCCCAGCTTAGCCGAAAGCTCCACCAGAGTGTCAACGGTATAGGTGGGTCCAGGCCGGTGGGCTTCGATATCGCAGATATCGAAACCAGGGTGATCTTGGATGGCCAGCCGTACCATTTCCAGTCGTTGGTCGACCGACGCTGAAGGCTCGGCCTGCTTGAGTCTGGGCTGCCCGGCGGGTATGAAAAGCACCCGCTCCAGTTTTGCCTGATCCATAGCGGCATCGGCGATGCTCAGGTGCCCCAGATGCACCGGGTCGAAGGTCCCGCCAAGAATGCCGATGTTCACCGTTAGCGGCCGCTCAGAACCATGTGAGCTCTACTTTCCCGAACCTGGCAGCTACTTAAAACCATGTCAGCTCTACTTTCCCGAACCTGATGGTGTCCCCCGCCTCGATGCCGGCGTCGATCAGACGGTTGGCCAGCCCGGTCTTTCGCATCTCCCGCCATAATTGCAGCAAGACCCGTTGGTCGCGGGTGTCGGCCATGGCGGTGAGGCGTTCCATCATCTCGGACTCGACCACGTACACGCCATTCGAGGCGCGCCAAACGGATTCCGGCCCAGCGGACCGTTGCGGACGTGAGGCCATGGGTTCAAGTTCCGGGCCCTCTTCCACCTCTTCCTCAGGCATCGCGGCCAGGGCGCCAAAGATGTTACCCATCAGGGTGTCCACGCCCTCGCCGGTCGCCGCTGAGATGAACTGGACGCTGGACCCCTTGTCACCGATGACCTCGACCAGCCGTTCTGTCAGCTCTTCTTGCGCTTCACGCACCTCGGTCACGTCGAGCTTGTTGACGACTACCAGTTGAGGTTTTTCGGCCATATCCGGGTTGAACTGCTCCAATTCCTGGTTGATCATTCGGTAGTCATTCACCGGGTCTTCGGAGAGCCCGTCCAGCATATGGACGTATAACCTGGCCCTCTCGGCATGGCGCAAGAATTCATGGCCCAGGCCGATCCCCTCATGGGCGCCTTCCAGCAGTCCGGGCACTTCCATCATGACGAAATCGCTGTCGCCGACTCTGACCACGCCTAGAACCGGTTCCACAGTAGTGAACGGATAATCAGCCACCTTGGCCTTAGCCGCGGAGCACATCGAGATCAACGTCGACTTGCCCGCGTTGGGCTTGGCCAACAGACCGACATCGGCCAACAACTTAAGCTCCAGGAAAAGGACTACTTTCTCGCCCTTCTCGCCCCGTTGCGCCAACACCGGTTCTTGGTTGGTCGGGGTGGCGAACCGGGAGTTTCCCCAGCCGCCGCGGCCGCCCACCGCTATCAACCTAGGCTTCGAGCTCGTGATGTCGTCTAGGTACTCTTTCTCGCCTTCCTCCGTCATACGATAGACAACGGTTCCCATCGGCACCGGGATATGTTTGTCGTCACCATTCCCGCCACGGCGGTTCTTGCCCTTGCCATGACCCCCATGGACGACATAGATCGTGCTGTTGAACTTGATGTGCAGAAGCGTATTTATCGAGGTATCACCCACCAGATAAGCGCTTCCACCATCGCCGCCGTCTCCTCCGTTCGGACCACCTTTCGGACGGTATTTCTCACGAAGAAAGCTGCTGCAGCCGTTTCCACCGGAACCGGCGTTGATATTTAATCTAACGGTATCAATCATCGAATCTATCTAATTAGTAAGTAATAGAAGTAATAAGGGTGTGGATTACGGGGATAGTCAGGCGTGGGCGTGACTGGCCTCCGGTTGATTACAACTATTTTAACATGGAGAGAGGGCCAAAACAGGTTGATAAACCATCAGGGTACTGTGAACAGAAACATGGTGTTTGTGATTGGATTTAACAGCTATTTTTGAGTGGGAATAATTATCCAGGTATGTTTAGATACCGGGTCAGGTTATCCACGTAAACACGAGTATTGTCCACTGAGCGGAGTGGTATCCTGAAAGCGCCGCGCGGTGTGGGTGCGATTGACTTAAATGTTGAATGCAAGCAAGACATTGCTGGGACTGGCCGGGTTGCTGATCACACTGGCTGCCGCCTGCTCTGATTCAACAACCACTACGCCAGTAGATCAAAGCGGGCAACCGAACGTCGATACCGGAGAAGAGGTCGGGCAGGTGAACCGGATAGCATACGTCAGTCCCAATGGAGACCTATTCACCGTCGACCCGGACGGTGGCGGCCTTTCTCAGCTTACGGGCGGCCTCCAAGCCGGAGGCGGATCTGAAGGCGGCGTCCAGGCCCAGCCGTTGCGGATGAACGAGTATTACACCTGGCCCACCTGGTCCTCCGACGGGACGAAACTGGCTGCGTCGCGTGTTGCCGTGGAAGAAGGCGGCACTAACGTGACGCTGCAAGTGATGGACGCACGCACCGGCCGCAGTGAGACGGTCTACGAGGACGACGGTGGCGGCCTGGTTGCCCAGGGCGCGCCCCACTACATCTATTGGGCCCCGTCTGGAGATAAACTGTCGTTCCTGGCGGCTACCTCGGACGGGTTGGGGCTGTTTCTGTGGGACGGAATCTCCGGCAAACTGGCCACCCAGATCCACCAGGGCGGCCCTCTCTATTATCAGTGGTCAAATACTGCTGATGCCATGGCCCTACATATCGGGTTGGATGTGATCTGGGCCAGACCGCCTGATGGGGGAGACTCTCGCCAGTCGCTCGAGTCCGTGGGCAGTTTCCGGGTTCCAGCGATCTCGCCGGACGGCGCAAGCCTGGCATTTGTAGACCAGGCAGACGGGCGAATGGGACTGTACGTCGCCCCCACCAACGACCTTGAACAGACGCGAAAGATCACCGACGTGGGGTCGCCATCGGCGTTCATGTGGTCGCCCGACGGCACACAGATCGCGGTGGCGGACCAGTCTGTCCCCCGGAGCCCGCTCTTTGACCGGCTGATGTTGGTGCCGGTGGATGGCAGCCCGATAACGACGTTGTCTTCCGGCCGGACCTCCAATGACGTTTGGGCCTTTTTCTGGTCGCCCGCCGGAGACAAGCTGGCGTGGGTGTCGGTCAACGCGGACGAGCAGGAATTGGAATGGGTGGTCTCCCCCAGCGACGGCTCCGACGCCAAGCGGCTTTTCAGTTTTCAGCCGACGGCTGAAGTCTTCATCTTGCTGAGTTTCTTCGACCAATACGGCTATTCCCATTCGCCCTGGTCGCCCGATGGCAAGTTCCTGGTCGTGGCCGGGTCCAAGGGAGAAGCTGCGCGAAGGAACAACGGCCGGACCCCCACCGGCGACCGCATCTACATCTTGGACGTCGAAGGCGCCGCGGAACCTCGGGACCTGGGAGCCGGAGTCCTGGCTGTGTGGTCGTGGAACTGAGGCTCAGGGCGCTGGTGGCGGTCCTTGCGGTTGTGGGCCTGATCTCCGCCTGTGGCTCCAGCACACCGACCGAACCGCCGGGCGGGCTGCCTGGGATCGACATCGAATTTGCCATGCCTCAGGCAGTTGACCAACTCCTTGCTCTCAAGTCGGCGGCGTTCAGCTTGGAGCACCTTGAAGGCTCAACCGTATTGGTGCCGGGGATTTTGATGACCAAGGTTTCCGGGGAAGTCTCCATCCCAGACCGGTTCAAAGTCACCGTGGAGGCCGAGTCTGAATTCCCTAAGTCATACCTAGAGATCAGGATCATCACGATCGGCGACACAGCTTACATGACCGACATATTCACCGGCCGCTGGAATAAGATCTCCGCGGGGACCCTGCCCTTCAACCTCTCGGGATTGGGGCAAACCCTGGCCGGCATAATCGAATCCGTCCAGCAGCCGCGAGCTATCCGTGTCGAGCGCCTAAATGGCATCGATACCGTGCTGATTAAGGGTCAGATAGTCTCCAACAATCTCTCAGAGTTGGTTCCCGGATCAGCGGAGGGTTTTCCGGTTGAGCTGGAATTCTGGCTGGACAGAGGCGGTCTGCTGCAGCAGGTGCTGATCATCGGCCGTGTGGTCGCAACGGACATACCGGAAACCGTGCGGAAACTAACCCTGGAAAATATCAACCAGCCGGTGGTGATCGAACCGCCCAGCGACGCGCCCAGTTAACGCTTAAAGAAATGCTGGGAAGAGACCGCACACTACCCACCCCCTTTATCCTGACGGTCATCGGCCTCGGGGCTTTCATCACGGCCCTGGACCAGACCGTGGTCGTAACCGCGTTGCCCAGCGTGATGCTGGACTTGAAAGTTCCCATCGCCGAGCTGGACCGGGTCTCTTGGGTCATCACCGCCTATCTGCTGGGCTACACCGTGGCCATGCCTTTGATCGGACGTCTGGGAGATGTCTATGGCTATCCCAGGGTCTATCAGGTCTCGCTGGTGGTTTTTTGCATCGGGACCGGTTTGGTGGCCGTTTCATCCAGCCTGGGATGGATGGTGGGCGCTAGGGTCATCCAAGCTGTCGGCGGCGGCGCGACGGTCCCCATCGGCATGGCCTTGGCGACGACCTTGGTCCCCAAAGGCCAGCGGGGACTGGCGCTGGGCATCGTGGGCGCCTCGGCTGAGGCCGGTTCCATGCTGGGCCCAGTCTATGGTGGAGCGATAGTCGAGCTTTTGAGCTGGCGCTGGATCTTCTGGTTGAACATCCCTCAGAGCGCGGTGATATTCGTGGCCCTCTTCTGGCTGCCCAACCGCCGGGAATTAGGGACCAAAGTGGACTATATGGGCGGGGTGATTCTGGTCGGCGCCCTGTTGGTATTGTCATTGGCCTTGTCCCGCACCGAACTCTTCACTTTCGACTCGCCGTACCCGTTCCTGCTGGCTGCTGGAGGGGTGGGACTGGTCGTGCTTCTTGTTTTGGTGGAGGCCCGTACGTTCCAGCCGCTGCTTGCCCCGGCCCTGTTCCGTTCGTGGGCGTTCCTGACGGCCAACCTGACCCAGGTGCTGGTGGGAGTGGCGCTGATCATTGCCATGGTCACCGTGCCGCTGATGGCTAACACCGTCATGGGTAAGTCGCCCTTCACCGGGGCGTTATGGTTGCTGCGGTTGACCGGAATCATACCGCTGGGCGCGGTGGCCGGAGGGCTGCTCGTTTCCCGGCTGGGTTCCAGCCCGCTGACCGTCGCCGGGCTTGCCTTGGTGGCGATTGGCATGTTCTTGGCCAGTGGTTGGGAGTTGGACGTGTCTGATCCGGAATTGACCATACATCTGCTGGTCGTCGGGTTTGGGTTCGGCCTGGTCATCGCCCCCATCACCGTCCAGGCCCTGGGAGCGGCCGGTGACGACTATCAGGGAACTGCGGCCTCTCTGGTGGTGGTATCCCGGATGATGGGGATGACGCTGGGGCTGGCAGCTCTATCAGCCTGGGGCGTGCAGCATTTCCAAGGGCTGACGACCGGGCTGGAGTTCCCGTTGCCGCTGTTGGGAGAGGCTACCGCCATCTACGAGGCTCGCGCCGCCGAGTACTCGGCCAATATCAACACGGCCGGACTGGAACTGTTTCAGCGGTTCTTCTTAGTGGCGTCGTTAATCTCGCTGGTAGCCGTTTTGCCTGCTTTAGGTATGAAACACAACTTTCGGACCCGAACAAAGCGACCCATTTCCGGGTCATTTAAATTTGACGACCTAACCGATGTGCGATAGGGTTGATTGGCACTGAAAATAGGCAAATGGAATACTCGGAAGGAGAAGTAACGAAAGATGTTGATGAGGAAGCATACTAAGCCTGGGCTGCTGGTGCTTTTGGTTTTGATGTTCTCGGTAATTGCTGTCGCGTGCGGTGAGACCAAGATTGAGACCATAGAGGTAATTAAAGAAATCACCAAAGAAGTCCCGGTAGAAAAGATAGTTGAAGTAATCAAAGAAGTAGAAGTAGAGAAAGTTGTTGAGAGGATAAAAGAAGTTGAGAAGATAGTTGAAGTTGCGCCTACCAAGGAAAAACGAGAGATCGTATTTGGTGGACTGAACTGGGATAGCGCATTAGTCCAGAATGGGGTTGCCCGTTACATAGTGGAACATGGTTACGGTTATCCAACAAGTCAGATTGAGGGTGCGACCATAGTTTTGTTCCAAGGCCTTCGTAAAGGTGATATCGACCTAACGATGGAAATCTGGCTCCCGAACCAAGACACAGCGTGGAATGAAGCTGTAAAAGCCGGCGAAGTTATACCGGTCGGTAGAAGCTTGGAAGATAACTGGCAAAGTTCTTTCCTGATTCCTAAATATATGCAAGATGCGAATCCAGAACTAGATTCTATCGAAGACTTGAAAGAGGATAAATTCAAGTCATTGTTTGAACAAGAAGGTGGAAAGGTTGTTCTGCTCGGTTGTATAGCCGGTTGGGGTTGTCGGACCATGCAAGACGGCGATGAGACCGGACCTGGCCAAATAGTCGGAATGGGACTCGAAGACCACGTAGTAATCCGCGATCCTGGTACATCCGGTGCTTTGGCTGCTGCGATTGAAGCGGCATTTGCCAAAGAGGATCCGATCCTTTTCTATTATTGGGGACCAACGGCGTTGGCCCATAAGTTAGCGACTGGAGTAGGATATGTTGATCTGGAACAGCCAGATCCATCAGAATGTGCAGACAATTCGCCGATACATGGATGCGCATTCCCTCCAGCGGAAATTATGATTGCCATGAACACCGAGTTGGTTAACGACGCTCCAGAGTTAATTTCGTTCTTCCAGAACTGGGACTGGAGTGCAGGAAACCAGCTAGCAGCGGAAGGCTGGTATGCCGATAACAAGGAAGGCCTTACCAATGATGGTAAGTCATCTGAAGAGATCTACAGTGCAACAGGCGTTTGGTATCTACAAAACAATGACGCTTGGAAAAGCTGGGTTCCGGATGATGTTTCTGCAAATGTAGAAGCTGCTCTAGCTAAAGAGTAATAATAGCTAAACAATAATAAAAAGGCCCCTCTATGATTAGAAGGGCCTTTTTTATTGTCTCAAATAAGACTTTTAGCTTAATCGAGACTTGTGTTGTGATGCCAAATCGCTAACAAAGTCACTAGAGAAACCCAAGGATTTTAGTTCATATCCTCACTAATCCTAGAAAACTACTGGCTCAGCCTTATAGCTTGGGCGCCTGGCTGAGGCCAGGCTATGAGTGCTCCAGCTTTGGCCAGGCGCTCTTCTAGAAGATTCGGCCAACTCTTTGCCCGCGAGCGGCACCTGTAATCAAGGCTACTTTCCCTTGTAATCGCATCTTTTTCTTTTTTGGTTTAATTTATTTGCTAACCATTTAAAAATGGAAGAAGGGGTTACTTCGCTGTGAATCCGCCGTCCACTGCTAGTTCGGCGCCCGTGATGAAGGAAGCATCGTCAGATGCTAAGAACAAGACTGCTTTTGCGACTTCCATTCGTTCACCTTCTCTTTTCAGTGGAGTCGCATCTATGAGGTTTTGTCGGTTTCTACGAACTTCTTCATCAGGGATGTTGGAGAGCATTGGTGGCATATATCCCGGATGTACTGAGTTGGCCCTGATACCGTCTTTCCCGTACCTTACAGCTGTTGCTTTAGTTAATAATCTAACGGAGCCTTTAGAAGCATTGTATGCCGGGTGACCGCTCTCACCACCAACTAACCCCATGATCGACGACATGTTGACTATGGAGCCTGCCCCGGCGTTTTGCATGTGCGGCACAGCATGTTTCTTCCCGAGAAACACCCCGGTTGAGTTGATATTCATGATCCGATTCCAATTTTCGAGGCTACTTGGGTCGTCAACGCTTCTACTGCTTACTCCTGCATTATTGACGGGTATATCTAATTTACCAAACTTGGAAATGGCAGTTTCTATTGCAGAAACCCAGTCTGCTTCGACTGTCACATCTAAACGGACAAAAATGGCTTGACCCCAGATTCCTCTATCTCAGCTTCGAGCTTTTTACCTTGATCTTCGAGGATGTCTCCTATAACAACACGTGCGCCTTCTGTTGCAAACAACCTGGCTTCATCTGCTCCCATTCCATTGGCAGCGCCAGAAATCAAAGCAATTTTTCCTTCTAATCTCATAATACGGCCTCAATTGATTAATCTTGGGCAGAGTAGCTTAAGGAGCTAATCATCAATCTACGTTCATGCTGTTACGCAGGTTAAATCATATTATTCGGAACGAGGCATAACGATACGTTGAGTGATTCGATCGATAATAATGGCCATGATTACAATTGCAGAACCTGCGATAAAAGCTTGCCCCTCTTGTAATTGCCCCATAGAACGAAGTACTTCAATACCTAGCCCGCCGGCACCCACCATAGCCGCAATGGTTGACATAGCAAGCGCCATCATGATTGTTTGGTTAATTCCAGCCATGATGGTCGGTACAGCCATTGGCAACTGAACTTTAGAAAGCAACTGGAATGTGGTTGACCCAAATGATTCACCAGCCTCAACTACGGACGGATTAACTTGCCTAATCCCAAGATTAGTGAGCCGAATACATGGTGGAATTGAATAGAGTACGGTAGCTAAGATTGCGGCCACATTGCCCAATCCAAAAAACATTATTCCAGGAATTAAATATACGAAACTAGGCATAGTCTGCATAGCATCTAAAACGGGCCGCAAAATGGTTTCTATTAAGTTACTACGAGCCATTAGTATGCCGATGGGGATGCCAAATATCACAGCTATAGAAACTGAAACAGCCATTATAGCTATAGTTACCATTGCGGGTTCCCAAAGATTAACAAGACCGATTAGCACCATGCCTAAAGCAGAAACGAACCCGATTCTTAGGGAGCCCAATCGCCATCCCAATAAGAATATTAAAAAGATGAACACCGGCCAAGGAATCCAAATTAAAAACTCACGAAGGTTATCTAAGACAATTTTTAAATTGTCAGTTATTCCATCAAAAAACCATTCTCCATTTACCACGAGCCAGTATATGAAATCATCTATGACGTTAGATATTTCTGGCCCAATGTTCGTAGGATATCGAAGGTTATCGTCTCCGGTTACCGAATGTATGACTACGGAAGCGATCAGAGCGCCACATATAGCGGATCCTAGAAAAATAAGACTGCGGTATTTCTGAATAAATTTCATGGTGTTGGTATAACTACGGGTAGAATGGTCTATATTTGTTAATAATCGTTGGCAATAACTTTTAATAAGTCCGGCTGTGTAGCAACACCGATAAAAGCATTCTTATCA
>Ga0208879_1003682_pt1 | contig 12369 bp, 13 predicted proteins | sample Knorr_S15_td_Bot_FD_185605 | JGI IMG/M metagenome (GOLD analysis project Ga0208879, IMG submission 185605) | Marine microbial communities from Southern Atlantic Ocean transect - Knorr_S15_td_Bottom_ad_5009_LV_A (SPAdes) (version 2) | ecosystem: Environmental > Aquatic > Marine > Oceanic | place...
CATCGGCGACATATTCACCGGCAAAGTGGTGCGCCTCACCAACTTCGGCGCCTTCGTGGAGTTGGTCCCTGGCAAGGACGGCCTGATCCGCAACGGCGACCTGGGCGACATGGAAGAAGACCTGGCTGAGGGACAAGAGCTCACGGTTATCATCCGCGAGATCGACGCCCAGGGAAGGGTCAACCTGTCGCGCAAGGCCCTTTTCGGCGACGACAGCCCCTCCGAACCCCGGCCGCCCGCGCCCAGTGGCGGTTTCAACCGTGGTGGCGATAGAGGCGGCGACCGTGGTGGACGCGGTGGCTCTGGCGGAGGACGCGGCGGTCCTGGCGGCGGTGGCGGTGGCCGTGGACCCGACGGACCCGGCGGACCTCCCCGCGGAGGCTCGAGCGGTGGCGGAGGACGCTTCCAAGGCGGCCGCTAGCCGAACACCGTTTAACTAGCAAGCCAAAAATCCCCCTCGTTCCATGGAACGAGGGGGATTTTATTTTTCCCGGATTCAGACTGCGTGCTATCATCAGGGTTGGACTGGTCCGGTGAGTATTGGCTTGTGCGAAGAGGTGGTTCGACGGGGGCTCACCACGAACGGAACCAGGGCAGGAACGATTCCCAAGCACCGTGTGCCCTGAGCTCCGTCGAAGGGCGCTCAGCAGTCATGTTGGTGCTTCCATGATCCCCTGGTAGAAGCCCACCGTTAGGAGCAATCATGGCGTCGATAAAAGTTGTGATCAGTGGCATGACCGGGAAGATGGGTCTTGAGACCGTGGCCGCTGTCTCTAGAGAGACCGATCTTGAACTGGTTGGCGGTTCCTGCAAGCAGGACCGGGGGCCTGTTCTGGGCACCCCTTACAGCACGATGGTGGTCATCTCCACCGACATCGATTCCCTGTTAGAGCAGACCAAGCCCGACGTGATGGTGGACTTCACCAATGCCGCCGTGGCGATGGAAGCCGCCGCCAAGGCCGCCGCCCGCAAGATCAACATCGTCATGGGCGCCAGCGGGTTCTCCGACGACCAACTGAAACAGCTAGACGCCATGGCCAACGACAACGGCGTCGGCATCATCGTCGCGCCCAACTTCGCCCTGGGGGCCATCATCCTCAAGAAACTGGCCGAGCAGGCCGCTCCTTACTTCGACTACGTGGACATCATCGAGTCCCACCACGAGGCCAAGGTAGACTCGCCCTCCGGGTTTGCGCTGGCCTTGATGCGCAGCCTGGGCGAGAACAAGCAGTTCACCCGCAACCAGCCGGAGAAAGAGAACCTGGCCAACACCCGGGGCGGGGAGTACAACGGGATATCGGTCCACAGCATCCGCATGCCCGGCAAGAGCGCCCATCACGAAGTGATCTTCGGCGCGGCGGGACAGACCGTGTCCCTGCGCCACGACACCCTGGACCGGAGCTGTTACATGCCCGGCGTGGTGCGCTGCATCCGCGACGTTGTAGGCCATCCGGGCCTTGTGATAGGCTTGGAGAACGTGCTCGGCCTTTAGCCGTAATCTAGGCACGAATTTTAGTAAACAGAGAACCACCAGTGCAGGACTTAACCATCGCCGTAGTAGGCGCCACCGGGGCGGTGGGCGCCGAATTTCTCCGCATCGTTGAAACCCGGTATCCCAACTTGCCCAAGCTGAAGTTGCTGGCCTCCAGCCGCTCGGACGGCAAGCGCATCAATGTGGGCGGGAACGACCTGGTTGTGGAAGAAGCGACTGAGAAGTCCTTCGACGGCGTGGACTTGGCTTTCATCTCCGCCAGTTCGGAGGTCAGCAAGAAGTTGGCCCCGGCGGCGGTGGCTGCGGGCGCGGTGGTGATCGACGACGGCTCCGCCTTCCGCATGGAAGACACGGTGCCCCTCGTCGTCCCTGAAGTGAACGGAGCGGACGTTGAATGGCACCAGGGGATCATCTCTATCCCCAACTGCTCCACCACCCCCTTGGTGATGGCCGCGCATCCCCTGCACCAGGCGAACCCCATCAAACGCATCGTGGCCGACACCTACCAGTCGGTCTCGGGAGCGGGCGGCGGGGCCATGGCCGACCTGCGGGAGCAGTCGGAGCGGCTGATGGACGCCGATTCCAACACCAGCAAGTCGGGCAAGGGCCAGATAGCCTACAACGTAGTGCCCCAGATCGACCGGTTCCTGGACACCGGCTACACCTTCGAAGAACAGAAGATGCGGCAGGAGTCCCAGAAGATACTGCACGCCCCGGAGATAGCGATCTCCGCCACCTGCGTTCGGGTGCCGGTGTACATCTCCCATTCGGCGTCGGTGCACATCGAGTTCACCCGGCCGATGCCCGTGGACGAGGCCAGGGAGCTTCTAGCGGCCATGCCGGGAATCACGGTGCTGGACAACCCTGAGAGCGGCGAATACCCCATGCCCTGGGACGTGGCCGGCGAGGATGACGTGTTCGTGGGCCGCATCCGCCAGGACCTGTCCCACCCCAACGGCTTGGTGCTTTGGATCGTCTCCGACAACCTGCGCAAAGGCGCGGCGCTGAACTCGCTACAGATAGCCGAGGAACTGGTTTCCCGCGGCCGCCTGAAGCCGAAGCACACCAGCGGAGTGACCACCTAGGGCCGTTACGACTGCGGTTAGGGACACTCTGTACAACGGCCAGGTTCTGGCCGTTTTTTCTTGCCTGGCTCCAGGGGATGCGATGTCAGGAATTCACGAGTATAATGCAACGAATCCGAGACCGAGATGCTTCTATGCAGCGGAATATAGGAGGCGGACATGGCAGAGATAGGTAGACTCCTCACAGCGATGGTTACACCCTTTGACGAGAAGGGCGCGGTCGACTTTGAGCAGGCTAAGAAGCTCGCCCATGCCCTACTCGACTCGGGCAGCGACGGCGTCGTGCTGTCCGGCACCACCGGAGAATCGCCCACCCTGACCACCGACGAGAAGATGCGCCTCTTCAGCGAGGTCAAACAATCGATCGGCGATAAGGGCGTGGTCATCGCCGGCACCGGCACCTACAGCACCGCCGAGAGCATCGAGCTCAGCCAGGAAGCAGAGAAACAGGGCGTTGACGGCCTGCTGCTGGTGGTGCCCTACTACAACAAACCACCGCAAGAGGGGATCTACCAGCACTTCAAGGCGATCGCAGGCAAGACCAACTTGCCCTGCATCGTCTACAACATCATTGGACGCACCGGCGTGAATATGACCGATGAGACGACGTTGCGGCTGAGCAAGATCGACAACATCATCGGCACGAAAGAAGCCAGCGGCGACATGAACCAGATCGCCCGGATCATCCAAGGCGCGCCCGATTTTAAGGTCTGGAGCGGCGACGACAATCAGACGTTCTTGATTATGTCCATGGGCGGGTACGGCGTGGTCAGCGTGGTGTCCCATCTGGTGGGGAACCAGATCAAGCACATGATGGGCCTGCTCTTGGAGGGCGACATCGAAGGCGCCGCCACCGAGCACCGCCGCCTGCTCCCCATCTTCCTGGGTATGTTCGTCGAGTCCAACCCGATCCCGGTTAAGTACGCGGTGAACCGCGTTGGCATCAAGGTTGGAGACCCCAGGTTGCCCATGGTGCCGCCCAGCGAGAAGGCCATGGCCCAGATCGAGAAGTTGTTGGACGAATTCGAGATTGACCTGCCGGTTTCAGCCTAACTACAGGCCGCACAGCGAAAGCCAAAAAGCCCCGGCGTACTTAGTACGCCGGGGCTTTTGTTAGTTGAGACGGACCCATGTAGGCGCGGGTTTTTAACCCGCCCTGCTACTTCGCTACCGTGGCTGTGGAAACGAACAAGATCCGACGGGGACACACGCCTGCCCTGAAGGACCTTGCCAGACTGAGCATTGGTTTACGAGCGCCACGGCAGGTTAAAAACCCGCGCCTATGGGGATGGATGGCAGTCTAGGTAAAGACCGGCTCCACTTGGATGGTCTCTTCCCGTCTGGGGCCGGTTGATATGATCTGGACCTTGCAGCCGACCAACTCTTCGATGCGTTTGACGTAGGCCAGGGCGTTCTCCGGAAGTTGGGACAGTTGGGTGGCGCTGGCGGTTGGCTTGTCCCAACCGGGCAGTTCCTCGTAGATCGGTTCGCAGCGGGCCAGTAGCCCGGTGTTAGCCGGGAACCGGTCCACGCGCTCTCCGTTAACCTCGTAGCCGACGCAGACTTTCACCGAGTCGAAATCGTCGAGGATGTCGAGGCGGGTTAGCACAATCCCTGTGAACCCGTTGACCAACTGGCTGTATTTTGCGGCTACTCCGTCGAACCAGCCGATGCGCCGGGCCCGGCCGGTCGTTACGCCGAACTCCTGGGCCTTCTGGCGAATCTCTTCAGCTTCTTGTTCGTCCTTAATCTCTGAGGGCATGGGCCCGCCGCCCACCCGGGTGGAGTAGGCTTTGAACACGCCCAGCACGCCCTTGATGGCCTGGGGGTTCAGTCCCAGCCCGGTGCAGGCGCCACCTATGGACGGAGAAGATGAGGTGACGTAGGGGTATGACCCGTGGTCGATATCTAGAAGCGTCCCTTGGGCGCCCTCCAGCAAAACCTTTTTGCCTTGGGCCAGTAGGTCCTGGACCAGTTGTTCGGTGGCTTTGGCGTAGGGGGCCATCTGGTCGGCCCAGAGGCGGCACTTGGCCAGCACGTCGTCCAACTCCAGGGCTTCGCCGCCGTAGATCTTGGTGATCAGGGCGTTCTTGTGCTTCAGCAACTGTTCCACCATTGGAACCAGCGCGTCCCAGTCCAAGAGGTCGCCGACTCTGATGCCCATGCGGCCTGTCTTGTCCATATAGGCGGGGCCGATACCGCGGCCGGTGGTGCCGATGGCCCCCTCGCCGCGGGCTTCTTCTTCCAGGCGGTCGAGGACAATGTGGTACGGCATGATCACGTGGGCGCGTTCGCTGATGAAGAGCTTGCTGGTGTCGATGCCCCGTGACGCGATCTCAGTCAGTTCGCTGACCAGCACATCTGGGTCCACGACCACGCCATTGCCTATGATTCCATAGACATTGGGCCAGCAGATGCCTGACGGCACCAAGTGCAGTTGAAAAGTTCCCTTATCGTTGACGACCGTATGCCCGGCGTTGTTGCCGCCTGCATAACGGACTACGCTGTCAACGTCCCCGGCAAGGTAGTCGATAACCTTCCCCTTGCCCTCGTCGCCCCATTGGCCGCCAATAACGGCGTATGCCGGCATCCCTAATAGCCCGCCTTACAAAAAAACATACCCGTTCCCAGGTCAGGGAAAGAGCTACACGAGTATAGCAAAATCATTTTCCTTGGGGAAGTGAGGGCAAGCAAGGGGGCGAAGCCCCGGTTACTATCGGCTTCGGGTGAGCCGGATGCTAGAAATGGTGATTTTTTGCCTCGTTGCCCACATTGACACACAATTTCGACGCCAACTATAATCGCCGCGCCCGGCCTAAGGGGTAGAATGGACAAGCGGCCCGGTGGCCGAGACTAAGCAACCGCATCAGGAACGGGAATTTCACCATGGCCCTCAGAGAAAAACTGGAAGAAGACATCAAGTCATCAATGCGCAGCCACGACCAGGCGCGCTTGGACGCCCTGCGTTTCTACAAAAACGCTGTTCTGGCCGTTGAGAAGGAACAGAAGAAGGAATTGGACGACGCCGGCATGATCGATGTGGCTACCAAACAGGCCAGCGACCGCCGCGACAGTATCAAAGCATTCGAGGAAGGCGGGCGGGACGTCATGGCCGCCAAAGAGGTCGCGGAGCTTGTGGTGTTGGAAGAATTCCTTCCGCCTCAGATGCCCTCTGACGAGATCATGCAGTTGATAAAGGACACTGTGGCCGAGGTCGGCGCGACTTCCATCCAGGACAAGGGCAAGCTGATGGGCAAGCTCATGCCCCAGGTGCGGGGCAAAGCCGACGGCACAGTGGTGAACCAGATGGCCACCGAGTACCTGGAGTCTTTGGCCTGATGCGTTTCGGGATTCTTGTCTTTCCAGGCACCTGGAGTGACACAGACTGTTACTACCAGGTCAAAGACATCCTCGGACAGGATGCCGAGTACGTTTGGCATGATGAGACTAGTCTGGACAGCTTCGATTCGGTGATTCTGCCTGGCGGGTTCTCCTACGGCGACTACCTGCGTCCCGGCGCCATGGCCCGCTTCTCGCCGGTGATGGACGCTCTGAATAAGTTTGTTGAGTCCGGGAGGACGGCCATCGGTATCTGCAACGGCTTCCAGATACTGTGCGAGTCCGGCCTGTTGCCCGGCGCGCTGCTCCCCAACCAACACCTGGAGTACCGTTGCCAGCCGACCCATCTGCGCACCGAGCGGACCGACACCCCATTCACCCGGACCTGCGCCCAGGGCCAGCTTTTAGACGTGCCGGTCTCCCACGGCGAGGGCAACTATTTCGCCGACGCCACCACCCTGGCCCAGCTTGAAGAAGAAGGGCGGGTGCTCTTCCGCTATTGCGACGCCTCGGGTGAGGCCACCCAGGAAGCCAACCCCAACGGCTCGGCCAACAACATCGCTGGAATCATCAACGAAGCGGGCAACGTCCTTGGGATGATGCCTCACCCCGAACGGAGTTGTGAGGCGATCCTGGGCAGCACCGACGGCAACCTGATCTTCCAGTCGATCATAGAGAACGCGATCGAAAGCAATAGGCAGGCCTAGACAGCCCGATGGCGGCCGTCGCCTTTTCGATACTTGCCGCCTTTGGGTTCGCCAGTTCGGCAGTCCTCTCCCGCCAGGGGATGCAGGCCATATTCCCCCTTCCCGGCGTCATGGTCTCCTTGCTCTTCAGCTTGATCTTTGCGTCGATCATGGCGCTGGTGTTCGCGTTCTCCGACATCGGGTCCATCCCGCAGGCCGCCTTCTTCTGGATCGTTGGTCTGGGACTGTTGAACTATCTGGGGGGACGGTCCCAGAACTTCTTGTCAGTCAATCTCATCGGGGCCTCCCGCGCCAGTCTGTTCGTGGCCTCACAGGCGCCGTTCGCGGCCCTGTTCGCCGTGACGTTCACGGGGGAGACACTGCACCCTCTGGTCGGCCTCGGCACTGCGGGCGTGGTCGGCGGCCTGATCTTCGCCAGCGGCACCTCGATCTTGGAGGGATGGCGGGGCGACAAGATGTTCGTGCTGGGCTACCTGATGGCCTTGGGCGCCGGGGCTTCTTACGGGGCCACCAACGTGATGGCCAAGCAGACGTTGGAGGTATTCGATTCGCCCCTGATCATCACCTCCCTCAGCATGATGGTTGGCATAGTGGTGCTCGCTCCGTTGGTGGGGGCCAGCGCCGCCCATAGCGGTGTGATTCGGGCCAAGGGTCAAGGGTTTACCACCAATCTTTGGGCAGTGCGCTGGGTCGCGTTGGCTGGTATCGCGTCGGGAATAGCTGTGATCTCCCTGTACTTCGCGGTGCAACGGGCCGACGTGGTTGTGATCAGCCCCATCGTTTCCAGCAGCCCGTTGATCACCCTGTTATTTTCTCACCTGTTCTTGTCGCGTTTGGAGCAGGTCACCAAGCGGTTGGTCTTTGGGGCGATGCTCACGGTCGGCGGAGTGGTCCTGGTGGTGCTGGGCAGTCAACTATGACCGGGGTGGCGTAGCGCTGAATGGAAGCGATAGCTCTCTCGCTACTGTCCGGCTTCGGATTTGGCAGCGCCGCCATCCTCGCCAGGGTGGGCATGCAGGGCATGAGCCCGCTGTCCAGCACATTGCTTTCAGTGGTTGTCAGCTTCTGCCCCACTCTCCTTCTCGCCCTGGTCTTCGCCCTCTCCGACATCAAGGACCTGCCTCCGGTGGCCCTGGCCTGGTTCTTTCTGCTGGGCGTGGTCAATTTTCTGGGCGGGCGAACTTCCAGTTACCAGGCCATCGGGCGCATCGGGGCTTCACGGACCGCCGCGGTCCAGAGCACGGCGGCGGTGTTCGCCTCCATCTTCGCCATCACCATCACCGGCGAGCGGCCCCATTTCGTGGTGCTGCTGGGCACCCTGACGGTTGTTCTGGGGCTCACCGCCGCGTTGGGCAACTCCATTCGCGATGGGGTGGCGAATAACCGGGGAATGCTGATCGGGTTCGGTCTGGCTCTAGTCGCCGCAGCCTCTTACGGAGGCACCAACGTCATAGCCAAGGAGTTGACCGAGGAGTACGGCTCCCCTTTGATGGTCTCCGCGTTCGGGCTGCTCTTCGGTGTCATCCTGTTGTGGCCGCTGGCTGGAAGCAGGACGATCCGCGAAGTTAGGGAGTCCAGAGGGAACATGACGTTCGTCCTGTCCGCCGGCTTCTCCGGACTGGCCGCGGCCACCGGCGTGATCGCCCTCTATTTCGCCCTGCAACGGGCCGATGTCACCGTGGTCTCGCCCATAGTGTCCACCAACCCCATATTCACCTTGATCTTGGCCCAGATATTCATCTCCCGGATGGAAAACCTCACCAAGTGGCTGTTCTTGGGCGTGGGCATCACGGTGGTTGGGGTGATAGTGGTGACGGTCGGCAGCACGCTCTGACGCCCAAGAACGACGCGCACGCCTGCCCAAGCCACGTCCTTTGTGGCATAATTGGGCTCAGATTATAGACAGCCCCTTTTCGATTAAATCGCCAGGTAAATCGCCAGGTAAATCACCGAAATATTAGGAGCCTCATGCCAGGACAGATAAAGACTAAGCAGATCAACCACGTCACTACCATGGTCAAAGACACCGCCCGGGCCATGAAGTTCTACAACGAATTACTCGGCATCAAGCAGATAGAGAGTCAGGTGCCCAATCCGGAGATAACCTGGCTGCAATTGGACAACGGCATCATGGTGCACCTGATCGAGACTGAGGAAGCGCCGGTGAAGCCCGAGAACACTCACCACGCTTTCGAGGTCGAGGACTTCGAAGGGACCATGAAAATCCTGGAAGAGAACGGCTATGAGATCTCCCGCCACGGCGTGAGGTACGACGGCCAAGGCTTCATGTTCACCCACGATCCCGACGGCAACCGGGTGGAGTTCTGCACCGGTTCCGGCTACTTCCCAGCCCCCGGCCGCCCGGCGTAGCCGCCGGTGCAACCGGGGTTTTTTAGCGGAACCAAATCTGAGCCGGGTTTGGCCGACCTTCGGGTCATGTGGCCGCTGATGGAATTAGAGGAGATACCGTGTTCGAGAAGATTCAACATATGGGGTACCTGACCCCTGACCTGGACCGCGCTGTTGCCTGGTTCGAGGAGTCATTCGGCGCAGTCAATGCCGGCGGCGGACCCCTGGGCAAGGGCTATGCCATGCCTACCGGCGGACGCAACGCCTACATGCGCTTCGGCAATGCCGAGGCCGAGCTGCTGGAGCCCGAGGACAAGGCTGGCCTTTCCAGCGAGATACTGACCATGCACCATGTGGGTTACGTGGTGGCCGACATCAACCGCGCCATTGACGACCTGACGGCCCGCGGGTTCAAGTTTGCCGCCGACAAGCCCAACGTCAACGTGCTGGGCCAGACGCTGCTCTACTTCGACTCCACCACCACCAACGGGGTGATGATGCACATCACCCAGCTACCCGGCGAGCCGGTGGAGGCGAACAACGGCCTGGAGATCGAGCGCATCGTCCACGCGGGCTACCGGGTGAAGGATCTGGAAGAAGCCATCAAATGGTACACAGATAAGTTCGACGGCACGCACATCGGCGGCGGGCCTTCCCGGAGCGGCGGCCGTAACGCGTTCGTGAACTTCGGCCAGGTACAGGTGGAACTGATCGAGCCTGGAGATCCCTCAATCATGGGGGCGGACCACACCATGGACCACGTGGGATATGTGGTGGGCGATATCTCATCCTGCATCGGAACATGTGAGTCTCACGGACTGAAATTCGTCTCCGACACGCCCAACACAAACGGCGTTGGCCAGCAGGTTTTGTACTTCGAGACCGACACCAGCATGGGGTCGCGGATGCACCTGACCCGGCTGCCGGACTAGACCCGCGCCCTGGTTATCAGCTTCCCATGCAGTCAGACCAAGTTCGTAACATAATCCTGGTTGGCTTCATGGCCTCGGGAAAAAGCAGCGTTAGCCGGGCCCTCTCCCGCCGTTGCGGCTGGCCCAGAATCGACGCTGACGACGAGATCGTGTCCCGGGCCGGAAAACCCATCGCCGACATCTTCCACGATTCGGGAGAAGACGTTTTCAGGGAACTGGAACGGTCGGTGGTCAGCGACATCTGCGGCGAAAAGGGCCGCATCATCGCAGCCGGCGGAGGGTCGTTCATCGACGATGAGAACCGGCAGAAGATGCTGGACGGCGGGACGGTCTTCTACCTCAGCGCCCGCCCCGAGACCATCCACCAGCGGGTGACCAGAGGCAACCCCAACGCCCCAACCCGGCCGTTATTGGGGGCCGGCAACCCCTTGGAGCGAATCAAAGAACTGCTGGCCCAGCGGACGCCGGTATACTCGCAAGCACACCACGTTGTCGAGACCGACGGCCTAACCCCGGACCAAGTTGCAGAGGCGATTCTCGAGATCTGCGGACCGAACCTTGCGCAACCGTAATCTCGGAATTGAGGGTGGGGTACGGCGATGATTGGCCCGCACGATTTCGTGCCAACCCGGGATGACGAACAATCTTGCGACGTCTGCTCGGGCGTGCCCGGCGACCCGATTCACCGGGTTGCGGCCGGGCCTCGCGATCAATGGGCCCAAGAGACTCCGGCGCGCCAGGCATCCGGAAAGCCAAAGGGACGACTAAGCGCAGGATGGCTTTTTCTGGCTTTCGCCGGAATAGCTGTGGCGGTGTTTGTCGTTGGCGATCTTTTTTCGGATGGCTAGACGGAGTCGGGTGACGACCCTTCTGTTGATTCGACCCAGGCTTCGGCAGTTGCTTCGTTCGACTCCCCAAACCCAACAAGCACAACCTCACTTGATGCGGGCAGCCCAGAGTGGATAGTCACTCTCGAATCGGCGGTCCATCGAGTGGTTAATTTTGAGAGGCAGAAGAACTCATTAGGTGTTTTTAGCCAGGACTCGGAGCTTGCTGAGATAGCGCGGGCTCACAGCAAAGACATGGCGTTGAACGACTTCTTTGAACACGAAAATTTTGCGGGCCAGACTGCGGCCGACCAGGGAAATGAGGTTGGATACAAGTGCCTAAAAGATTTCGGGAATTTTTATACTCAGGGCATCTCAGAGAACATCTTTCAGGGTTACCTCTATTCGTCATTCAACGCACAAAGGCGAAACTATATGGGGCTGGAGGAACTGGCGTTCAAAGTCGTTGATGATTGGATGAACAGTCCGGGGCACCGTGAGAATATCTTGACGGACACCTACGACACGGAGGGCATCGGCGTCGTGATCGGCGCCGACGAGTCGGTCTGGATAACCCAGAATTTCTGCTAGGGGATTTAATTTCCGGTTTCAGTTTCTTAAACGTTCATGTATCGTTCGACCATCCAAGTATGAAAAGATAGAGGCGATAGGCGCCTCAATATTTGATCGGAGACCAGAACATGGCGGACACAGACCTGGCGGCGGAAGTACATCACTCGGGCGGTTCCTATCCTGTCGTGGCCGGTTGGGGGCTGATCGACACCCTGGGCGACCGTTTCACGGACCTGGGGTTGATCAACACGGCCTACATCATCACCGACTCCAATGTGATGAACCTCTATGGCCGGAACGTCCAACGGGCGCTGCAGAAACGCGGCATACCCGCCCATTGCTTCATCATCCCCGCCGGGGAGACCAGCAAGAGTTTCGAGCTGGCCCAGGGCATCTACCACTGGTTGGCGGAGCTGAAGGCCGAGCGTGGCCACACCATCATCAGCGTCGGCGGCGGTGTCGCCGGAGACCTGGGCGGTTTCGTCGCGGCCACCTACCTGAGGGGCATGCCCTTCGTGCAGGTGCCAACCAGCATGGCCGCCATGGTCGACGCGTCCATCGGCGGCAAGGTCGCGATCAACCTCCCCCAGGCCAAGAACTTGGTGGGAGCCTTCTACCAGCCTCGGGGCGTGTTCGCCGACGTCCGAACGCTCTCAACCCTGGGCAAACGGGAGCTGGCCGAGGGTTGGGCCGAGGCCATCAAGCACGGGTTCATCCTGGACGCCGGCCTGGTGGACGTGTTCGAAGAGCATGCCGAGGCGCTGATGGAAGTGGAGCCGGAGATATCGACCGAAGTCATCAGGCGCAGCATGGCCATCAAGGCCAACGTGGTCAGCCAAGACGAACGTGAGACCCTGGGCATCCGCATCATGCTGAACTACGGCCATACGATCGGGCATGCGCTGGAGTCGTCCACTGAATACGGCCGGTTCTTCCACGGAGAAGGCGTTTCCGTGGGCATGATGGGCGCCGCGACCATGGCCCAGGAGATGGGCCTGCATTCCCAGGACCTGGTCGACCGCCAACGCCGTCTGCTGGAGCGGTTCAGCCTGCCCACGTCGGCCA
>Ga0208879_1003685_pt1 | contig 12364 bp, 8 predicted proteins | sample Knorr_S15_td_Bot_FD_185605 | JGI IMG/M metagenome (GOLD analysis project Ga0208879, IMG submission 185605) | Marine microbial communities from Southern Atlantic Ocean transect - Knorr_S15_td_Bottom_ad_5009_LV_A (SPAdes) (version 2) | ecosystem: Environmental > Aquatic > Marine > Oceanic | place...
TGAGAATTTGGCCAAGCGAAACAGGGTCAAGCCAGTTTTCCATTCGGGAAGAATTTATTTCTACAATTGCATCCCCGCTGAAACCAGACAGAATTACACCTTCAAAAAACGGGAAATCAAGCAGAGCAAGTCCAGAATGAGTGTGTCTCATAATTGCACCAATAACTAACTGGAAATATACCAAAATGGTTAAGATAATTGTATAGGTAAATATCCGTTTATATTTTTCTGTATTTTGTTTCTGTGCTCTTCCATCATCGCTAAAAGCATATGCCAGGATAATTGTAAAGCAGAAAAAAGTTTGAGCGAGAACAGCATGAAATACAGAAATCCCGGTTGGTAAAAAAAATAAGACGGTTATACCCCCTAATAAACCCTGTAAAACCACCGTCAATAAAGTTAAACATGCCAATCGTCGAATCCAAAGCCGATTTTCTTTGAACCAAACCCAAACAACAAACACAACGGTTAAACACCCCACTATGGCGGCAATTAACCTGTGTCCGTGCTCATAGAATATTCCCCCTACCATTTCCGAAATTGGGAAAGAAAACATCTGGTAACCGTAGGTTGTAGGCCAGTCCGGAACTGCAAGGCCTGAGCCTGTGCTGGTGACCATACCACCGGCAAAAATCAGAAATAATGTTACCAGTACCAATATTTTTGAAAAAGTCTTCAGGGTAAAACCAAACTATAATCTATAAATTCCTTTTCAAAAATTTTCTGAATATCCACTGGAATAACTTATTCAAAAAGTATATTTTGCATATTCTTCAAATAAGTTATTGAGAATTTTTTTCAGAGATTATGAATATAATATAAACCTAATTCTTCGGTTTTTTGGGGGGCCTTTTAAGAACAAAATCAACGGTGGCTCCTTTATCCTCGGTAATCGTCACTTCAGCCGTTTTTGTCCCAAGTTTTTCATGCCATACTTCAATAATATAGCTACCAGCATCAAGGCTATCAATGGAAAATGTACCGCTTTCATCTGTTACTGCAAAACAAGGATGATTCAAGACACCGATCCATCCCCTCATCCAGGGGTGGACATCACAGGTTACAGGCAGCATAATCTCAGGTTTATCAAAGGTAACTATCATCTTCTTTTTAAATTTGGGCTGGGCCCGGTTGAATTCCTTATTCACTGCAGGTTTGGCATGAATATTATGCAGAATTCCATCACTGTTGCGTATTTCAAGATTCTGCCCTACTTGAAGTCCAAGAACATGGGGACTATAGATACAGCCATTTTGATCGAGTACTACCGGTTCTTCTGGAACAGGATACTCCCGATTCCCCAATCCCTCCTTGATATAAACAAATGCGTTTTTTAACTCTCCATTCTCACCTGCCAAAAGCCACTCGGCAGTTACCGGAGTTAAGTGTTTAGCGGAGCAGATGGGTTCCGCGTCCATTTTCAGCTTCTTCATTCGAGGAATTTTCCCGTCGTATTTAACGGTTCCAGTTATTGACCCTCCGGCAGATATAATTCCAACGGCTGAAAGAAATATCATTTGTACCTGCAATTTTCTACTTATCATTTACCTGATCTCCTATTATAAAATCTTATTCTAAGTTTTAGTTTAATATATTATCATAAATTATACTGTTTTTTATATCTCAAACCCAAGGAATTTTGTTCACAATTACCATAATTGTAATTCCACTCATAGTTAAAAATTATAATAAATACCTATAGACATTGACCACTTCTCAATATTTTCCAAGGTCGGTTGATCTGGTTCAAAAGGATCAAAACCGGGGTTTCTCCAGCGAATATATTCTATACCTGTTTCTAATTTAATTTGATTTTTCAACACAGGACGGCTGATAACCAATCCCAGTACCGTCCTGTTTTCAGTTTTACCGGAAAACCTTTTATATAGAATATCCTCATATTGGTTCTCAAGCATTTCTTCGGTTAGCTCACCCCGTGTGACATCAGAATAAGTAAATACCAACCCGTAATTGCGGATCGATTTCTCATACTGGACAAATAATTCCTGCGCATGAGGCCCCGCCCAAAATCCAAGGGGATATCCATGGCTGTAGTAGTCATTAATTGAAAACCGATGCCGGTATATTCTGTGATCGGTCCTGGTAAATTCACTTACTAATTTGTCCGATTTCATAAATAGTTCAGTCCAAGCAAATCCAATCTGCCAACCGAACCAATTATGATTAGATTTGTTAAATGTCCACTCCGGTGTCCATTCATCAATGTATAATGAAAAATATACTTTGGATTTTGGTTTGATTCTCCAATTTGCATCAATTCCAACTTGAGCATTGTCTACATCTCCTAAGTGATTTTCCATATGCCAAAGTGATATAAAAGGCATTAAATATTGGAAATCAATCTGCCGAGAGGCATAAACAACTGACTCATTGACACCTAAGATTAGATTTGGATAAGGAGTCCATTCTAGGCGGTGAGCCACAATTGAGCGCGGGATGTCAAAGGATCTTTTGCCAATATCATTATAGTAAACATTTTTAGATGAATCAGGGATCTGACTATTAAGAAATCCGTGGAAATAGGAAAAATTAAGCTTCGATGTCAATTTCCATTCAAAACCAAATTGAGGATAAGCCGGTGGTTTATTTGATATTATTATTGAATGAGTTCCCGGACCCCAATGGCGATCGAATTTCCCAAAGAAAAAAGTAAAATTTGGCTGATCATAGGTTATTTTTGTTGTTGCGTATTCAACCCAATGGGTTAAACCATCTCTTGAAGAATCTAAAAAAGGTAAGCCTTGTTCTGGAGAAAAGTCAAATAGTTTGCCATGTATCTTACCGGTTATACCCATTGCAATAAAAGTTCCCGAGACTGACCAATTATTTAAATGTGCATTAGCGCTAATCCCTAACCCGACTATTGTCGTTAAGCCCTTTCCTTCTATATGCCAAATCCCACCAGCTGTTTTATGCATCACAAAGGATATCGGTCTAATATTAAATGTTTTCTGAGTAAATGACAAAGATGATAGTAGGATAACTAGAATGAGACTATTGATTAATCTAATAATTATCATATCGTGTTATTGACTTCGGGCACCTTTTAAAACTATATTAATTATTGCTTTAAAAAAGTATACCAAGTCTGTTGTGAGTGGATTTTCATGTTGTCGTTTCAAGAATTTTCTTTCACTCTCGACAATTCCATCAAAGGAATGAGGTGTATCAGCATAGTAAGGGGGTATCAAACCAGGCTTGGATTTAATTCTCAGTTCTTGCATGTCTTTTGGGTAAAGACTGAAATATTGTTCACTTAAGGCCCGCACACCAACCAATTTTAAATCCCCTTTTAACCAATTATAAATCTGGGGAATTTCATCTATAAACCAGCGTCGCAAAAGCTTACCCCATGGGGTAAGCCTGTAGTCATTTCTTATTTTCCCAAAACTATCAAGATGATGTTCATCATAAATTTCTTTTTGAATGAATTCACTGTATGGGTGCATCGTTCTAAACTTAAATATAGTTATCATATCCCCGTTTAAGCCAATCCGCTTTAATCGGACAATTGGGTGGTATGAAGGATATTCTTCTGGAGAAATAGTTTTTATTTTCTTACATATAAAATAAAGTCTATCACCAAACACTTTTTCCTTAATCAACTGATACCCACAGAACGACAAACGCCCAAAGACTTCAGCTCTTGATAAAACTCTTTTTTCTCCTTTTGTTAAAATGAAGTAGAGTTGTTTTGTACCTGGTAGTTTTGGGAAGACACGATAGAAAATAAAATGAAAGGGATATAGCAGGGTAAATAAAAATCGTGGCATTTCTGATCTCAAACGATTTCTAATCATTTCTAATGGTTCAAAACAACCAGCTATCAATCCGCCAGGTGTAATTTTATCGTAGCAAGTTAATAAGTATACATTCAGGCGACGAATATTGTTCAGTTTATGAAGATTTATCAATAGACCGATAGACTCATTCTGTAAAATTTGCATATTAAACAAGGATACTGTATTAAATAATCTCATCTCATCTTTTTCTGCTTTTTCTGTCGGAAGGTGCTTCGAAAAAAAGTGGTATAGTTCATTCTTATAAGGTAAGTAAATACGCTGGAAAATTGATATTAATTTTTGTGTAAACCTATATTGCTCATCTGGTTGAATATCGGTTTTAATATCGAGAGGTTCCTGACCAAGAATATTTATATTTCCTGTGTCTGGTAATACTTTTCTCTTATTGTCTGGTAGACTGCCGCCAAAAAAATACAAGAAAAATATTGGAATCTCCAGAGCAGAATGCATAACGGAAGTACTAAAGATAATTGTACGTGAAAGGGAATCCATCCGAAAAAAGAAATAGAATACACCAATAAATAATAACATAAGTAACCCCGCCTTGATGTAGGGTGCTATTTCATAAAAGGCATTTTGATGTGTGGGAGCAGTATATCGGCGTGTGAGTATCGTAGATAAACCCCAGGAGGAAAGTAACACAAGCAAGGCTTGTTCATTCCACGGTTTATATATATTAATTCCTGTTCTAAAGTAAACTAAAATGAAATAGATACCAAAAATTAACAGAACACCCGGGATGAGCCACCTCAGGTAGAATACCCCGCTCGGTAGAAGTTTTTTGTCCTGATTCGTTAAGATATAATTTGGCTTAACTGCACGTTGAACAATCTTGTATAACAATAGAAAAACTGTTTCAAGAGCAGCAATGCCAAGTGTGACGATGATAATAAATACACGTGATACAGACCAGATATTTGCGATAGAAACAGTTAATGTAATGAAGAAAAAAGAGAGTACGGTAGACCAAAATATTAAACGCCACGCAAACCAAAAGGGACGATAGATAATTTCTTTGTACTTTTTATAATAAAATGAGAAGAATAACCAAAACATTAAAAATAATAACAAAAGGATTGAATATGTTCCTTCAGGTATAAAATATCCGAATTTATTATAATTTAAAATTCCAAAAATAGAAAGAATGGTGAAAACATCTATAAATAGAAAAATCTTTGATAAAAATTTGTTGTTATCTTTTTCTAACATCTGGTGTAAAAATACAAGTATATTTTCCTAAAATTATACTTGTGATCCGAATTTTACTATAATGTTGTTTTACTAGTTTCTGCTAATGTGATTATACCAGATGGAAAGTTTTCCAAAGCATCAGCAACGAATGCTGCAACGTCAATCATGTCTTTCAGCATTTTTTCTTTTCGTTCTCTCCACTCAATTTTAATATTTGGAGTTTTTATTAACTTTTCGATTTTACTTAATAGTTCTTTTGGTTTATCAGGCGTTATCCCAAATGTTAATTTGTATTTATATTCAAGTTCCTCCAGAACACTTATCCTTCCAACAAAATCATTATATCTTATTGACGGTGTTCCCAATATACAACTTTCTACAGTCATGCTTTGACTGTCGCTAATAAACAAATCAGAAAAAAACATTGCATGATGTATCAATTTTAAATCAACAGAAAGAATGTATTCATTGTATTTTTCAGGGAGAAACCTCTCGGAGGAGATATAAATGTTGCCAAATGGTTTCAATAATTTAATAATAGAGTCTAATAAAATATTGTCGATTCCCCTTATATTTTTATCGTGGTGTGCCGAAAATTTAACTGATCGAATTATAAAATATGGCTTGTTTAAATCAAGACCTTTATTTATCAAAGATTTATTTGGGGAAAAATAATTTGGATGTAGATAGGATAATTTTTGCAATCCTTTGTATCCAATCTTTTTGAAATTAAAGGGTTTAATATCGCAAATATCTGGAGCTATAACAGAGGATGCAAAACGAAAACCAAGATTTGCCATTAACGGCACAACAGAGCTATCATCATCACACAGTATAATCGATGGTATATTAAAAACCTTTCCTAAATGTGTAATCACAATATCGGTACCCGCCATAAGATCTGGTTTATACCTTTTCACTATTTTAAACATTTCATATTCTCTGTTTAAAATAGACTGCACGAGTGAAAAAGGAGAGTTTCGGTTTCTGTTGTCTTTTATGATCACATGGTCAAAATCAAAATCTTGAACTAAATCTACCAAGATTTCTCTCTGACGAACTGCAAAAAAAGTAGAATGTCCATGCTCCTTTAAAATTTTATTTATATAAACGAAATTATGAGCATGGGCAGGATGCCCTAGATAGAATAGAAATTTTTTCATCAAAAAACTATGAAATAACAAATGAATTAAAAATCGATTTCAATTTTAAGACCGATTTATTAATGCTATGCTCCATATATCGTTTACCCATATTGGATGAAAACTTTTTAATTAGTTCGGGATTTACAATAATATTTATTAATAAATCCCTCAATTCTTTGGGATTATTTGGATCAAATAAAAATCCATTATCATTTTAATTGTACTCAGGAATACCTCCAACCCTTGAACCGATTACTGGAGTTCCTGTCGCTAATGCTTCTAAACCCACCAAGCCAAGAGGTTCTTGCCTAGATGGAAGTACAAATATGTCAGCAATATTGTATAATACATTCAGTTTAGACTGTTCCATTTTATCTAAAATCTTAATGGATTTACTGAATCCAGGAGTTGAAATAATCCTATTTTTAACTTGCTCAAGTTCTGGACCATCTGTACAAAGAATTACATTTAATTGTGATAAATAGTGTGCTTTTAATTCGGACAGTGCATCTAAAAGGATGTCAATCCCTTTTCTTTTTATTGCATTACCAACGAATAGAATTACAACTTTATTTTTTAGTATATTGTATTTTTCTTTAAAAAATTCAATTTGTTCTTTTTGCAATGGGTAAAAATTTTCCAGGCTAATGCCCGGTGATACAATTTCAACGTTTTTCCCATTGATCCTTGTGTATAATATTAGTTTATTTTTTATATCCAGGCTATTGACAATAACCCTATCCGAATGCAGGACTGTAAAATCATAGATTTTTCTATATAGTGCTGATGATGAATTGTATAGATTCAAATCCCCTCCATGTATAAATAAAATAACCGGTATTTTAGAAAATCTTTTTATAATTACAGCTGAAAAACCGCTGAACATTACCCCGTGTGGGTTTAAAATATTATAGGATTTTAGTTTCCCAATTATACTGAATAAACCAGTAAAGAAAAATGTATATTTTATTACTGTAGAAGCAACGTTTTTATATGCTGTTGGATTAAACCACAAATCATAAATCTTATTATAATATACATCACAGTTTACTGAATTTTTCTCAAGTTCATTCTTTATATTTTTTATAAAAATTTGATTACTTTTATTTTTCTTTGTTGGATAACTATTACAAATAATTGCTATTCTTAATTTGTTCACGGTTATTATTTGTAAACAATCAAAATAGTAGTGTTGTTACCCTTATCACACATTGAAATTGGTTAAGCCTGTATTGTTTTAGCTAAGAAGAAATAAAATAAGCTTCCTGCGGTAACTGAATCAATAACATGCCCTCCAAAAAATGCATATAATAAAAATAATCCTATAATAATCCCTTCTTTTGTAAATGCTTTCTTGATAATAATCCTATAATTCTTAAATAAAATCATGATAAAAAGCATTAATCCAATTAAACCATATTTGAAGAAGAAATCAAAAAAATCCATTGATGCATGTCGAATATATAATTCTCCTCTTTTTTCCCAAAATAGCCGTTGACCAGTAAAGCTAACACCGAACAAAAAATTGTTTTGATTAGAAAATGACCCCCTCATTTGTTCATTCAGCGAAGCATATCTTCTAAAATTGATAGATGATATGCTATTAAATATTTTGTTTTCGTATAAACCACCAACTTTTTTTGCGGCTGCTATAGATTTATTTATATTTATACCAAATCTTGTTTCATAGGTATCCATGGCTTTATCAATTAATGATGTGAATGTAATGATGATTGTGAAAATAAATAGGGTGTAAAAAATTAACTTATTGATGCTTAAGGCTTTCCGTCTTAATGCAAAAAAAATAGGGATAATGAATCCAAATACGCTTTTAGACGCAATAACAAAACCGTTAAATAAGGTTATTGCAATAGGAACAAATCGTTTTCGAAACTTTCCATCCAAAATGAAAAAAGTAAAAAATATTAAATTCAGAATTGAAACTGGATTCCCGCCTTGGAACATACCTTTTGATGTATCACTGAAATTGTAAGCCTCCAAGCCAAAACTAAATATATAACCGACAAAAAGGTTTATCGATAATATCATAAAATTGAAATAAATTACTTTGCGGGTAAAGGAGTCATCCAATTCAATCCTGTTTCTAATAAAAACCAATAAAAAAAGTAGAAATTGTTGACGCAAAATATAAGGGATGTTTTCTGAAAACATTCTGGGAGATGATAAATAAAAATAATTAAAAAACATATTAAAAATGAAATAGACAAAAAGAATTATTGTTAACAATTCATCTAAGAATAACTTTTGTTTTTTAATTTGATTTAAATAATAAAAAATAAACAATATCAGTATGGGGCCACGAATCCAATACCCAATGTTGAAAATGGGGTTAGATATCCCGAGATAAATCCGGACGAATCCACTAATAGAATCAATCAAAAGGAATGAAAGTAAATAATATTTTATAACTATGGATAATTTTAGCATATTATAAAAACGAATTAATGCTTAGCGCTAAATGATCTTAGTTTGATTACTGCCATCACAATCTGATAGCCTATGCCAATACTAATACCGGTTACATATCCCACTGCAATGCCAACCAGATTGTAAGTAGGAACAAGAATTGACCAGGCAATAATTGAAACAACGAGAATGATGATTCCGCCGATGTTGGGGTAAATAACATATCGCGTAGCTGATAAATATGTAATCAAGGGTACAGATATCATGCGTATAAAAACACCAGGTATGATGATTCTAAGAATCAGGCTTCCACTTGAAAATGAATTACCAAAAATTGATAATATATTTTCTGAAAAAACGAATAAAGATACATTAATTATCAGCGCGATGATGAACAGAAACCAGAAGGAATACTTCAATATATAAATGATTGAATGTTCATCCCCGGCACCAAAAAGTTTTGAAAACTCCGGCAAAAGAACCTGTGTTACCAGTCTGGGCAAAAACATTAATATGCTCACAATAGCCAAAACAGATGAGTATAAACCTGCATCTGTACTTGTTAAAAAATATCCAGTAAACAACATGGATAAATAACCCGCACCCGTACTGGAAGAGGTGCCAGCCATGGTAATAAATCCATATTTAAAATATTCAATGAATACAGATTTGGTTTGATAGTTTTTCTGGGGTTGTAATGGCCCAACAATTGCTGCGTAATTCCTGTATAAGACCGATATGCTGATTACGGTAAAGATTGAATATCCAAGTACAAAACTCTGAATCAGCAAATGCGGGAGCCGCAACCAGCACACAGTACTTATTGTGACAATGAGAATAATATCTGATATAATCTCATTTATTGCATAAAAAGCCACCAGATCAACACCATAAAGCATTCTCCTAAAAATAATGTAGAACGACCGCGAGTAAATGTAGGCTGCCATGGGAATCAGCAAATTAGATTGTAAGGAGAGCCTTAACGAAAGATAATCCCAGTGCCAGACCATAGCAACACAAAAGGTTGTCAAAACAATAACGGGACCAATAAGCATAGTAAAAAATACGAGTTTAAATGGCTCTAAACTTTGTCTGCCCCGGTACTCTGACAGGAATTTATTGCCGGATGTACCAAAAAAATTTGTTACAAATACTGTGATCACAAGACAAAAGCTGATAGCAATACTCACAGTACCCAAGGCTTCTTTCCCAAATGTTCTGGCTACCAAAATATTGAAGAGGAATGGTACAAAACCAACAAAGCAAAGTGCGACGCCGGTATATAATGAATTTCTGAATAAACGTTTATTCAGCATTGTGCATTTGATAAATATTTATTGCACTTTTTCAGATGGGCTCAGGCCTTCAACTAATATATCACTCAATTCCAATCTATCTCTATTTGAAAATAAAGAAATCGGTATGGCGATCATAAAACCACCAAGAAGGGAAAGTATTACAATGAGCGCACGTTTGGGTTTTGCCTTTTTTACTGCTGGTTCTGCAGTATCCAATATATTGACAAGTAAATTTTCTTTCGCTTCCTCAATTTTGGCAATTTCAAACTGTTGACGCAGAGTAATATATACAGCCTGGTTTTCCTCTACGTTCCTTATGAGACGGCCTCTTGCTAATTGCAGGTCAGGAGTATCCAAGGTAATGGGATGCTGTTTACGAAATTCCGTCAGTTCTTCTTCTGAAAGTGCTAATTCATTTTTTGCTTCCATTTTCTGGTCGTAAATAAATACTTTGTTTTTTACTGCTTCCCTGTGTTGTTCAACTGAAATAAATTCTATTACATATTCTGCAATATAGTTGGCGATACTAGCTGTAAGATTTGGATCTTGCATTAATACAGAAACCGTAATCAGCCCAGATATTTCTTCCTTTACAGAAATTAATTCATCCAGTTCCAAAATTGCTTCATAGATTAATATATCTTGCGGGTCAGATATAAAATTTCCTGATGGAAAAAACCTGGATATCCATTTTCTGGGTGAAAACAGCTTTGGCCTGTCCAATTTCCAGTATTTTATCAGGTTGGATCCCTGAGAAAATTCTGCATTTTTCCATGTTTTTAACACAATGTCCTTTTTTAGCCGTCTGCTATTAATAATATCCGGTATATTATATGTTGGAGCAGGCCCCAGACTACCTATGCCGAATGTCTTGGATAATCCCTGAAAATCACCCAGTATACCACCAGTCTGGCTCAGTTCACCAGCAGGGTACATGGATATAGTCGATTCAAAGTATATTGTTGCCACCACGGAATAAGTCAAACCAGCTAAAGCACACAATATTGAAATTAAGGTTATTAATCTGTGCTTTAATTTTATGGTATCCCATACAGCAGCAAGATTGATCTCATCATTATCAGTAATAAAGGATTTTGTAATCTTTTCAATTTCTATTTTTTTATCCTTACCTAATAAACCATATTTTTTAAAATCAGCAATTCGATTCCGGAGAGTTTTTTCCGACAGGCTGTTTTTCTCAGCAATCTGCCGGCGAATATTAGGATCGGTTACAACCTTGGGATATTTCCTGATGAGTTCTAATATCTTCTTTTCGTGAGGAGTTAAATCCATTGGTGTTTTAATTCCCTATTGTATTGCGCTTTGAATGACGATTATGATAGTGGCTATCTGTCCCAATGTGGTCATAACTTCCTGGATTCTGTTCCAGGTGTTATATTCCATCTTTTCAGCAATAAAAATAATATCCCCATTTTCGATATCAACCTTTCTGGAGAGAGGGAGTCTTAATCCGGTACTGGCTTTAATAATATATTTTTTTCTCGTGGCAGTTTCTGTTAAACCCCCTGCCATTTTTATATACTGAGACACACCAGCAGAGCTCATAAATGGATATCGCCCTGGATTCGTTACAGCTCCCAAAATCTCAACATATTCAAAGTACCGTGGGATTTCTATTTCATCATTATCATTCAAGAGGTATGATTTTATATCACGGGTATAATTCTCTGAATGGGATTCTATTGTGCCTTTTTTTGTCCTGTATCTGGCTTTTATATAGGATTTTTCATCATCAGTTCTGTCCTCATGAGGGATCATTGTTATTCTTTCCAATTCAATATCATGAATATTATTTATCATCCCGTTGTTTATAATAATTCTTAACGAATCCGCTTTGGTTGCATACCCTCCAGCTCTCCGGATGATGTCTCCAAATGTTGTTTCGCCAACTTTAATACTGTATACGCCGGGATATTTCACTTCACCAAAAATCTCTACTAAATCTTGGCGTTTATAATCCTGGTAAAACCGAACCATTATATGATCTTCAGGATTCACAATCATTGCTCGTATGTCTCGATTCGAATTGAGAACTATTGATTCTTTATCTAAATAATTAAGGAACCGGGTAATTTCCACTTTATTTGTATCAGCATTTTTTGTGAAACCTCCGGCAAGTTTGATTATATCTGAAACAGATTCTTCTTCTGCATATTCATAAATCCCCGGTAATTCAACACCACCATAAATTCCCACTTTTTCCTTTTTCAAGCGGAATTCAATAATGTCACCTTGTTGTATTTGAGGATTTAGCTCTTTATTGCCGTAAACGTTGAACTTTACAAGATCAACATTTATTGGCATTGATCCACGCCAAAGTGTGATATCCCGGGTAGATATATCCGACCTGGATACTATTTTTATGTCTCCATCAGACTCAATCAAATTTTGATCTGGAATTTCTTGATCAACAACTAAGTCATAGATGTCCGAAACTCTTGTGATGGGAGAAACAACT
>Ga0208879_1003686_pt1 | contig 12361 bp, 9 predicted proteins | sample Knorr_S15_td_Bot_FD_185605 | JGI IMG/M metagenome (GOLD analysis project Ga0208879, IMG submission 185605) | Marine microbial communities from Southern Atlantic Ocean transect - Knorr_S15_td_Bottom_ad_5009_LV_A (SPAdes) (version 2) | ecosystem: Environmental > Aquatic > Marine > Oceanic | place...
TAGTGAACCTCTACAAATAGTTTGTGCAGCAGAGATTTCAATTCTCGAAGAATCATTACCCATTTTAATAAAAATTATTGGAGTTCCTTCATCAATTAATGCAAAAGTTCCATGTTTTAAAGCAGCTGATGGATAACCTTCTGCGTGAATATAAGATAATTCTTTAATTTTTAATGCTCCTTCTCGTGCGATTGCTTCTGTACTTTTTGTTCCTAATAAAAATATAGATTTTGTATTCATAATTTCTTTACATATTTCTTTACATTTATGATATTGATCTAAAACGGAATTTATATTAATATGTAAATTTCGAATATCTTTAATCATTTCAGTTCTTTTATTAATAGATATACCTTTATTTTGAGCAAACCAAATAGATATTAATGATAATACTAAACATTGAGACGTAAATGATTTAGTTGCAGCTACACCTACTTCACGACCACTATTTAAGAAAACACCACAATCTGCTTTATGTGAAATACAACTTCCAACAACATTAACAACTGAAAAAATAGTAATTCCTCTTTCTTTGCATGCATCAATAGTAACACTTACATCTTTTGTTTCACCAGATTGAGATAAACACAAGATACCAAAATTAGAAGCGTTTTCAGGAATATAAAATGACTCAAATTCAGATGCATCAATAACTTGAATAGTATCAAAACAATGCATTTGTCTCATAAAACGAGCTCCAACATGTCCAGCATTTAAAGATGTTCCACATCCAATTATTATTAAGTTTCGTATTTTTAATAATAATTCTAATTCACTATCTAAACCACCTAATTTTACTTTTGAAAGTCCATCTAATCTTCCACCAGCATTATATGCATTAATTATACTGTTGGGTTGTTCATATATTTCTTTAATAGTCCAATGTGGATATGGCTCAGGAGATAATGATATATATTGTGATATAGTTTTCATTAATTTATGCTTTAATAATTCTATATCTAGAGTTTCCTTCTTTTCGGGATTAAATTGTTTTATTATATCATTCTCTTTTACAATAACCATTACTTCTTTATCATCTAAAGAAATATATCTATTTACATGATTAGAAAAGACACTTTGTTCAGAAGCAATTATTGCAAAATCATTATGAATTCCAAAACCAACTAATAATGGACTTCCGTTTTTAGCTAAATAAAGTTTATTTGGGGAATCTTTATTTAATATAACTAAAGCCCAAGTTCCTTTCAATATTCTTGTAGTGTTAATAATAGCATTATACATATCAAAACCTTCATCTAGTAAACTACTTATTAAATTTGATATAACTTCTGTATCTGTTTCTGATCTAAATGTATATCCTTTTTGTACTAATTTATCATGAATTTCTTTATAATTTTCAATAATTCCATTATGAACTAACGATATTTTATTATTAATATCATTATGTGGATGAGCATTAACTTTTGTTTTAGGACCATGAGTAGCCCATCGTGTATGGGATATTCCAATTGTTGCTTTATGTAATTGTTTATCTTTTTCTAATTGTTCTAGAGCACTAATGTCATCTTTTGATGCGAATTTACTTAAAATAAAATCATTTTCAATAATAGTACAAATTCCAGCTGAATCATATCCACGATTTTGTAGAATTTGTAATCCATGGAATAATATTCCAAATGCTATTTTTTTTCCTAAATATGCACATATTCCACACATTATTTAATAATAATATAATATATTATTTTATTATTTAATAATAAATCCGTTGTTTTGTTTATTATAATTATAATTTAAACAATTAACCAATCCGAGCAATAAATCGTATTCCATGTTTTTGGTCCTTTAGGGCCAAACCATTTTTCTGGAGCGACTACCAGTCTTCCTTCTATTTCATTCAAGTAAGCTCCCCACCAACTAAAAGAACTATTAGCAATAATATGATGAGTACACATTGACATTAAATATAAATCAACATAATCTTTATTTCCTTCTACAAAATAACAATTGTGATTTGTAAATATTTTATTATTTTTACACCATGTAATATCATCGGAAAATATAACTAATTTATAATCTTTACTTATTTTTTTGGTTAGAATATCGATAGCTTTTTTATAATAATTATTATCTTGAAGGACATGAACATGTTGTAAATGAACATAATCTTGTCTTCGAACATGAATAGAGATTGTATTATTATGATTAATTTCTGACATGACTCTGTTCAATTTTCTTTGAACAGGTAAATTTTTCATAAATTCTTTGAAAAATTTGATTACTTCTTTTTTGTATTTCATAAAATATTGTTCTGATTGAAAATATCCAAATAGTTTCATATTCTTTTTATATGGAATTTTCTTATAAGTAAATTTTCGTTCTGTATATTTTGAAAAGTTTGGAACATTAATTCTTTGCAAATTTATAAATATAGTATCTTTATAGTCTGGACGAGGTGTCGCACAAATTTCTAAATTTGTTTTTATTGCAAAAAAAACTTCATCATTATGCTCCAAACCAAGAGATATACCAGTTGCTATTTGAAACATTTGATTAGCCATTCCACCCATTAAATAAACAAAAATCATGTTATCTCTCTCTTTATTACTTTATAATATATAATTATTATAAAAAAAATAACTTTTATATAATTATTTTTTATATTTTATAAGTTTTTTTATATTCTTCTTATATTTATATATATATATACAATTATGTCTACAGAAAAAGAATTTATTGATCACATCACGTCATTTGAAGGTACTTTTAATCATATCACAGTAAATAGTATTACACCACTTAGTCATGTTCATAACCGTGCTGGTTTTGTTATTCAAGGGACAGAAGGAACAGCAGTAATTACAAAATCACTTCGTGTCCCAAATACCTATTTTAAATGGATGAATTTTGATGATGGTAATCAATCAGATGGGAGAGTTTTTACATCATCGGCAGATGGAACAGTAAGATGGGCAAGTAAATTATTTGATACAAATGATGTTCCCGAACTAGTTGCTGGACCATCCGATAATTTTATACATACATTTCATGATATGGGAATTGGAATTACAAATCCAACAGAAAAATTACATATATCAACTACTACAGCAGGAACTGGTTTAAGAGTTGGAAACTTAAAATTAGGAGTTTGGTCAGGAAGTAATGATTATTCTTACTTAATTCATAATGATTTGAAATTAGAAGATGCTTCATATGGATTAAGATTACAAAATACAGGTGAAGTTGCACTCAATTCTAAAAACACTTTATCTTTGAAAATAAATGATGTTGAAGGAGTAACTATACTTAATCATTCACAAAGTTCCTTGATTAGAGTTGGGATTGGTACTCAAGATCCAAGTACAATGCTTCACGTGGCTGACGATGTTCGTATAGGAGGTAATTTATATGTTGATGGTGCAACTATAATAGTTCAATCAGAAGTAGTTACAATTGCCGATGCTTTAGTTCGTTTTGGTGCAAATAATCCAGGTAATACAAAAGATTTAGGTTTTTATGGACAATATGTAGATGCGGGCGTTACTAAATTTAGTGGTCTTTTTATCAATCATGCTGATAGTAATTCGTTTCATTTATTCCGGGATTTAACAGTTGAACCTAATACAACAGGAACAATTGATACTTCATCTAGTTCAGGATATGATCTTGGTGATTTAAAATTAGGTTTTCTTCATTGTGAAGATGGTATTGTTATTATGGGAGATGATTCAAGGATTAAATTCGGCCCAACTGGTCATTTAAGATTTACGATAGATGACGGTTTTGATGAAATTTTTTTTACAAAAGAGGGAAGAATTGGTGTAGGTATAACATACCCAGAAGCAAATATACAAGTTAGTGGAACTATAACATCTAATGATTTTATAGGAATTGGAGTTACATCTTGTGATGTATCATTTGATACTAATAAAACTGATGCTCACAGAGTTCCAGTTGGAACGTTAGCACAAAGACCAACTGGTAAAGATGGTCTTATAAGATATAATAATGATTACTTTCAATTTGAAACATATTCAAATGGAGCATGGCAATCTATAAGTGGTTTAATAGATACTGATAGAGATACATATATTTTGGCAGAAAGATTACCAACAAATGTTGATGAAGATATTTTGTGGTTTTATACAGCTGGTCTTCCTAGAATGGTAGTTCATAGTAGTGGTAATATTGGATTGAATGAAATTGCTCCAACTATTATGTTAGAAATCAATAGTACTGATGGTATATTAATTCCAACTGGAACAACAGCAGAAAGACCAACAGGTCGTCAAGGTATTGTTAGATATAATAGTCAATTAGAGCGTTATGAGGGTTATGGTGCAGGAAATGCGTGGGGTTCTCTTGGAGGTGTTGTTGATATAGATCAGGATACTTATATAACAGCTGAGAGACTAAATATTTTAGACGAAGATCATTTATGGATGTACACAAAAGGTGATTTAAGAATGATTATTAGAGATGATGGAAATATTGGTATTGGAGTTACTAGTCCATCTTATCCATTAGAATTATTTCCTGATACTGATTCAAAAGCATTATTTGGGAGAGCACATATTGGTTATCTAGGACATACCGATCATGCTAGTTTTTCACATAAAGATGTTTCTAATAGTACATCTTATGCATTATCTCAATCAAATGATGGGCATACCTGGATAAATTCTGCGAATGAAAAATATATTGAGTTTTTACAAAATAATCAACGAAAAGCCATAATAAAATCAGGCAATATGGGAATTAATATTGACGATCCAAGTGAAAAATTAGAAGTTGGAGGAAATATTAGAATATCAGATACATTTCACATAGCGACAAATGAAATTAGAGCTAGAGAAACTTCTGGAATTTTAGTTGTTTCAACAGATATGACAATTAATGGAGATTTTGTTGTTAATGGAACAACAACAACTGTAAATACAATAAATATTACAGTTGAGGATCCTCTTATTCATCTTGCTTCAAATAATACAGTTACAGATAGTGCTGATATTGGTTTTTATGGTAGTTATCCATATGATGGATCAACAGAATATACTGGACTTTTTAGAGATTCCAGTTCAAGTGATTATAGATATAAATTATTTACGCAATTAGGTGTTGCACCTAGTACAACTAATATAGTTAATACAGGCGGAGCAGGATATACTAAAGGAACATTAGAATTAGGACTAGTAGATACAGAAACAATTGATTATCCAGTTAATTTATCATTTAGAGATAGCACGTCAGGTGTATCTCATATTACATTTGCTACAAATGGCTATGTTGGTATTAGTTCTACATCACCATCAGTTCCATTCCATGTTAATAAAACTAATACTGGAAGTTGGTCTACTAAAATAACTAATGGATATGCTAATGTATTAATCGCAAATCAAAGTGGATATGGTATGTCAATTAATTCTGGTGTAGATGTAAGTAATAATGGTAATTATTGTCTTCAATGTAGAACCGATTTTACAACATCTGGTAATACTACACCATATTTATTTACAGTTCTTAATAATGGATTCTGTGGAATTAATGTCAATACTCCATTAGATCAATTACATATTCAAGGAATTTATCAAGGAGATGGAGCCAGAATTACTTGTGTTAAAGTTGGTTCATGGATTAATGGATCAGAATATGATTCTGATGCTATATTCGCACATACAAATTTTGGAACAGCCGCACAAAGTACTACAGATTCATATGGATATGCTATTAGACAAACATCATTAGGCGATACATATCTTAATGCTAAACAAGGTAGAGAAATTGAATTCCGTATAGATGATTCTAGAGTTGGGGGAATAGCAAGTACTGGATATATGGGAATTGGTGCAGGTATTACAGCTCCTGAAACTTTATTACATATTGGAGGATCTGTAAAAATTGAAGGTAATATTTTGATAGAAGGTGAAATAAGATATACTGGACCTGCCGCAACTGATTTAAAAATTCAAGATACTGTTATTATGCTTGCCTCAGAAAATAATGGTGATGCTTTCGATATTGGATTTTTTGGAAAATATATATACGATGGAGAAAGTGAATTTACAGGAATATTTCGTGATGCTACTGATAAAAAATGGAAATTATTTAGTGGATTGGTTGATGATCCAGGTGGTCCAAATACAATTGATACTGAGTCTATGGGATTTACTCCAGCTACATTAGTATTAGGAGATGTTGAAGCACAAAATGTTTATACAAATTTAAAAATAGGTATTGGTATTACACAACCATCTGTAGCATTACATATTGAAAAAACTGATGCAATTAAAATTCCAAAAGGAACTACTGCTGAAAGACCAACAGCAACATCTTCTGACCACATGGGTTATATTCGATATAATTCTCAATTAAATTTATTTGAAGGATTTGGTGCAGGTAATGCTTGGAATACTTTAGGAGGTGTTACTGATGTAGATCAAGATACTTATATATCTGCTGAAGATTCTGCTGGTAATGATAATGATCAACTCAAATTTTTAACCGCAGGTAGTCAGAGAATGATTGTAACATCTACAGGATTTGTTGGTATTAATTCTTCTTCTCCTTCTCAATACTTAGATGTTAATGGAAATGTCCAATGTATATCTTATATAACAATTTCTGACAAGAGAGTAAAAAAAGATATCAAACTATTATCATCTTCTACTTGTTTAAATAATATTCTTAATATACCCGTATACGAATACCGATTTAAAGACACTTATAGAAATTCTTGTAAATTGAGAGATAAAATAAGATACGGACCACTCGCACAAGAAGTTGAAAAACAAATTCCAGATGCTGTTGAAACTTCTGATAAACGATTTGTAGATACTATGTCTGGTCAATTTACTCACATTGAAGATTTTAAATCCATTGATAATAATGCTCTCATTGCTCAATTAATTGGATCCATTCAAGCATTGGCTAATGCTCATGTTAAAAGTAATCAAAAATTTCAAAAAGAAATATCTCAACTTAAAGATAGAATCTCTGTTTTAGAAAATAATTAAAAGTTATTACATTTTATAAAATTGATTTTATCTTTTAATGATTAATTTAACAATGAAAGATAAAAAAAATAATAATTTATTTGCCAAACACGTTATCGAACAAATAACACCTCTGTTTGAAGAATTTTTTAAATCATTAGATAAAAATTTTGATCAAATTAATTATGATGATATTTCAGAAATATATTTAAAGGATTTGAAAAATTATACCAATAATTTTAAAAATAATAAAAAAACTAAAAAAATTAATCCTTATTCAGCATTTTTAAGTGATAAACTTATTCAGGAAAAAATTAAAAAGAAAAACCCAAATTTATCATTCGGTCAACTAAGTAAATTAAAAGGACACATTTGGAAAAATTTCCCCCAAGAAGAAAAACAAAAATACAAATTAATGGCACAAGAATCTAATTGTAAAAATGATTCACATTAATCTAATCTTACTTTTTTACAAACGTAAAAATAAAATATGTAATTATACCACCAACTAAAGCAATTACATAAAATGGAAATAATGTTTCATTTTTGGCATAACAACCAAATTGTCGAGGTTCAGAACCATCGAAAAACATTTGCGGTTTTGTAGCATATAATACGAAACATATTGCAAGATATACAAAAACACCTAACCATAATGGATTTTCTGTTAAGAATTTGCTATTAAAATTTAAATTAAACAACATTATATATAATTATAGATACAATTTTTTTTTACTTATATCTCATTAATCCATTTATTTATTTGATTATCAAATTTCTCTTGAGTTAATATCTTAGTTTTTACATAATCTTCTTTTAATTCTTCTACTATTTTTTCTTTTAAATTTTTGTCATATTCTTCTTGTTTATTACTTGTTCCCTTTTCTAATTCTTTTCTTTCGTTTTCACTATATGTATTTAACATATTTTCTCGTATCTTTGATGATTTATTCATCATCTCTTGATTTATTACATAACTTGGTTTAATTGATACTTCTTCATCAATAATATTTAACGTGTCTACTAATCTTGTAAAACGACCAGTCGCACATACAGAGTATCCATGTTCCTGCATATCAGCTAATTGATTATATAAAGATTCTTTTACCGTATCTAAATTATCTTTATGTATATCACTATGTATTCTATTCCAAACCAAATTTAAAACGGCAACTTCTTTCATATCTGAAAAAGTAAATGGTGAAGTATTTTTTTCAATACGATTTAATGATTTTAAAGCATCATTCCTTTTATCATTTTTTGGCATCTTTTTTAAAAATTGACGAATTTCCTTTAAAGATGTAGGCAAATCTCTTTCCATTTTTGTACTCTTTTTTAAATTATTAATAGAATTTATCGCAGTAGATAGAACCTGCGAATTATGTGTGTTTTGAGGATCATTATATCTATTATTATCTCTATATGTTCGAGCCGGTGGAATTGTTGGAATGTTTATAGTTTCTATCCGCCGCACAACAGGTTGAATCTGGGGCAATGCTTCAATTATTTGAAATGCATCATCAAATATATTATCAAACATATCATCAGTATTAATCAATTCAGTAGGATTATCAAAATTATTATTTTGCTCTACATTCAATTTTTCATACGCATTATCTGTATATGAACCTAGAATATCCGATTCTTTTTTTGGTTGTTTTAAATTTAACCATTTATAAACATGATTTTCATGAAGATCTTTATTTATTCTTTCTAATAATTCCTCAGTTTGTACATGTATGTCTTCATTAAGACAACTTGATATTATAGATTTATATAAATTTTTTGCAACTTTAAATTGAGGTTTAAATTTATGCATCCCAAAATGATATAATTTAGCTAAATCCAATTTAGCCGAATCAATTTCCGATTTAGGACTATATTTAATTATTTTTCTCAAATGTTTAATAACTTTAATTGAATTTGGTTCTATGCCTTTGATTTTATTACCATTATTATCATACTTATCTGGAACACCAGAATAATAAAGATCATGTAATTTCCTATGATAATGGATTTTGTTTAAACGGTTGTTTTCCCTTTTTTCTTCAATATGAAAATTTTGCAACCTTTTTAGATAATCAATCTTTTTATTTTCATGTTGTAATTTTATTTGTTTATTCGATACTTGATATGTTTTTTGTGAAAATTGCCTAAAAATATATATACCCCCAAATATCATTAACACAATTAATATAATAGTGATTATGCGCTTCATTTTTATTCAAATAGAATTTATATTTAATATAAACAAGAAAATAATTTTACTATTATAATCTTTTACTTATAAATACAGGTAATTGCCATACATACACCCTGAATTAATGATATTGGGGAGTTTATATGTAATGAATATAAATTTTTTGACATCTTACCAAATATTAATAATTCGTTCTCATTATCGTCTATAAAAATTGTATTTTTTGTAGATGCCTCTTTTATCAACCCGTGAAAATTTAAAACATATGCATGAACCACATCATTCCAAATTGGTATCTTATTTTTTATGGTAATTATATCATCTGTATTCATTGTATTTAAAATAACAGTTGTTTGTTTTATCTTATCTGTCATAACATTTATTAACCATCTTTTTATACACGGTTTTTTTTCTTCTACTTTATGCTTTTGTATTGCCAAATATAATGTTCTTCGTTTTAGGATTTTACATAATTTTGATACATTCGTAACTAACATAAATTTTTCAAACATATAATCAGTCTCTATAACACCTATTAAAATACCATTTTTAGCAGTATTGTTGAAATTTACACCCACAAATTCATTTACTAAATTTTCTAAATCTTGTATTAAATAATCCTGTAAATTGATATAAGTGTAATTCAAATATATCGAAATCATTGTCTTTCTATTATAAAAAGATGTCGTTTCAACAAAATACATGATAATCTGATTAGTTTCTTGGCAAATCATTTTATAAATATGTTTAAATTTTAGTTTCTCCTTTTCAATATGAAAATGGGAAAAATTTTCATTTTCAAAGTTTGATCTCACAGGATAATAAACAAATTTTATTAAATCTTTTGATAAATTTTTAATAAAATTTAGTTGACATGATGGTGAAATTCGTGTCATTTCTTATTTGATATAAACGGAAATTAAATTACTTTTATTTATATTCATTTCATTACAAACTATTTTAATAATTAATTATTTCATTTTCCCAAATATCTGATGGTTTGCTAGGAGTTCCCTCGATTTCTTTTCCATTTATGTAATAAATAGGAATATATCTCCATTGAAATTTACCCATCATACCAGTAATTTTTATTTTAGTTCCCATTGTTCCCCAATTTTCATGAAATTTATTTCCAAATTCAGAAATACATATGTAATTATTCTTTAAACTTAATTGTGTTAAACGAGAACGATACCAATTAGTATCAATACTTAAACATTTTTCTTCAATAATATATCGTGAAACGTCTTCTAATGACTTCCATTTTAATTTAACATCATCTAATTTGGTATTGTCATTTACGAAAAATCCATTTTTTATTGTCATAATTGTTGGTTTAGGATGTGCTATTATAGAAATTTTTTTATTAAAAATAGGAAGATTTTTTTCTTTTTTTTGTTCTGGTTCTACTTTAGGTTCTTGTTTACGAAGAGAAATATTTTTTTCTATTTTGTCTTCTAATTGAGTTAATCTTTTTTCAATATCATATAATTTTTTCATAATTGGCTCTATCATAAAATATCTTATATCATTACAACTTTTATCCATAATTATAATATTATATTATAACTATATAAATTAATAATCAATCAATATTACTTATTAAATTATTTCATTACCTCCCACATAATCAGATGAACTAGATTCTGACGAACTAGATTCTGTATCACTATTCTCATAACCGGATGAACTTGACTCACTATCACTATCACTATCACTATCACTATCACTATCACTATTCTCATAACCGGATGAACTTGACTCACTATCACTATCATGTTCTGATCCAGAAATTTCTATTTCACACTCACATCTTTGAGATTCTTCAAAAACTTCTTTACATCTTTGACAAAAATATTCATTATCTCGTAAATAACTAAAATAAGAAGTAATAGCACTAAATTTTGATAAATTTTTTGTAATAAATTTATATAAGTAATCTATGTGCATGTAATTTATAAAAATTCCAAGTTCATTGTTAATATATTCTTGGAATCCAGCAGCATTGTCTTTATACCCATTTAAAATAGTTCTTCTGTAATATTTTGTATATCTAAATACAGATGATTGAATAGCAAATTGAAATGCTTTATAAGTATCTTCGTTCTCTATGATTAAATCATTATAAGAACCAAACCACAAAATAATATCATGTTCATATATGATTAATTTATAAAATTTATAATCTCGTCCTGTACCAAGAAGTGAAATAAATTTCCATATTTCAGGTATTTCAGAATATTTTACTTCTTCAAATTTAGATAAATATGACAAGATAATATTTGTGGGTAAATAACCAATATTTATATATTGTTCTCGAATTGTTGTTTCTAGAATATTTCGTATATTCATATATAAAATATCTTTGTATGCTAATATATAAATTCAATTTTGATTAAAATTGATTTTATATAACCATAATTAAATTAAATATGACTAAAAATATTAATAACATTACTATACGATATGGAACTCTTTTAAATGAGTTGTCATTTAAATTTTTCGATATAAATGAAGAAATTAATTATAATTCTGATATACATTTACGACATTCAATAAAAAATTTAGAAAATAATTTAGGAGATGAATATAAAATTATTATTGTACAAAATTATGCTAATAAATGGATTAATAGAATTGTTGAATTACAAAAACAAAATAGTATTGATAAATCTGACAATAGAATAGATAATCTTATAAAAAAAATGAAACAATTAAAAAATAATACTGATATTGTGATTGCAAATTCAATCTTAAATAAACAGGAAACTAATTTTACAAAAATATTTTAATCATCATATAAAATATTTCTTTTATTTTTTTTGACATGTTTAACATAATAATTTGGTATCTTTGAACGTTTTTTAGCTGGGAAATTCATTAAATAAAATGCTTTATATTGGATATCGTTTTCTTCTAGTAATACATGATATCTTTGAATTTGATCAAATGTTTTTTCTGATGGTTTATATTTTCCTAAAAAATTTTTTAGACATGATTTAAAACTTAATTTATATGATTCATTAATTTTACATTCAATTATAATAACTCCATTGGAGCCTTCAACATATAAATCTAAATAATTATAAAATTTACCATCATCTTCTGTATTAACATGATTATAGTATCCATGTTTTTTATATCCAAGATGACCTCCATATAATAGAAATTTAAGAGGATATTCTTTAGTAACTTTTAAATTAAAATGTTT
>Ga0208879_1003689_pt1 | contig 12354 bp, 13 predicted proteins | sample Knorr_S15_td_Bot_FD_185605 | JGI IMG/M metagenome (GOLD analysis project Ga0208879, IMG submission 185605) | Marine microbial communities from Southern Atlantic Ocean transect - Knorr_S15_td_Bottom_ad_5009_LV_A (SPAdes) (version 2) | ecosystem: Environmental > Aquatic > Marine > Oceanic | place...
TTTAAGTAAACACGAAGATGTTTGGAGTAAATGGGTATCTTCTGGTGTTGCTAAAAAGGTAAAAGCTGGTCTATAAATCATAAATTATTTTAACGAGCCTATCTAATAGGCTCGTTATTAATTTAATAAAATAAAATGGAATTTTTTACTAAATTTCCTGTAATGGAGCGAGTTTCTCTTTTGGAGCTAAAGAAGGGAATTGATTTAAGTTTTAGACAATTTTCTCGTGAATACGGTGATAGCATAGAAGCTTTTTTTGATCCGTTGTTGTTTTTTTTAGTATGGTTGGAAAAATTATTATTAAAAACACCTTGGCCAATAATAATTTTAGTTATAGCTACATTAGCTTGGTTTGGTTCTAGAAGTTGGAAGTTGGTAGTTGGAAGTGCAATAGCATTTATGCTTATTGGATACTTTGGTATGTGGAATGATTGCATGGCAACAGTCGCTATTATCACTGTGTGCACTATTATATGTATAGCTGTAGGAATTCCAATAGGTATTGTTATGTCAAAATCTGATAGAGTTGAAAAAACTATTATACCAGTTTTAGACATGATGCAAACTATTCCTAGTTTTGTTTATTTAGTTCCAATTTTAATGCTTCTAGGTATAGGAAAAGTTCCGGGTTTAATTGCAGTTTGTATTTATGCTGTTCCTCCTGTTGTTAGATTAACAAATTTAGGTATAAGGGAAGTTGACAAAGAAACGCTAGAGGCATGTGATGCCTATGGAGCAACTCCATTTCAAAAACTAACAACTGTTCAAATACCATTATCTCTTCCAACAATTTTTGCAGGAGTAAACCAAACTATTATGATGGCTCTTGCTATGGTAGTAATTGCTTCAATGATTGGTGTTAAAGGATTAGGAGTGCCAATTTTACGAGCAATATCAAATCAATATCTAGCTTTAGGATTATTGAATGGATTGGCCATAGTAGCTTTAGCGATTATTTTTGATAGAATTACTCAAGAATACGGTCGAAGAATTCAAAAACACCGAGGACAAAAAAAATAAAATAATTTATTTGCTAAAATCAAAAGATAAGATATTTTGCTACCATGTTAGATAAAAAGAATTTTTATATCAATGGTCAGTGGGTAGCTCCAAAAAATGCTAAAGATATTGAAGTTATAGATCCTTCTACAGAAAAAAGCTGTGCAATTATCTCTCTTGGGGGATCTGATGATATTAATGCAGCAGTAACTTCGGCTAAAAAAGCTTTTGAAAGCTGGGGATTTACCACAAGAAATCAGAGAGTAGAATTGTTAGAAAAGCTTTATGTGGTTTATAAAAAAAGATGGGCTGATGTAGCGAAAGCTATTACTCTAGAAATGGGAGCTCCAAAAGATTTTTCATCAGAACTTCAAACTGGAACTGGTGCAAGTCATATAAAATCATTCATTAGATATTTAAAAGAATTTAAATTTGAAAAAGTTCTTGGAGATCATGCTAAAGATCAAAAAATTCTATATGAACCAAAAGGTGTTTGTGCACTTATTACACCTTGGAATTGGCCTATGAATCAAGTTTGTCTTAAAGTGATACCTGCACTGGCTGCAGGGTGTACGATGGTGTTAAAACCATCTGAGCTAGCTCCTTTATCATCAATGATTCTCGCTGAAATGATTGATGAAGTAAAATTTCCAGCAGGTGTATTTAATTTAGTTAATGGAGATGGAGCAACTACGGGAAATGCTTTAACTAGTCACCCAGACATAAATATGATCTCATTTACTGGCTCAACTAGAGCAGGAGCTTTAATTTCTCAAAATGCAGCAAAGGATTTTAAAAGAATAAGTTTAGAGTTGGGAGGCAAGGGAGCAAATATTGTCTTCAAAGATGCTGATCCAGAAGCTATAGAAAGAGGAGCTTTAAGATGTTTTAGAAACTCAGGACAATCTTGTAATGCACCAACTCGTATGTTGGTTGAGAAATCTATGTATAGTGAAGCAGTTGAAAGAGTGAAAAAATTTGCTAATGAAACGAAAGTTGATGATCCAACAAAAGAAGGGAACCACATAGGTCCAGTAGTATCAGAAACACAATTTAATAAAATTCAAACATTAATTAAAAAAGGGATAGATGAAGGTGCAAAATTAGTAGCCGGAGGAGTTGGAAAACCAGATGGGTTGGAAAAAGGTTATTTTGTTAAACCTACAGTATTTGCTGACGTGAATAACCAAATGGAAATTGCTAGAACAGAAATATTTGGCCCAGTTTTATCAATAATGCCTTTTGAAACAGAAGAAGAGGCAATCTCGATTGCAAATGATACTCCTTACGGTCTTACAAATTATATTCAAACCCAAGATCAGAAAAAAGCAAATAGAGTTGCAAGAAAATTAAGATCGGGCATGGTGGATGTTAATGGTGCAGGCATAGCCGTAGATGCTCCATTTGGAGGATACAAACACTCTGGTATTGGTAGAGAAGCTGGAGCCCAAGGTTTGGAAGAATTTTTAGAAGTTAAAACGGTTGGTGGTTGGAAAGATAATTAAATTTTTTTTATTCTTTTTCCAACACCTAATTCTTCTTTTTTATTAAAGTTTTCACTATTTAATTTATATAATTCTTTAATTCTTAATCCTTTTGTATTGATAGTTGGTGCACCATTTTTTGTCATTCCAAGATGTCTGGCATAAACAGCTTTTTTTTTATTAACCTGGTGAGGTTGAAAGTCATCAATATCTTTTATTTTTAATTCATCTCCAATATGGATATAACCAGCTTTTGCTGCATCATTCATCAAATCTAATCCCTTTTTTGTTCTAATGATCGCTGCATTAAAACCTTCATCTTCTCCTTTAGGTGAACCACCTCTCCATGTATCAAGTGCTGCTATGTCTGAACTTTCGCCAATGGCGTCGGGACATATCTTACATCTGAAGGGGACTCTCCAAGTTGATTCTTCTCCCCAAAAAGAATTATATTCTCTATCGTATTCACGACCATCTTTTGTTTTAATATACATTCTTCCGGGATTTCCATATCCTCTATATCTAAAGATAGACAATTCATCTTCTTTCACCTTAAAGCTTTCAATAAAATCTTGCGCTTTTGTAAATTCTGCAAAGCCTCCACATACTAAAGTTAATAAATATTTACAAAGTTCGCTTACCCTAGAATCAGTTTTAGATAGCAGTCTGATTGCACTGATGTCACAAGGTTTACCAACAAAAGCAAAAGGTTGGTTCAAATCAAGAGCTTCATGAAATCTGTCCAAGGGTGCAGCAGGTCCATACCTTGATCGACTTTCACCGCCTAAAAGTTCTTTTTTATTGTAACTAAATTTAGATAAACTGCGCATCGGTTTTTCTGGATCAGCAGCTGTATGCATAATAAATTTAATTTTTTTAGATTCGAGTAAATAAATAGATAAGCCATTGAGTAAACCACCTGTCGAGCTTTCAAATCTTATTTTCTTGTCAGTAGACCATGTATAACAAAGAGACAAATAATAACCCCAAACAAAATCGTGTTTAGCACTTTGATCAACATTTTCTTTAGGAAGTCCTTCAACAATTGTACCAGGGCAAACATTACGTATTTTTTCAAATATTTCTGGTGTAATTTTGCTAATTTCTTTTGGTTCAAGTCTCCCCTTAGGAGTCATTGAAACTTCAATTTTATTTTTCCCAGCAATACTTTGACAAAGGCCACAACCAATACAAAGACCATTATCAACTATATCTGACAGTTGATTTACTGAACGATTCATTAAAAATTAATTTTTATAAGACGGATCAATTTTTTCACACTTACGCTTTAATGCGGGCCATTCATTTACTCCAGGTGCAAAAGCTTCATATTGTTTTTGAGATTGTTCCCAAAAAGTTTTTTCTGCATAATCCAATTTGAGACCAGATCCTTGAGCATGAACCGCAACTTCACACATGCGAATTGCATAATACATATTCATAAAAGCTTCTCCCGCTGTTTCACCCACAGTAAGCAAACCATGATTACGCATAATTAAAACCTTATTGTCACCAAGATGTTTCGCAATTCTATGTCTCTCATTAACATCAACTGAAAGACCTTCCCAGTCATGATAGCCAACTTTACCATATAGCATTGAAGAATCTTGAACTAAGTGAGGTATGCCATCTTTAAGTGCTGTGGCTGCAAGTGCAGCCGGCGGATGAGCGTGAAAAACAAATTTATTTTTTGGATGGTTTAAATGAACCGCACTATGAATAACAAATCCTGCGGTATTAACATCTGAAGGGCCCTCTAAAACTTTACCGTTTTCATTTACTTTAATGAGATTTGATGCTGTTACTTCTTCATACAAAAGTCCAAATCGATGCATAAAAAAAGTATGATCAGTGCCAGGAGTTCTTGCGGTTATATGATTCCAGACAGTGTCATCCCACCCCATCATGTGAGTAAGACGAAACATGGCCGCAAGATCAACTCTTACTTCCCATTCTTCAGCACTAATATCATTTCTTCTATCTTTAGCTTTTGTGTTCATTTTTTTATTTTTGTATTAATCAATTAATCCATCAACTTGAATATTCTCTCTTTCAAAATGAATAGGCAAGGCTTTTCCATAAACTTGTTTTGAATGTTCAGGTTTATTAACTCTTAAAGAATCTTTTACATAACATGGTAAAGCAATATACCTGGATATTTTGCCTTCAATTTTTGTTACTCTATGCATTGAGAATCTTCCTTTAAAAATTTGTAGATCTCCTGGATTTAAATCTAAAGACTTAACTTTTTGTCTATCACCTTTCAAAACTTTAGTAACATCTTCAAAGTTCTCATTATCTTTGTTTCTTATATCTGGAACGTATTCAAAAAGGCCTCCTTTCCCAGCCTTTTGAACTAAAATACTTAAAGTAAATTCGTTTCCGTCAAAGTGCCAGGGAAAATAGTGATTAGCATGCATAACACTGTATGGATTTTTACCCAGAGGATCTGCCCACTTGTAAAGTGGAAACACTTCAAGACTATCAGATGTAAATTTTAACATTTCCTCTAAATCATAAAATTTATTTAAATCTGATTCTATTTCTAAGTCATTTGAATTTAAGTAACCACTTTGTCTAAGAGAAAATACTCTTTTTGGATGATCTTCAGGAAGTGTTTTATCATCTTTTGTAAAGTATGGATTATGTTTATCTTTTGTAAAATAAATATTACTTAAGTTTTTGTCCACTTCACCTTTCATGCTTCTAATAGAATCTGGTTTAATGAAATTAGGAAGCACGCAACAACCATCTTCATGAAGTTGTTTTCTAGTATAATTAGTTAACCCCTTATACTTTAAGGACCCAGTGTCATTTATAGGATATTTTTCTAAATTTATTATCTCGTTTATATCTTTCATGTTTAATCAGCTAAACCATCAGGTCTAGCTTTATTTCTTTCTATATGAATTGGTAATACTTTTCCATATATAGCTCTTGAATGTTCGGGAGTGTTTACTCTCCAAGGATCTAGAACATAAGCAGGTATACAAAGATATCTTGAAAGATTTCCTTCTATTTTTGTAACACGATGAAGTGTAAAGCGTCCTTTAAAAATTTGTAGATCGCCTGGTTCTAATTTTATTTGACGAACACGTTTACGGTCTCCATCAAGTACTTTTTTAACTTCTTCAAAATTTTCATTTCCTGGTTCACGTATATTTGGGCAGTACTCAAATATTCCACCTTTTTCAGGTGTTTGTATCATTATACTTAAAGTAAATTCACAACTATCAAAATGCCATGGAAGAATACCTTCTGGTTTCATAACATTATAAGCATGGCAAGCTAAAGGATCTGCCCATCGATAAATTGGTGATATTCCGAGACAAGCAGACACGAACTTTAAAAGATCTTCCTGTTCATAAAGGAATTTCATTTCTGAGTCTTTTTCAAAAAGATCTGAATTTAAGTAACCATTGTCACGATCCATAAATATTCTTTTTGGATGATCTTTTGGTAATGAAGAATCATCTTTAGAATACAAATATGCATTGATACTTTGTTTTGACATATAAACTTCATCAAGTTGTTTTTCTAACTCTGTGTTCATTATCTTTAAAGATTTAGGTAAAATAAAATTAGGAATAGTAGCGCAACTGAACTGATCTAAATCACTTTTAAATTTTTTTATTAATTCTTTCATTAATGGAGAATTTAAATCCTGGATAGGGTATTGTTTAAGATCAATAATAGTTTCTAATCTATTATTCATTGTTTTAATTACACATCCTCTAATGGATGGTGGGACATTAATTCAAGTCCATTTTCAGCGACTAAGTATTGTTGCTCTAATTTTACCCCTTCCTTACCACCAACTTCACCTATGTATGATTCAACTGTTACAGTCATATCTTTTTCAAATTGTCCACTTTGTTGGCCGCCGTCTGTAGGATATTTAATCATTGGCCATTCATCACATAATCCAATTCCATGCACCATACAGCTATAACGATTACCATAATAAGGCTCCGGAAGCTTCCAGGATTTTTTTACAAACTCTTTAAATGATAAACCAGGTTTAATTAATTCAGCATTATGATTTATTTGATCAGTAGCCATTTGATATAATTTTTTTTGTTCAGAATTAAATTTGTGACCTTCAACGAATGCTCTTGAGATATCAGCGCAATATCCGTAAAGACCAACCATGTCAGTATCGAAAGATACTATTTCTCCTTGTTGAATAACTTTATTGCTACTTTCTTGCATCCATGGATTAGTTCTTTGCCCAGAAGTTAACATTCTACACTCAATCCATTCACCTCCATGCTCTATGTTTGTTTTATGTAATAGAGACCAGAGCTCATCTTCTGTAATGCCAGCTTTCAACTTGTTTCTCATCAACTGAACTCCTTTTTCACAAATTTCAAGAGAAGCTTTCATGCATTGAATTTCTTCTTTAGATTTAATAACTCTTGCTTGTTCAACTATTTCCTTTGCATCTATAATTTTTAATCCAATTTTGTTAAGAGCTAAAACACCAGGTCCATTACATACATCAATAGCTAGTCTTTTATTTTTTCCGCAATTTTGATTCATTAAATTTTTAATTTCACTTGTCCATTTACTAATTTGTTTTTCCGCTTGATCTCCTTGAGAGAAATAATCCCAAGATATGGCTGGCTTTATTTCATCAATTAATTTCAGATGTTTTGATAAATGTTCACAATTAAAATATTCATAAAGAATTACAGAACCATTTACAGGAATGAAACAATATCGAGTTAAATTATGCATATTATATATGCTCATGTTTGTTGTATCTAAAGCATATCGAATATTTACGGGATCAAATAAAATGCATGCACCGATATCTCTTTTGGCTAGTTCTTTTTTTACTCTGTCTAGCCGATATGACCTTAATCGATCAAAATCAATTTCATCTTCGTGTAATCTTTTTTTTGTAATAAAGTTTGGAGTATAATTAGTATCGGGTAAAATTTTTCGACCAAACTTCATACTAAATTTGTTGCCACCCATTTATGAAAGTGGTGCGTTGGATTATCCATAATAGGTGAAAAATTTCCACCATTATAAGCAGGTGAATTTCTTCCTTCTTGCATTCCTTCTATTATGCTAACGTCTTCAGACTGAACTCTATGCCACAATTTTAAGTTTTGTTTTCTGAGAGATTTAAATTTTTTTGAATTTGCAGCTTCATTTCCCACATAGTAAATTTCCATATGTTCTTTAGTAAGTTCATGGTTGACTGGTTCTAGCCAATATACGTAATAGTGATCTTTATGAATTCCTAGCATGACATTAGGAAAAAGAGCAACATACTCAGCAATATTTTTTTTATTTTTTGGCCAGTTAGGAAAACATGGAAATTTATTTTTTCCTTTAAGTCGTGGATTGTAAACAACGGTTCCCTGTCCAGCAAATCTATTTGGTAAGCCTTGTATATGATAATGATCACTAATTTTAGAATAAGTATTTAGTCCTGGATGAACCCAAGGCAGATGATAACTTTCACAATAATTTTCGATTGCGAATTTCCAGTTGCATTTTGCTTTTAATTGAAAATAGCCTAAATCTTTCGAATGTTTGATTAATTTTTGATCTTTTTCTAGCCAGAATTCAGACCAACGATCTTTTAAAGGTTTAATATACTCCTCAAAGGATACTTCATTCTTGGAAATATTTACAATAATCATATCGAGCCAAACATAAGAACGAACTTCTTTAAGCCCACTTAAAGATTTATCAAAATCTTTTGTTTCGTGTTTATTCATTCCTCCAATATGAGGAGTAGAAACAAGTTCACCTTCTAAATTATAAGACCAAGAATGATAAGGACATCTTAATACATTTTTTATAGTACATTTTCTTTTTAAGATTTTATAACCTCTATGACTACAAACGTTATGATAGACTTTAATTTGATTTTTTTTATTTCTTAATAAGATTAAAGGAATTCCTAGTAAATCAAATGGTTTTGCATCGCCTGGATTAGGAATTGAGCTTGCGACACCTATAACAACCCATTTATCCTCAAAGAGCTTTTTTCTTTCTATTTTTGTATATTCAGCACTATTGTAGCATTCGTTAGGTAAACCATGAGCTTCAGTAATAGGTTTATTTACAACATCCAACTTTTCTTTTTTTATAATGTCGTAGATATTTGTCTGTCCGTTAAGCTTATTAGTCATGGAAAAATCCTAGCATTTTCGTTTAAATAGGCAATAGATTTTAAATGAAATCACTGGACATCTACTGGGATCCGCTGATATATCCCGTTGATTATGAATTTTTCTTTAGAAATTACCATGAAAACTGATCTATCAGAGTTACCCAAAGTTAAGGATGTTTATATCACTATGTTGCCTGGCAACGACTATAGAGAGGTAGCAAACAAAGCTGTAGAACTTGCTAAATCGGGCTTCAATCCAGTTCCTCATTTTCCAGCACGATCAATAAAAAATCAAAGTGAATTAAAAGATTTTGTGAATAGATGTAAGGATGGTGGGGTAAAACAAGCACTAGTAATAGGGGGTAGTGCTCAACCCATTGGAGATTTTCACTGCTCATTACAATTATTAGAGACAGGATTATTTGAGGGATGGAAGATAGGAATTGCTGGACATCCGGATGGGTCTCCTGATATATCCGACAAAGATTTAGAAAAAGCTATGATCGACAAGAAACCCTATGCAGATTATATAATGACGCAATGGTGTTTGGATGTTAAACCTATAGCCTCATTTCTTTCTAAACAAACTTTGCCAGTTCGTGTAGGAATTACTGGACCTTTAAAAATAAGCAGCTTACTAAAATTTGCTAATATTGTTGGAGCAAAAAATTCAATAAACTTTCTTAAAACTAACATAACTAAAGCTATAGATTTATTAAAACCCAGAGACCCAAATGATTTAATCGAAAAACTTAAAGGCTCAACTGAAAATTTTCATATTTATACTTTTGGTGGTCTTAAGGAAACAAACAAATGGTTAACGGAGAATAATTATGCCTAAAAAGAAAAAGAAAAAAACTAGAAAAGAAAAAATAAATTACGACAAAGTTAAACATGTGACCTCTGTAGATCAATCAGATAGACACGTTCCTTATAATCTAAGACAAAGCGGATCAACAAAAGTTGAAATGTTAATCTCTACACGCGTTAGAAAATCTCCTTATTGGCATTTATCTATGAAAGCAGGATGTTGGAGAGCTACAGTTTATAACCGTGTTTATCATCCAAGAGGATATGTAAGACCTGAAAAAGGCGGCGCAATGGTTGAATATAAAGCCATCAAAAATCATGTTACTATGTGGAATGTTGCTGTTGAAAGACAAATTCGTGTTAAAGGGCCAGACGCCGAAAAATTTACCGATTATGTGATTACAAGAGATGCAACAAAAATTTCAACAATGCGCGGACGTTACGTTATTCTTTGTAACTACAAAGGTGGAGTACTTAATGATCCAGTTTTGATGAGAGTAGCAGATGATGAATTTTGGTTTAGTTTATCAGATTCTGACATATCCATGTATTTACAGGGAGTTAATGCAGATAAAAAATTCAATGTAGAGATAGATGAGATAGACACTTGCCCAGTGCAAATTCAAGGACCAAAAGCCAAAGCTCTAATGCAGGATTTAATTGGCGATCAAGTAGATATGAATAACATGCCGTTTTATGGTTTGGCCGAAGCTAAAGTTGGTGGAAGAAGTTGTGTTATTTCACAATCAGGATTTTCTGGGGAAGCGGGCTACGAAATTTATCTTCGTAATGCTACTTTATATGCAGAAGATATGTGGAATGCTGTGCTTAATACAGGAAAGAAACATAAGTTAATGGTAATAGCACCCGCTCATCACAGAAGAATTCAAGCTGGAATTTTATCTTGGGGCCAAGATATGGATCACGAACATAATCCATTTCAATGTAATTTGGGTTATCAAGTTTCTTTGTCAGGAAAAAATCAATGGGAAAAACAAGCGGACTATGTCGGAAGAGGTGCTCTGGAAAAAATGAAGGAACAACTTAAAAATGGAGAAAAACCTTACAAACTTCAGCTCGTTGGATTAGAATTAGGGGGTAAACCTATTGAAGAATATGCACCAGATTTTTGGTTAATTTCGAATTCAAATGGTGGCAAACCCGTGGGTTACATAACTTCACCTTGGTATCACCCTGAAAAAAAACAAAATATTGCTATGGGCTATGTACCCTACGAAGGAAATTTGAATGCCAAAGGTTTCCCAATTGGTAATTTTGGTAAAAAATATAAAGTTCATTTACCAAAAAAGTATTCAGATAAACCAGTTAAAGCAGTAGTTGTTCCAATACCATTTACTCAATCGTTTAATGCAAATACACGAGAATCGGAAGTTTTAGCTGTTTTGAATAAATAGCTAGATATTAAAGCTAGCTTTAATACCATCAATAATAAATTGCGTTGCTAGCGCAGCCAGAACAAATGCCATTACTCTTGCAGTGGCATGTAAGATTTGTTGAGGTATATATTTTACAATAAAATTTGCCCCAACCATTAAAACCAAGCTCACAATTAGTGCAGCAACTAAAGCAAGAATGACTGGTATTTGAAACTCAGGGAAATTAGCATAATTACCGATTAATAATATAATTGTTGTTAAGGCTGAGGGACCTGCAATAAAAGGAATTGCTATAGGAAAAACAATAATTTCCTCGAAATTTTTTTCATCTAAAGCTTCTTCAACTCTTTTTTCTCTTCTTATTTTTCTTTTTTCAAACAGTATATCAATTGCTAAAAACATTAGAATCACTCCACCTGCAATTTTTAGTGAATCTAAAGACACATGAATTGCCTCTAACAAGTACCTACCTAAGTAGGCAAATGTGATCATTATAAAAAAGGCTATAATTACACTCTTTAACGCTATTTGATTTTTTTTTTTTATTTTTGCACCTTCCGTTAAACTTAAAAAAAAGGGCAAAGTTCCTATAGTGTCGATAGTGACAAAAAATAATATAAAGGAATTTATGAAAGTTGCAGTCATGCTGGTATTTCATATATCTTCGTGGCAATAATGTGGTATAGAGAAAAAATGAATTCCCAATATGTTAGTAGAATTATAAGGGCTTGTAAGCTGGATATTAGTTTGTACGAAGAAGTTGAGGCTGATAAGTCAGCAACACTCCAAGCCGCAAGTGTTGTAGTGCTTTCAAGTTTGGCTGCAGGTGTGGGAGCTATATCTCTTGGAGCTTCAAATTTTCTGATGGCGCCATTATTATCTTTAGTTAGCTGGTACATTTGGGCTTATTTAATTTATCTAATTGGTGCAAAACTTTTTCCAGAACCTACAACTAGATCCGACCATGGAGAGTTGTTAAGGACCATTGGGTTTTCCAGTGCCCCAGGACTAATTAGAGTATTTGGTTTTACACCTGAATTAATGAGTATAACTTTTATTGGTTCTGGAATATGGATGCTAATTGCTATGGTAATTGCCGTAAGACAAGCTTTAGATTACCAAAGTACTTGGCGAGCAATTGGCGTTGTTGTTATTGGTTTTTTAGTTCAAGCTTTTGTTTTGATTATGCTACTAAGAATTTTTGGTCCTAGTTAAACTGGAAAAATAGTTTTTGATAACTTGCAAGAATCGCAAATTTTATATCCATGCATTATTAAATTTTGAGAGACGCTTTTATCTTCTTTTTTGCATTCTTCACAAATATTGTTAAGCTCTTCGCTCATATAATATCTCCTATATATTCTGGACTTGATGCACTAGTGGTCATCCAACAATTCTCAAGATTACCGTTTTTCAAAACCTTTTCAATTTGCCATATATAATAGTATTTTTTTTTGTCTTTAGACAAAATATAAACTTTATAAACTGATTTATTATTAGTTTCATTTAGGATTGTTATCTCGCTTTT
>Ga0208879_1003692_pt1 | contig 12347 bp, 9 predicted proteins | sample Knorr_S15_td_Bot_FD_185605 | JGI IMG/M metagenome (GOLD analysis project Ga0208879, IMG submission 185605) | Marine microbial communities from Southern Atlantic Ocean transect - Knorr_S15_td_Bottom_ad_5009_LV_A (SPAdes) (version 2) | ecosystem: Environmental > Aquatic > Marine > Oceanic | place...
GATGCAGGATATAATAACTCAACATCAGATAAGTGGCCAACTCATTTTGTAGAGTTAGCTGATGATGGAAATGGAGGTGCTACAATTGTATGGGAATGGCACATTTGGGACCATTTGTGTCAAGATACTGATAATTCTGAACCGAATTATACTGCTAATATTTCTGATTATCCAGAATTGATTGATATTAATATCATTCAAGGAGGAGGTCCTCCAGGTGGAGGTCAAGGGGGTGATTGGTTTCATGTTAATGGAGTTGATTATAATGCGGATTTAGATCAAATAGTGTTTTCATCTAGGTTTGCATCTGAGATTTATATTATTGATCATAGTACAACTACTGCAGAAGCCGCTTCACATTCTGGTGGTAATTCAGGAATGGGTGGTGATATATTATATAGATGGGGTAATCCATCAAATTATGGTATGTCAGGATCCCAAATTATTGATAATGCGGTTCATGATGCAAGGTGGATTACTGATGATGGAAGACCAAATGGAGGATATTTGCAGATATTTAATAATAGTGGAGTAAGTAATTCTATCTCTGCAATTGATGGTATTGAAACCCCAATTGACTCTTCAACAGGCTATACATATCTAAGAACCCCAGGACAAGCTTTCGGTCCAACTTCTTATTCAACTAGATATGAATGCCAATACTCAGCCTCTGGGCAATCTGCATCTGATAGAATGTCAAACGGAAATATATATGTTAATGCTTCTGGAGGGCAAGGAGGTGCAGGAGTGATGTATGAAGTAGATTCTTTAGGCACTCTAATCTGGGGACCATATAATGCATCTTCACCAAAAGGATTCCGATACGAATGTGATTATCCTGGAATTATAGCACTTGAGTCATATATGAATACTGCAACAACATCTTGTTTTACAGCAACTAGTGTTCATGATATTGATGATATAATTTCAATATTTCCTAATCCAACAACAGATTATCTAACTATTAATTATAAGGGAGAGAAAGAGATCTATAATATGTTAGGTGTTAAAATAATGATAACAAATAATAATGAAATAGATGTAAGAGATCTTGCAAGTGGAGTATATATTGTTAGATTGGCAGAACAAAATCTAAGGTTTATTAAGAAATAATTATTTTAAATGAAACAATGTTTCATTTATACTAGTATTATACTCTATAACATTAAATAATTAAGAGTATTTTTGTAAAAAAAAGATGAAAAATTTATTAATCTTACTTTTAGGTAGCCTTACCCTATTAAGTAATGCGCAGAATAGATGTGGAACTGAAGCGCATACTTTAGAATTGATAGAACAATATCCTGATTACGCCAAAGCAAAAGCGAAAGTAAACACTGAAACTGAAAATTGGATTGCAAACAATCCTAATTATCAAACAAAAACAATAATCTCAATACCAGTAGTAGTTCATGTTGTATGGAATACAACAGCTGAGAATATCTCTGACGCTCAAATTATATCTCAAATTGAAATACTAAATAATGATTTCAGAAGAACGAATGTAGATACAATTAATACTCCTAGTGTATGGCAAGGAATTGCTGCTGATTGTGAGATTGAGTTCTGCTTAGCGACTACTGATCCAAATGGAGATGCAACAACAGGCATAGATAGAGTAAATACCACACAGACTTCATTTGGAATGAGTGGAGATCCTGTTATGTCAGTTTCATCTGGAGGGGCAGACCCTTGGAATCAAGATGATTATTTAAATATTTGGGTGTGTGATTTAGGAAGTGGGCTTTTGGGCTATGCTAGCCCGCCATCATCTTGGTCAAATCCTACTGACGGAGTAGTTATCGGGTATAAGTACTTTGGAAATACTGGTACCGCTCAACCACCATATCATAAAGGAAGAACAGCTACACATGAAGTAGGACACTGGCTAAATTTAGAACATGTTTGGGGTGCTTGGGGAAGCTGTGGAAACGATCAAGTTGCAGACACTCCAACTCAAGAAGAAGAAAATTACTCCTGCCTCTCATTTCCATCAGTATCAACTTGCAATAGTACTCCGAACTCACCAAATGGAGATATGTTTATGAATTATATGGATTATACTAATGATGCTTGTATGAATCTGTTTACCGCAGGACAAAAAACAAGGATGGTTTCCGCAATTAATCAATACAGATCTAATCTTTTAAATCATAACTTATGTAGTGGAACTCCTCCATCTCCATCATGGGATTGTGTTAATGGTGGTTGTGTTGATCCTGGAAATGGAAATGGTAACTACTCAGATTATAATACATGTGTTAATTCATGTAATTGTATTGCGATATCATTACCTATATCAGAGACCTTTCAGAATAATATCTTACCAGTAAATTGGAGTATTACAAATAATGATAATGATAAAACATGGGAGATTACCAATACAGCAGGCTATAACAGTAGCTCATCTGTATATATTAATAATGCAGATTATGCGGCAAATGGAGAATATGATGATCTTATTTTACCTACATTAGATTTCTTATCATCATCTTCTGTTAATTTAACATTTGATTATGCATATTCTTTATGGACTGATCCAAACGCATCACAAATTTGGTCAGACACATTAATTATATTTCTATCTACTGATTGTGGTAATACATGGCAAAATATATGGGAGAAGGCAGGCCAAAATCTAGTCACAACGACTCCAATATATAATCCTTTTAGCTGGACACCTGCTAATAATAATGATTGGCAGTCTGAGGTTATTAATTTAGATAATTATGTCAATCAAGATGATATAGTTATTAAATTTAGAAATGTAAATCAATATGAAAATAATTTATTTTTAGATAATATTAATATAACAAGTAATATTAACCCAAATGTTGTAGAAGATATAGAGATAAGTCAGATTGTATATCCAAACCCTACTCATAATATTCTTAATATTGAAATCAAATCATCTCAACTTACCAGTTTGGTTCTTGATATTTCTAATTCTATAGGGCAGACTGTGTATAGAAAAACTATTAATTTAACTAGAGAAAGAAGAATTAAGGTAAATTTAAATGATTTTTCTGAAGGAATTTATTTTGTCAACTTAATTACAAGTACAGGTGAATTGTATACAAAACAAGTATCTTATATAAAGTAGATGTTTCTAAAAAGAATTTTACAAATAGTTCTATTTTTATTTTGTAGTCATTCATTTGCTCAAACTAATTTTTATGATACTGATAGTGTAAGAGAGATTCGGATTAGTTTTTATAATACAAATTGGGATTATCTTTTAGATAGTCTGTATGTACAAGGTGATAACGATAGAATTTTAGCTGACCTTGAAATTGATGGAAATCAATATGATAGTGTTGGAGTTCGTTATAAAGGGTTCAGTTCAGTTAGTGTAAATCGGCTAAAAAACCCCTTTAATATCAAGTTAGATTATATAATTGATGGACAAGACCATCAGGGTGTAGACAAACTTAAACTTTCTAATGTTATACAGGACCCTTCCTTTATTCGAGAAGTACTCTCTTATGAAGTGTGTCGTAAATACATGCCAGCATCACAAGCAAATTATGCAAACATTTACATTAACGATACTCTATGGGGTTTATACACTAATGTTGAAGCAGTAAATAAAAGTTTCCTTATTGATCATTTTGATAGTAAGTATAATTCATTTTTTAAATGTAATCCTGAAAATTTAAATATTCAGGTTGGTGGAGAAAATGCTAACTTAAGCAACACTCATGGCGCTGACAGTAGCGACTATTATCCATTTTATGCTCTTAAATCTGATTATGGATGGGAAGAGTTATACAATCTGATTGACACATTAAATAATATTTCAGATAGTGTTTATCATCTATTAAATGTCGATAGAACCCTTTGGATGCATGCATTAAATTATTCAATGATAAATTTTGACTCCTATATAGGATATGGACAAAATTACTATTTGTACAAAGATCAAGCAAATCAGTGGAATCCAATAATTTGGGATTTAAATATGTCGTTCGGTGGTTTTAGATTAACAGATGCTTCACAACAATATTTTAATGGTTTTGATATTAATCAAGCTCAAAATATGGATCCACTAATTCATTATTATCATACTTCAAACCCTCCTTTTAATACTTTAAGACCACTATTAAAGAATTTATTCCTTTCTGAGAGAAATCGTAAAATGTATTTAGCACATATTCGAACAATAATGGAAGAGAATTTTATGAATCAGGACTATTTTGTAAGGGGACAAAGCTTACAGAATTTGATTGATCAGGATGTGCAAAACGATACAAATAAATTTTATACTTATTCTGATTTTACAACAAACCTTACAAGTCAAGTTTCATTAGTGGCATCAATTTGTCCTGGTATAACTCAATTAATGGATAGCCGCTCAACTTATTTAAGTTCATATACTGGATATTCAGGTGAACCTATAATTTCAAATATTGCTTATAATCCTCAAAATTTCATATTAGGTGATGATATTTGGATAACAGCAGAGGTGGTAGATGCAACTTTTGCAAAGCTAGATTATCGATTTGGAAAAAATGAGCGATTTAAATCAACAGAACTATTTGATGATGGTAACCATAATGATGGAATATCAGGAGATGGGATTTATGGATGTAAAATAAGTAATTGCAGTAACTCATTAGATTACTATTTATATGCTGATAATGATACTGCTGGAGTATTTTCACCTGTTAGAGCTGCTTATCAGTACTATACTATTCAAACTACTATTCAACAAGGAGATTTAGTGATAAATGAAGTAATGTCCAACAATGTAAGTACAGTAACTGATAATAGTGGAAAGTTTGAAGATTGGATTGAGCTGTATAATACAACTTCCTCTCCAATTTCAACAAATGGTTTATTTATAACAGACACTCTTGCTTATTTTCATAAATGGAATTTACCTAATCATATTATCCCACCCAATTCTTATTTTATTATTTGGGCTGATGAGGACGGAAACCAAGGAGAGGAGCATTCAAATTTTCAATTATCTAATCTGGGAGAGCAACTAGTATTATCTAATTCTGATAGTTCAGTTATCGATTCTATAACTTATATGCCTCAATTAGATGATATAGCTTTTGGGAGAAGCCCTAATGGTATTGGATCATTTACTATGCTAACACCAACCTTTAAAGCCAATAATGATTTTCCTAATTCAATTGATGAGATAAGTGAAAAGGTAATAATATATCCTAATCCTTTTACTGATGTTTTATATTTGGAGGAGAAAGAAAAAATTGAAGTCAGGGATTTATTAGGGAGAATCATTTATTACTCAACAAGTGCAAATCGAATACAAACATCAGATTGGGATGCAGGAATTTATTTCATATCTTTGAAAGATAAAAAACAGACACTAAAAGTTATTAAAATTAAATACCAATGAAAAAAGTAGCACTAATAATAATGAGCATAATAGTGGTAACGCAATTAGGAGCTCAAACCATTACAAATTATACTACAGCAGATGGAATCTTGGATAACTTTGTAGAATGTATTGATATAGATGTTAACGATAGTCTTTGGCTTGGAACTTCCGTTGGTGTTCAAATGTTTACTGGATTTTCAGGAACAGTTTATGATATAGCAAATTATCCTGGAATGCTATCAGACAACATAAAAGTAATATGTGGAACTTCAAATGGAGATATTTGGATTGGTACAGATTATGGAGCAAGTAAATTGACAGCTGGTTTTAGCGGGATGTTTTGGCTTTCTTATACAACAGCAAATGGACTTATAAGTAACCAAGTAAAAAGTATAGATGAGGATGTAAATGGAGGAATTTGGATTGGTACAAATCAAGGAGTTTCTTATTTTGATGGAAACTCTTGGATTTCATATTCTTCTCCTGATTTACATTGGAGTGGAGTAAATTCTACAGCTTTTGACTCAAATGGAGACAAGTGGTTTGCTTCACCATTAGGGGCTGTTACCCATTTTGACGGAACAACTTTTACTAATTATGATACTTCAAATGGATTGCTTTCACAAAATGTGACTGCATTACTTATAGATAACCAAGACAACAAGTGGATTGGGACAGATCTTGGAATGTCTGTTCTTAACGCTTCAAATACATCATTTATTGATTACATAGAGATGTATTCCCTTCCACCACCTCATGATTCTATAAATCCTGTAGTAGATATTGCAATGGATTCGTATGGAAGAATATGGGCCGCTATTTATGTTGGTTATTTGGCAGAGGGTGGGGTAGCAATGTGGAATGGTAATCAGTGGATTGATTTTGATGTTTCAGATGGATTGGTTGGTCCAAATGTAAGAGGATTAGCAATTGATTCTGATGATAATATTTGGGTAGCAACTAGTACTGGGGTTTCTAAAATATCGTCTATTCCAAGTTCTTTAAATTCTTTTTCTGTTGCAAGTGTTGTGGTTTTTCCAAACCCAACTTCAGGAATTATTAAAGTCTCTTCTACTGTAAAAAAACTTAAAAATGTTTCTGTATATAGTATGTTAGGTAGTTTAATGCACTCTGAGGAAATTAATTTTCTAAATGAAATTGAACTTAATTTATCTCATCTTTCATCTGGAATATATCATCTTATTTTGAGTAATGAAAATCGAATTTTAAATCAGAAAGTTATAATAGAATAAGTTTCTTTTAATTTTTTAACTTTGCAAAAATTTTAAAATGCGAAAAATAACACTCTTAGTTCTTGTTTTATCATGTTCTTTTTCATCTTTTTCACAAGATGTATTTGATATTGGAATACGAGAAATAGAAATCTTTTTTTCTGAACCAAATTGGGATGATACTTTAGATGTATATTATGCCAATGATAATGGTCAAAGATTAATTGCAGATTCAATTTTAATAGATGGTATAGCTGATCAAGATGTAGGAATTAAATACAAAGGTAATAGCTCATATAATATCAATAATGTAAAGAATCCAATGAATATAAGGTTGGATTACATCCATAACGGACAATCGATAGATGGCTATAATGTGTTAAAATTATCAAACGGATTTAGAGATCCTTCTTTTGTGCGTGAAGTATTGAGTTATGAAATAGCAAGAGAATATATGCCAGCATCAAAAGCTACTTATGCTAATGTACATGTAAACGGTACTTGGATTGGTCTTTATACTTGCATACAATCAGTTGATGATGATTTTACAAATGAACATTTTTATGAGCGAAAAGGTCCTTTTTTTAAAGCTGATAATACCAATATACAAGTAGGGGGTTGCCCTCCTGGTCCGCTAGGAATTTTAAATTATTATGCTGATACTAATTGTTATCAAAGAGCTTATGAAATACAATCCACAAATGATTGGACTCAATTAGGGAATTTCTTAGATACTTTAAATAATCATTTCACTGAGGTTGAAAGTGTTTTAGATATTGATAGAGCACTTTGGATGATGGCATTTGAAAATTTAACAGTATGCTTAGATGGACCTATAAATGCTATCCCTCATAATTATTATTTATTTAAAGATAATAATGGAAGGTTTTCTCCAATTTTATGGGATATGAATCAAGCTTTTGGAACATTTATTAATGGGTTGCCAACTCCAGTAACAAATCAAAGTTTGCAGGAATTAGATGTTTTTTATGGTAGTACAAATAATCAGAATAATTTGACTAGTAAAATCTTCTCATCAGACCAATATAAGCGAATGTATATTGCTCATATGCGAACAATAATTAACGAGTATTTTTCAAATAACGAATACTATAATAGAGCTCTTCAATTGCAACAACTAATTGATTCTTCAGTTGCCACTGATGCTAATTTATTTTTTCCATATGCTACTTTTCAATCCAATATAAATTCAACAATTGGTAATAATATAGGTTTAACTGAATTGATGGATGCAAGAGTTTCTTATTTACAAGCTCTACCAGAATTTACAGCTATTCCCCCAATAGTAAGTAATATTACTACAAATCCTACTGCAGTTTTACCTCATTCTACTATTAATATTACGGCAAGTATTTTAAACTCCAACTATGCTTATTTAGGTTATCGTTTTAAGTTTTCTGAAAGGTTCGAAAAATTACAAATGTATGATGATGGAAATCATGGTGATGGAACTGCTGGAGACGGAGTATTTGGAGCCACAATAAATGTAGATGCTCGAGATGTTCAGTATTATATTTATGCCGAAAATAGTGATGCTGCAATTTTCTCTCCTGAACGAGCAGAGCATGAATTCCATCAGTTAGCCGTTGTAAGTGGTTTGGTTATTAATGAAATTATGGCTTCAAATTTTTCAGAAGTTGCAGATCAGGATGGAGAGTATGATGATTGGGTTGAAATTTATAATGGGAATTCTTTTAGTTTAAATCTGAATGGTTATTTCCTTTCGGATAATGAAAATGATTTAACAAGATGGACTTTTCCAAATACCACCATTCAAGCGAATGACTATTTAATTGTTTGGTGCGATACTGCAGGAGGTACACAAACAGGCTTGCATACTACTTATCGCCTTTCTGCCGATCAAGAGGAGGTGTATTTGACTGATCCTAGCGGAATAGTAGTTATTGATGCTGTTCATTTTGTAAATATGCCAACTGATATAGCATATGCTCGTGTGCCAAACGGTACGGGTGTAATGACACATCAAACACAATCATATGATGCAAATAATCAAACTATTTCAGGGATGAATAATGTTGAATTGCATGCAAATATGAGAGTGTATCCTAATCCATCAAATACCAGAATTTATATTTTGGGTGCTACTACCACTGTAGACATATTCAATATGATGGGTCAAAAAATATATTCAGAAAATAAGGTAATATCAATCGATATTAGTGCTTGGGAGAGTGGAATTTACTTTGTAAAATCAGGAAATAGTGTTGTTAAAATTTTAAAACAATAATTATGAAAAAATTAGTTCTATTTTTAAGTTTGCTTATTAGTTTTTCCTCATGCGAAAAAGAGGCAGGTGAAGGAGGTACTTCAGTAATTCAGGGGCAAGTATATAAAATACATACTTTTCAAAATTTTACAACAGGAGAATGGGATACTTTATACTATCAGCTAGATTCAGGTAAAGATGTCTACATTATTTATTCAGATGATATTAATGCTGTATATGATGATAAGTTTGAGACTGATTATAATGGGGTATATCGTTTTGACTATTTAAGAAAAGGAGATTATATAATCTATACTTATGCTGATAGCATTGATATGAATAATGTAAGCTATGACTTTCCTTTATTTACACACATCACAATATCAAACAATAATAGCGTAAATACAGTTGATGATTTTGTAATTGAGAAAAACCAATAAGTGAGTAATTTACCGGCATTAATTTCTGATTTTTCTTCTATTACATTGGATGAAATGGATGGTGTGAAACTAATGAGTAGAACGGATACTAAATTTGCTTTTAATGCAAATAAATTACCCTTACTACTTAAGAAGTTAATTCCTTTTTATCGTGTTTTAACAATTGACGGAAAGTTAATCCATGAATACAAATCCCTTTATTATGATACGGATGACAGGAAATTCTATATCGATCATCACAACCAAAGAGTAAACCGAAATAAAATTAGATTTAGAGAATATGTTGGAAGTGGGCTTACTTTTCTGGAAATTAAATTAAAAAATAATAAAAAGAGAACTATTAAAAAAAGAATGAAAGTAGATGCTATTACTAGAGAACTTTCAGAAGAACATAAAAAATACATTAAAAAGATTATTGGTAAAAATCTTGAAGTAAATGCCAAACAATGGATTAATTTTAGCAGAATAACTTTGGTGCATAAAACTCAGAAAGAGCGATTAACTATTGATATAAATCTTACCTTTGAAAATGATAAAATAAGTGGAGATTTAAAACAAATAGTTATAGCAGAGGTAAAACAAGAAAAAATGAGTAGGTCCTCCGATTTTATGAAGATTGCAAAAGAAATGTATATCTTGCCCATCCGATTGAGTAAGTACTGCATGTCAACATTACACCTTAATCCTGATATCAAACAAAATAGATTTAAAGAAAAACTCTTATTTATAAATAAATTAAAACAAGCATAATGGAAGTATTACTTATATTACTTGATGGTATGAAATTTTTAGGGACTCCCCTTTTTGATGCTGAGAATTTTTGGAAATTGATTACCAAAACAGTGTTCAATTTAATAATTATTACTGTGATTATTAGGTATATTTATTATCCGGTAACTAAAAACAAGGATTATTTATTTACTTATTTTCTCATCAGTTTAACTGTTTTTCTTCTTTGTGTCCTTTTGGATAGCGTAAAGCTACAACTAGGGTTTGCATTGGGGCTGTTTGCTATTTTTGGCATTATTCGTTACCGAACAGATCCTATTCCTATTAAGGAAATGACCTATCTGTTCTTAGTAATTGGAGTTTCAGTTGTTAATGCACTATCTAATAAAAAGGTGAGTCATGCCGAGCTGGTATTTGCAAATCTGATGATTGTTTTTATTACTTACGGAATGGAAAGAATCTGGTTGTTAAGGCATGAAACTAGGAAGAATATTACTTATGAAAAGATTGATTTGATTCTACCAGAAAAAAGAGCAGAGTTGCTTGCTGATTTAAAAGCCAGAACAGGAATTGATGTGATTAGAGTTGAAATCAGAAGAATTGACTTTTTAAGGGATACAGCCAACTTGCGAATTTTTTACTATGAGGAAGATTCAGAATAGTATACTGCTGTTACTTTTTTGTACTTTTTCTGCTTTAGCTCAAGAAAATGATTTTCAATTTTGGTCATCATTTTCCACAGATGATAAGGTAACTTATAAAACCGATATTATTTTAAAACAAGGGTTGCGTTTTAGAGAAAATGCTTCATTACTTTCTAAAAGTTTTACGGATATCAAGTTAAAATATAAATACAATAAAAAAATAGCAGTAGCAGTTGGGTTTAGGGATATTAATGAATGGAATAAGCAATTAAGTAGAGAACAAAAAACCAGGTATTATGCCGATTTATACCTAAAGAAAAAGATAGATCGTTTTATGCTTACAGTCCGTAATCGTTATCAGAAGCAAGGTAATACTAAAGGGTATACTTATGTGTTCAGACAGGAGTTATCGCTAAAATATAACATCCGAAAAAATAAATTAGAGCCTATATTAGCAGCTGAATATTTTTATACTGAGCAGCAGCAAATAAACAAGTTAAGGTACACACTTGGGTTTTCTTATCCGATTACTAAAAAAGTAGATTTAGCTATTGCTTATCGTGTTCAGCAACAATTATATATTGCCAATCCGGAAACTCTTTTTATATTTGAGGGCAAATTATCATACGATTTTTAAAGATGAAAGAAGAAAAAATAGAATTATCATTTGTTAGAGCAAAATTGCACGAACTAAGTGCTGCAGATCAAGATTTAATTAAAACTGCTAAGCAATCTTTTTCAAATGCATATGCGCCCTATTCAGGTTTTTTAGTGGGGGCAACTGTCTTGCTCTCAAATGGCGAAATTATAAATGGAAGTAATCAGGAAAATGTGGCTTATCCTTCAGGGCTTTGTGCGGAGCGTGTCGCCCTTTTTTATGCAGGAGCAAAATACCCAAACATAAGCATTAAAACAATTGCTGTTTCCGCAAAATCTACCACTTTTAAGGTTAATGATGTAGTTAGCCCATGTGGAGCGTGTAGGCAAGTGATGGCCGAATACGAACAAAAACAAGAGGAAAGCATCAGGATTTTGTTGCACTCACCTAATGATGATGTATTAATTGCTAATAGTGTAGAGGATTTATTGCCTTTTATGTTTACAAGTCCACTTTTAAAGAAGCATTAGTTTTTGTAACTTTACCCCATGCATATTTTATCTACTCCTATCGATTATTTAAAAGGAGTTGGCCCTATTAGGGCCGATTTACTTAAAAAAGAGTTGGGTATTTTTACTTATAATGATTTGCTACAGCATTACCCTTTCAGGTACATTGATAAAAGTAAACTTCATAACATCTCAGAGTTAAGACAGGACATGCCTTACATACAGATTAAAGGTTGTGTGATTAAGTTTGAGGAAAAAGGACACAAAAGAGCAAAACGATTAATTGCTCATTTTAAAGATGAAACAGGAGTTGTTGAGTTGGTTTGGTTTAAGGGAATCAGATGGATAAAATCTGGAGTGAAATTAAATCAGCAGTACATTGTTTTTGGTAAACCATCCGCTTATAGTGGTAAATTTAATATTGTTCATCCTGAAATGGACTTAGTGGAACAGCAGCAGATTTCTGCCAGTTTACAAGCGGTTTATCATTCAACAGAATTGTTAAATGCAAAAGGACTTTCAAGTAGAGCAATTGGTAAATTAACAAAAGTACTGTTGCCACTACTAAAAAATCATTTAGATGAAACTTTATCG
>Ga0208879_1003698_pt1 | contig 12334 bp, 3 predicted proteins | sample Knorr_S15_td_Bot_FD_185605 | JGI IMG/M metagenome (GOLD analysis project Ga0208879, IMG submission 185605) | Marine microbial communities from Southern Atlantic Ocean transect - Knorr_S15_td_Bottom_ad_5009_LV_A (SPAdes) (version 2) | ecosystem: Environmental > Aquatic > Marine > Oceanic | place...
AAGTTGAGGCATTAGGGCAAACTAATGCTTTCACTCTACCACCAGATTCCAATACCGATTTAAAAACATTAAAGTCAGATTTTTCCACAAATCCTACCATTTCCTGCAATTCCATCTCAAAGCGGATATCAGGCTTATCTGAGCCGTAGCGTTCCAGAGCATCGTGGTAATTCAGAATGGGAAATTCTTCAGGTAAATCCACATCATTCACTATTTTCCAAATATGGCGGGTGAGGTTTGTGCCGAGTTTTATGATATCATCTTGATCTACAAACGACATTTCAATATCTATTTGGGTAAACTCTGGTTGGCGGTCCGCCCGAAAATCTTCATCCCGGAAACATTTTACAATTTGGAAATATTTATCAAAGCCGGAAACCATCAAAAGCTGCTTGTAGGTTTGGGGAGATTGAGGTAAAGCATAAAACCGCCCAGTGTGAAGTCGGCTGGGTACTAAGAAATCCCGGGCACCTTCCGGGGTGGACTTCATTAGTACTGGTGTTTCAATTTCCACAAAATCCTGATCATTCATAAAATTTCGCGTGGCGATGGCGGCTTTATGACGAATGAGCATATTATGCTGAAGTTCTTTGGTTCGTAACTCCAGATAACGATATTTTAAGCGATGGTCTTCAGAAGCGGAGTTACGGTCATTAATATCAAACGGGGGTGGCGCTGACTCATTGTAAATAGTAAGCTCGGTTACTTCCACATCAATTTCACCGGTGGGTATTTTCTTATTTACGGCGTCATCCGGGCGAGCCACCACTTTTCCGGTGATGCCGATTACATCTTCAAGTCCCAGTTTTTTAACGCGGTCAAAAGTGTTCTTGTTGATATCCTTATTAAAAACAATTTGGGTTTTACCATAGCGGTCGCGCAAATCGATAAAATGGAGACCACCTAAATCCCTGCTTTTAGAAATCCACCCATTCAGTGAAATGGTATTGCCAATATCTTTACTACGGAGACCTCCGCAGGTATGTGTTCGCTTAATCAATTTTTAATCCTGAAATTAGGTGTGAAAATTATAAAAGATTTAGTGGCATTTTTTAGATTATTTCGATTAGAATATTTCAAATAAAGTCTGTTAGATTTTTGGAGCAATTAAATGCTGAAAATTCAATGACAATAACTAATTATTTCGTCCCCACCTTTTAACTTGATTTATTTTAAGTTAAAATCCTTTTTTTCACGTTCATTTCTCTGGTATTAATTTTGTAACTTTATATCCGTATAAGCTATGAGATTAATTCTCTTTTCCATCATACTCAGCTTTGGATACGGCAAAATTGTATTCACTCCCCACTCAATCGACGGTGGAGAAAAGGGTATTCTCTCCCTTCACGCAATTGACTTAAATGGAGATGGCTATACCGATCTTTTATTTTCCTCCATTGAATCCAACACCATAACCTGGCTTGAAAATAAAGGAAATGCTTCCTATGTTTCCCATACCATTTCCAAAAAAATAAAAGGATCTGTTTCTGTATTTCCAATTGACCTCAATGGTGACGGTAATATGGATGTCCTGTCCGCATCCCGATATGACAATACAATTTCGTGGTATAAAAATGATGGAAGTGGAATATTTTTCAGACAGTTTATTACCAAAGACGCAAACGGCCCCTGGGCGGTGACTGCTGATGATGTGGATGGTGATGGTGATATAGATGTCCTATCAGTAAATGAACATGATAATTCCATTGTATGGTATTCCAATAATGGTGAAGAAACATTTAAAGCCAAAACTGTGGTAACTCAGGTAACAGATATTTGGTCCATCTATTCTGCAGATGTAGATTCTGATGGCGATGTTGATATTCTAACAGGCACCGAAGATGACGATACAATAATCTGGTATGAAAATATTGGAAATGAAAACTTTTCCACTCAATCCAAAGTTCATTCTTCAGACCCCATTTATTCTCAATCCGTTTATGATGCTGATGGAGATGGTGATTTGGACATTTTTCCAATATTAAGAAATAATGATGAAATAATCTGGTATGAAAATGCGGATAGTGGCAAAATAACTGTCCATAAAATAATCACCAAAGTTCAAGAGATATCTGCACTTACCCGGGGAGATATGGATGGTGATGGTGATCCTGATGTAATATCTGCCTCCTTTAATAGTCAGTTAATTACCTGGTATGAAAATACTGCTCAACATGGTTGTTTTGATGAAAATGCCTGTAATTATAACCCCAATGCAAAGTGGAATAATAAAGACTGTGACTATCCCGAGACTCATTTTAACTGTGCCGGTGAGTGTATTTCTCCAATAGATTGTGCAGATGTTTGCGGTGGAACTGCACATCTGGATAATTGTAACTACTGTGTAGAAGGAAACACAAGTAAATCTCCATGCATCCAGGATTGCAATTATGTCTGGGGTGGCATGGCAAACATAGATAATTGCGGTAATTGTGTTGGAGGGTCCACCGGAATTGGAGCTTGCCAACAAGATTGCAATAATGAATGGGGTGGTACCGCCACAATTGATAACTGTGATGTTTGTGTGCTTGGTTCTACGAGAAAAACTTCCTGCGTACAGGACTGTAATAACGAGTGGGGTGCTTTTGCTTTGCTTGATAAATGTGGAAATTGTGATGATGATTCCACCAACGATTGTACCCGGGATTGCAACGGTGAATGGGGGGGCTCTGCAATTATTGATAATTGTAAGAATTGCGTTCAGGGAAATACAAATAAAACTGCCTGTGTGCAGGACTGCAATGATGATTGGGGGGGAACCGCTAAAGTAGATAATTGCAATAATTGTGTGGGAGGAAATACCAACAAGACTGCATGTGTTAAAGATTGTAATCATGTTTGGGGTGGTATTGCAGAAGTGGATAACTGCAGAAATTGTGATGAGGATTCTACCAATGATTGTACCCGGGATTGCAATGGTGATTGGGGGGGCTCTGCAATTATTGATAATTGTAAGAATTGCGTTCAGGGAAATACAAATAAAATAGCCTGTGCGCAGGATTGTAATGATGATTGGGGTGGTTCTGCCATAATGGATAATTGTAACTACTGTGTAGAAGGAAACACAAGTAAATCTCCATGCATCCAGGATTGCAATTATGTCTGGGGTGGCATGGCAAACATAGATAATTGCGGTAATTGTGTTGGAGGAACCACTCAGCTTGAACCTTGTACCCAAGATTGTAAGGGTGATTGGGGAGGCAACGCCTTGTTAGATAACTGTGGTACCTGTGATTATAATCCTGCCAATGATTGTATTCAGGATTGTACGGGAAAATGGGGCGGAATTGCATTAGTGGATAATTGTGATATTTGTATGAATGGTAATACAGGCAAAACTGCCTGTACCCAGGATTGCCGTGGAACCTGGGGCGGGTCTGCAACAGTAGATAAATGCAGCATTTGTGATAATGACCCCGGAAATAACTGTGTGCAGGACTGCAATGGTGATTGGGGAGGAACAGCCTTTATAGATAATTGCAGAAATTGTGTGGGGGGAAATACCGGAGAGATAGACTGCAGCCAGGATTGTAATGGTGAATGGGGCGGTACTGCAACAGTTGACAATTGTGATATTTGTGTAAATGGTATGACAGGTAAAACAGTATGTACCCAGGACTGCAATAATGAATGGGGCGGTACTGCCATTATTGATAATTGTGGAAAATGTACGGGTGGTTCCACTGGCAGTAATCCCTGCCTTCTGGATTGTAATGGTGATTGGGGCGGCGCTGCTGAACTGGATAACTGTAAGATCTGTGTTGGCGGCTCAACAGGTATAACTGCCTGCATTCAGGATTGTAAAAAGGTTTGGGGTGGATCTGCAATTCTTGATAATTGTGGGATATGCGATAGTGATCCTTCCAATGATTGTATTCAGGATTGCAATGATGACTGGGGTGGTACTGCGGTTCGTGATAATTGCGGTGAATGCGTTTTAGGTCTTACCAATAAATCTGAGTGCTTACAGGATTGCAGCGGAACCTGGGGTGGGACGAAGTTAGCTGATAATTGCCATTTCTGTGATAGTGATCCCAAAAATGATTGCATACAGGATTGCAATAATGAATGGGGTGGGACTGCAATTATAGACAATTGCGGAAATTGTGTACTTGGATTAACAAATTTAGAAGCATGTCAACAAGACTGTACTGGGAATTGGGGCGGGACTGATGTGTTAGATAAATGTAATGTATGTGATGGTGACCCTTCAAATGACTGCATCCAGGACTGCAATAATGATTGGGGCGGCACTGCAAAAATAGATAATTGTGATAATTGTGTAGAGGGAAATACGGGAGAATCTCCCTGCGATAAGGACTGTAACAACGGATGGGGTGGTTCAGCAAATGTTGATAATTGCGGGAACTGTGTAAATGGATCAACAGGTAAAATTGCCTGCACATCAGATTGTAATGGCGAATGGGGTGGCACAGCTATCCTGGATAATTGTGGTATATGTGTACTTGGATCAACGGGTAAAGCAGAATGTGTTCCTGATTGTAATGGTGATTGGGGCGGCACAGCTATTGCTGATAATTGCGGCAATTGTATCGATGGGAAAACCGGTAAATCTGCCTGCATTGAAGATTGCAACGGCAATTGGGGTGGTGGTGCTATTCTTGATTATTGTCAAGTCTGTGATGATAATCCTTCAAATGACTGTGTTCAGGATTGCAATAATGAATGGGGCGGCGGCGCAGTGGTAGATAACTGTGAAATCTGCTCAGGAGGAACTACAGGCTTGGATCCTTGTATCCAGGATTGTGAAGGTGAATGGGGTGGAACCGCTATTGCGGATAATTGTGGAAATTGTGACCGAACATTAGAAAATGACTGCATCCAGGATTGTAATGATGAATGGGGTGGTACTGCTTTTATTGATAAATGCGGTACTTGTTCCGAAGGCACCACCGGTGTTGTAGCATGTTCTGAAGATTGCAATGGCGATTGGGGCGGCACGGCTATTCTTGATAATTGTGAAATATGTGTTTTAGGGTCTACTGGGCGAGATGAATGCGGACAAGATTGCAATGGTGATTGGGGTGGGGCTGGATTTGTAGATAATTGCGAAGTTTGCGATAGTAACCCATATAATGATTGCATCCAGGATTGTAATGGTGATTGGGGCGGCACGGCTTTTATTGATAGATGTGAAATTTGCGCAGAAGGAAATACTGCAAATGAAGCCTGCGAAATGGATTGTAATGGTGACTGGGGGGGTGAAGCCTACGAGGACAATTGTGGAGAATGTGATATTAAGCCAGATAATGACTGCGTTCAGGACTGCAATGATGATTGGGGTGGTACTGCTTATCTGGATAACTGCAATATCTGTGTGGAAGGATATACAGGAAATATTGCCTGTATCCAAGATTGTAATAAAGAATGGGGTGGAAAAGCTAAAAAATATAATATTGAGTTAGCAATTATTCTTCCAAATAAATTGTCCGACTGCGATGAAACAAAAGATGGGACAGAAGAAAAAAGTCCCCGCTGCAACTATAATTCCTGGGATGGAAAACATAACGGAACTATCAACACTATTAAAGCATTATGGGGAGAGGTAAAATTCAAATTTAAATCCCTGGAACAAATCCGGTGGAATGAACACACTGAATTTGACACCGTTTCCATTTCCTTAATGGAAAAAGATTTTTTTCATAATATAGATAAACTTTTCCATGAATTCCGGGCAGCGGGGAAGGAAGTAGAATATATAGTAAAAAGAAATAAAATTTACATTGTTGATATTGTTTCAGGGAAGAAGCTTTACAAGGAGGATCTCGCCGATGAATTTGAGCAATCCCTTATTCCCAAAAGCCACGGAATAATCGACAGGGAATTTGAGGATATTTGTTCAGATGCCTTCGATCCATATGGGGATATTACTTTTCGGATGATGGGGAGAAATCTGGTACGCATTCACCAAATAAATGCTATCGTTTATGTAGATGGTGAAAAATTATATGATGAAACAGTAACCATGAATTTCTTTAATGGTGGCGGTTGGATGTCAAAAAATAAAAAAGACTGTATTAAACATTTGGGAGATAATTCTGCCTGTCCTTCAAAAATGGTGGTTAAGTTTTCCAAACCTTTCCAAAATTATATTGATATGAATGACGGAGATGATGTTTCCATGGAGGATAACTGTCCCATTGTTAATAATCCAAACCAGGCGGATTATGATAATGATGGAATTGGGGATGTGTGTGATAATGATGATGATGGAGATTCAGTTTTAGATCTATTGGATTGCACTCCATTAGATGAAAATTCCTTTGAACCAGATTGTAATAACGACTGTGGCGGTGGCGCCCTATTGGACAATTGTGAAAATTGTACCGGAGGACTTACTGAAAAAGAACCCTGCATCGAGGACTGCAAAGGAACTTGGGGTGGCGATGCAATTTTTGATAATTGCCAAGTCTGTGATAATGATCCTGAAAATGACTGTGTGGAGGATTGTAATGGTGTTTGGGGCGGGGATGCTGTTTTGGACGAATGTGAAATATGTGATAATAACCCCGAAAATGATTGTACTAATGACTGTCTGGAAGTGCTGGGTGGTGATGCAAAATTGGATCACTGTCTCATCTGTGATAATAATCCCGAAAATGATTGCATACAGGATTGTAATAATAAATGGGGTGGTGATGGAAAACTTGATGAATGTGGCTTCTGTGATGATGACCCTGAAAACAATTGCACTCAAGACTGTAATAATATTTGGGGGGGCTCTGCCATTATGGATAAATGCGATATTTGCGATGATGATCCATTTAATGACTGTATTCAAGATTGTGATGGTGAATGGGGTGGAGATTCAAAACCAGACAATTGCGATGTCTGTGATAATGACCCTGGAAATGATTGTATTCAAGACTGTAACGGGGTTTGGGGTGGAACTGCGGGAATTGATTCCTGTGGTCAATGTGAAGGTTTGGGAAAACAAGTTTTCTATATGGATGATGACGGTGATGGATTTGGCAACTGTGAAATGGTATTCCAATATTGCCCCCTATCCGTTCCGGAAGGATTGGTAACTAATTGTGATGATTGTGATGATGAGAACAATTCGGTTTGGGAATTAGATGAATGCAATATCTGTGGCGGTTCTGGAAAAGTAAATCGATGCTACGATAATGATGGCGATGGATTGGGCAGCCGGTTTATGAAGGATGACGTCTGTCCTGATAGCGGTCCTGACTGGGTAGAAGACTGCTCTGACCTGGATGAATATATCTATTGTGAATCTAATGAAATGGATTGTGCCGGCAGCCTTTGTGGTACACTTGTCATTGACGAATGTGGAATCTGTGGTGGAAATGGCCCCTTGGAATACCACGACTGTGAGGAAACTTGTTTATACGATTTAGACTGTAATGATGATTGCCATGGAATGGCAAAATTGGATAATTGCGACAAATGTACCGGTGGGTTAACAGGTATTCCTTCTTGTGAAAAAGACTGCAATGGAGTATGGAATGGTAATGCATATAGGGATGAATGCGGAAGTTGTGATAGTAACCATGCAAATGACTGCATTCAGGACTGTAATGGTATTTGGGGGGGTGATGGTGAAATTGACAATTGTGATATCTGTGATAATAATCCCAATAATGACTGTACTAGAGACTGCAACCATGTGTGGGGAGGTACAGCTACTTTAGACAATTGCGGTATCTGTGATGAGGACTTATCTAACGATTGTTTATATGACTGTAATGGCGTTTGGGGGGGTGATACTAAATTAGATAATTGCGGTATCTGTGATTCCGATGAAAATAATGACTGTACTCAAGACTGCTATGGAATTTGGGGAGGAATCGCTGAGTTTGACCGATGTGGTATTTGCGGCGGTGACGCTTCATTATGCTGTGAAGACGGCTCATTAAAAAAATCTTACAACACCAATACTATTACTGTACTAGATGATGAGCGATGTTTTAATAAAACCGATTTAGCCGTTCTTCAGGAAATCATCAATAAAAATAAGAACCTGACCGGAAAAGAACCACTGGGAATCGGTAAGCAAAGCTGGAGAAACAGACGCCTTATATATTTGTATCTGGATAAACAATCTATTAAAATACTTCCTTCCAATTTAGGTGATTTGAATAAAATTGAAGTTTTATCATTTAACCATAATCAACTGACCTTGCTACCGGAAAGTTTAGGTGACCTTTCAACATTAGTTGGATTAGCTGTTGAGAATAACCAAATCACATCTCTACCGGAAAGTATTTGGAAATTAAATAATCTAATGGAGTTACATTGCAGTTACAACCAAATTAAAAACCTGCCTGAAAATATTGGCAAATTAGAGAATCTTCAAAGGCTTCAGATTTCAAATAATAAATTATTTTCTCTGCCGGAAAGTATTGGTACACTTACCCGCCTAGAATATTTGGATGTTTCTAAAAATCAAATGACCTTTTTACCGAAAACAATTTGCCTTCTTCATTTGAATATTTATTTTAACAGCTTCATCGCTGGCAACAATTTTATTTGTGATAATATTCCCGATTGTGTTGAAGATTTTGCAGGTTTCAATTATGAGTTTAATGATTCTGGTACCCCAGAATTTGTTTCTCAAAATTGTTCATCCTGCGGAAAAGAATATACTGAAATTAATGATCCGCCAGGAAATGTTGCGGTGTTGGATAATAATATCTGTTACTCAAAAAAGGATTTAAATGTTTTAAAAAAGATAATCAAAAGCAATAAATATTTAAAAGGAAACAAACCCCAGGAAATAGGTAAACAGATCTGGAATAATGGTCGGATTACCTCATTAACCCTCCACAATCTCAAACTTAAAAAACTACCGCAAAGTTTGGGAGATTTAACCAAATTAATAAAACTCAGCATCTATTCAAATCAGCTTACATCTATTCCAAATAGTATTGGAAAACTCACTAATTTGATTGAGTTAAATCTTCATGATAACCAGCTTTCAAAATTGCCTGCAAGTATAGGTGATCTATCACAATTGAAAAGACTTAAGGTAGATCGAAATAATATTACCGCTCTGCCACAATCAATAAGCAAACTCAAGAAATTAGTAAAACTCCAGATCAACCATAATGAGTTAAAATTACTACCAAAAAATATTTGTGACATTAATTTTGATAAAAATAAATTGCAAAGTTTTATTTCAGGAAATAATTATTTATGTGAGGATGTTCCGGATTGTGTAGAAAAATTACCTGGGTTTAATTACGAATATGACGCTATTGGATTCCCTCTTTACGAACCTCAAAATTGTGTCATTTGCGATCCGGGATTTAGAGGAATAATTAATACACCAGAAAATATTACCAACTCAGATGGAAGCAGTTGCTTTTATAAATCTGATTTAGATGCTATACAGGATATTATTAATGCCAATGAAGAATTATCCAACTTAGAACCAATGGAAGTGGGTCATCAATCCTGGAACGGGGGACGGATTACGACATTGGCAATAAATAATGCAAAAATAAAATCCCTACCAAAAAGTATTGGGAAATTGACCAGTTTACAAATTCTGCACTTGGATAATAATTCGCTTACATCGCTGCCAGAAAGTATTGGAAATCTGAATAATCTTACTGAATTAGCATTAGATGAAAACCAAATTTCTTTTTTACCAAATAGTATTGGGAATCTATCAAATTTGCAGGGTCTCAGCATGGATAATAATAAATTGATTACATTGCCTGAAAATTTTGGCAAATTGAAAAATTTACGGGAATTGTACCTGAATTATAATCAAATCACCATACTCCCGGAAAGTTTTGGAAATTTAGAAAATCTGGAAATATTGCTTATTTACTACAATCAACTCACTTCATTACCTCGCAGTATTGGCAACCTGAATAACCTGCAGGTTTTGTACTCATCTAATAATCAAATAACTACCCTTCCGGAAAGTATTTCAAATTTGACCAATCTTCATAAATTATGGATCAGTTCTAACAAACTCACTGCTTTGCCGCCATCATTATGCGAGCTTCCAGATGACTGTAATATTAATGTATCTTACAATTGCTTATCAGAAGAATATCACTTTAGCTGTATTGGAAATGCTGGACATCATTTGGGCTATTGGTGTAAATAATTCCCTGAAATTGCGCTCTTATTTAATCATAGTTATTTTCTATGTATTTGGATATACATTCAATTTTGATTTAACGGAAAATAGTGGGGTTATAAAACAGTCCTGCTTTACTGATGAGTATTTTAATAATTATTCCTCAGAAAATATTTCTCAAATCATAGGTAGACGTGAGAATGTTAGAAGTGAAATGGGCACTAAGGTTTCTAGATCACCACAAGATACTATTTCTATACCAGTTGTTTTTCATGATATATACCGCCCAATTGAAGATGAAGTGGATAAATCTTTTTGTAATTATAGTGGCGGTTTTAATTCTGAATTCAATTATAATGAAGTCGCTAATGAATCATGTCAAAACCGTGGGCTAAAAGCATTGAATATTCTCAATGAGCAATTTGCTCCTGCAAAAATAAAATTTATCCCCAATCCTGATTCTCTTCTTATTATTGCCCATACAGATGACGATTATAATTCTATTATAATGGGCGCTGGAGGAAATGTTGAATCAATTAGACATCATTATTTCATACCCAATTCTCTGAATATTTATATGAATTACTGTATTTTGGACACCGCAAATGTATGCAGCAGTATTTCAGGAATGTCCACTTATCCCTGGGGATTAGACTCAAACACACCCGGGATCACAATCAGGCATTCCAGCTTTCCAGGTATGAATATTGATTTAGATGATAATAACAGTATTGCAATCTTTCCACATGAGTTGGGGCATTACTTTTCTCTATTTCACATAGAGGGTATTTGGATGTTTAATGATGATTTCAAAAGAGAATATGTCAATGGAGAAGAATGTGGAATTAGGGGAGACCTCATCTGTGATACACCGGGTCAACCCGGATATAGTATTGGAGCATTTAATACAGAATTATTCGGAGGAAACCGAAATTGCATTTTCCATGGATATGGTGGTGATTTTAATCCTGATAATAATAATCTCAAAATTAGCGGCTCTGAAAATTCAGTAGAAATTGGCAATATTATTTATTCTAATCAGGATGGGCATGGAGATTTTTGGGGAACTTATGAATTGGCAGATTCCTGTTTTTTAATGAATCAAAATGAGTTTGCAACGGATTGTCCATTGTCATCGTATCCAAATTTGCCAATGTCACATAATTTTCTGCAACCGGTTGTTGTATCTCAGTATTGTGGTGGAGTGGGATATCATGAATATAATTCCATAAATGGCTATTCCACCGAGCAGTATGCAAATATAAGATATTCTGTTGAACATGATTATACCGGCTGCAATATAGCAGATGCCTGTAATTTTGATACTACATCTGTTCATCTATTGCGATTTGGCGGAAGCAGTTGTTATTACGGATCCAATAGTAGCTTAGATGCAAATGACTGTTTTGTTGAAGGAGAGTGTGTCTATGATTGTATTGGAAATGAATTATCATTAAATAAAAATATAGGTCCACAAAATTTTGAAATTAACCAAATCTATCCTAATCCATTTAATCCTAATGCTCACATTTCATACTCAATTTTATACAATACTGAAATCACAATTTCAGTTATTGATTTAACTGGCAGAAATGTGGAAACCATATTTGAAGGATACCAAAATTTGGGGCAATATAACAGAAAATGGGAGGCACACGATTATCCCAGTGGCATTTATTTTATAAATATTTCTGCTTCTAATTATTCAGTTACACAAAAAATCGTTTTAATTAAATAAGAAAGGATTATCTAAATGGAAATTTCTTATGAGGAATTCAGAAAAGTAAAAATCCATGTGGGAACCGTCAAAGCTGTAGAGGAAAATAAAAGGGCTCGCAAACCTGCATTAGCATTGGAAATAGATTTTGGAAGTAGAATTGGAATGAAAAAAACATCTGCCCAGATTACTGATTATTATAATGAGAACAATTTATTAGGAAAACAGGTTATAGCCATTTGCAATTTCCCATCAAAAAATATCGCAGGATTAGAATCAGAGGTTTTGGTGTTAGGGGCAGTGGAAGAAGATAGTAAAGTTGTATTGGTTCATCCCTCTAAAAAAGTGGCAAATGGATTGGAAATAATTTAACTAAATTTTATTCATACTAACTCTTGGAACAATATTTCATTACCCCCTAATTTTGCTGTCTATTTAAAGCTAATATTTTTCAACTTAAATATAGTCAGGAGTAAAAAATGATGTTAAGAAAATTAATAATAATTGTAATTATCACCAGCATTTTTGCGGGTAGT
>Ga0208879_1003700_pt1 | contig 12325 bp, 11 predicted proteins | sample Knorr_S15_td_Bot_FD_185605 | JGI IMG/M metagenome (GOLD analysis project Ga0208879, IMG submission 185605) | Marine microbial communities from Southern Atlantic Ocean transect - Knorr_S15_td_Bottom_ad_5009_LV_A (SPAdes) (version 2) | ecosystem: Environmental > Aquatic > Marine > Oceanic | place...
AACCTACTCTTTAGGATCTGGGAATGATACTACTAAGTTCTCAATAACCTCAGGTGGAGTATTAACTTTTAATAGAGCACCGGATTATGAGATACCATCTGATTCGGATGAAAATAACACTTATTTAGTTAATCTAATTGTTAGTGATGGGAGTTTTTCAACAACTCTTACTCTAACAGTAACTGTTACTGACGTGAACGAACCAACTGCTTTAACCGTACCAGAAAATATTCAAACCGTGGAAACACAGGAGTAAATTATGAAAAAATTAATCTTTTTTACTATTATCCTTTCCCTTCCTTTCATTGTATTTAGTGCCGTTCCAAGCGACAGTAAATACAGTACAGATGGGACAAATATTTTCCTGGAAGATCCTTTAAACGATGCAACTGATCAACCTAATATGATTTTATGTTTTATGGGAAATGTTGGAGTTGATTTAATGCTTAATCAGGGTAATTTTAAAGCCCTGGTCAATGAAGCGCTTTGCGATCAAGGTGGAAGAACTAAATCAGGGCCTCAAAGTAGTGATGCTAATGCAGCAGCCGGCCAAAGTGCTCAGGCGTCAGCTCCAGAATACATTGAAGTTATTGGAAATGGATCCAGAGTTGATAACGACTCCGATATGATTGGAAAAGTTTGGGTACCAATGAGTAATGATATGGACCAAGATGGTACTGATGATCCAATGACTATATATACGAATACAACCGTTACTGCATCACCTAGTTCTAGTCTACCTTATGGCGTTTTTAAAATGGACTATACCGTTCTGCTTGACGGTTCTGCAGATAATCTGATGCAAGGTATTCTTCAAGCAGATGCAGAGGGAGCTTTAACCTGGATAGATTCTATGCAAATGATGGGAAACACCATAACGAATAAGCTGTATCTACAAAAAACTTCAGCTACTGTTGGAAAAGGGGTGATTCAGTGGCCTAAATTTGAACAGAGTCAGACTCCAAATGTTTATGTATATTCTTTCGGTTATGATGCAGATACTTACTGCAGAAGTGAAATAAGTAAAAATGGTCAGGCAGCATCAGATGATACTGTCTACTGTTATGACACCAGAAAAGCCCAAGGCATACGAGAAATATTTCGCTACGGCTTATACGACTCGACAACAGGAGCCAGACATAACCTTTCACAAGGGGGCTTTCCTGTAACCACAACAGTTACGGGTACGAAGGCTTTTGGCTTTGCCAACTTCTGGGGCGTTCATTTTCCAGATACTGTAATTGCAGCCCTTGCAAATGGATCCGTACTTACCAGAGATAGGGGTCCCAATGCTACTGGGGAAAGTTACACCTTGTCGATAGGAGGCATGAAGCTTAAGAAGGTAACTACGGCCCATGTTTCTTTAGATTCTTTAGACAGTCTAACGATGAATACCTATTTTGATTCCAATAATACTCTTGGAATTAGCGCTTCAGGAGAATATCAATTTAACTATGATAAAACTAATGATCGTTTTGAGATAACTCATGCTAGAAACTACAATACTCAACCGCCAACAGATTCAAAGCTTGGCACTGCTATAACTTTCACTAGAGCTCAATGGTTGAGCGAATATCCTACTCAAGGAAAAGGAGGTTACATAAGAGGCTTTGGCTCGGTTTATATAACCAAGCAAGCCATGACTACTCCTTCATCTACTACCGCAAATGAAGCAGTATTTTTAGAAACTGAAGTAAATGTTAAACCGGCTGACTATCCAGCTACCCTTTATTGTGTACAGAATTGTTTTAGCGCAGCAACAGTATCTGCATTCTTAACTTCTTTGAGTGGAACACCTCTTAGCTATGGTCCTTATACTGAAGCAACTTATCGACAAGGCAGCGTTGACACAAGTGAAGTTATTACCTATACAAAGAATAATTTAAATTATCAAGTGAGTGCAACGGATGCCATATGGCCTACTTTATCAACTGCGCAGACCGATGCTATAGGAGGAACAGATCATAGGTGGGGAACACGTACTGGAGCCCTAGTAACTGATTTAAGTTCGGTTGCCTGTCCAGCAGACCATACGGAAGCTACAGGTGATGAGTACTGTGAATGGGCATTACGTAATAATAATGTATCTACTTTTTATAGAATCAGTTCAGGTTATCAAAGATGGGATAAAAAATGGCTTCTTACCGACGCCTCTGGAGATATTGTAGATTTTTCAGAACCAACCCCGGTCTATTATCAAGTCCCTACCGGTGCTGCCTATGGAGATTATTCAGCTGAAGAAGTTGGTTTAGACTACAATTCGTTTGGATCTCTCCATGGCTTTCCTGGCTCATGCTATAACACTTCAACTGGAGTCTTTACAGATAATTGCTGGACTGGTAGTAATTGGTATCCCTGGGTTTCAAGATTTGATATTCCTGTGAATGAAACAACTGGAGTTGTCTACACAGCTAGAGGTCAAACTGGAACTAAATACCTAGTTAGACAACTAGAGGGAGTTGTATATTTAGCTCCAGTAGCTAATCCAGGAAACATTACTTTGGGAGATGCTTCGCTGTTGCCTACCGATAGTTTTACTGATGTAGGCCCTAATGGAGGTGACAATTATATCGGTGCTAAACCAACTGTAGACGGTTCGGTATCTGTTATACATGGGGTAAAGCAATAACTATTAACTGATTTAAAAAACCCTGCATTTGCAGGGTTTTTTTATTTAATTAAGGTTTTCTAAACAAGAGAGTCATCCTATCGCTTTCTCCTATAGATTTATATTTATCTCTATCTACATCATCTAATCTTAAACGAGGAGGCAATGTCCAAACGCCTTTAGGATAATCTTTTGTGTCTTTAGGGTTAGCGTTAATTTCTGATTTTGCTACTAATTCAAATCCATACTTAAGAGCCACTTCTATTGCATGGCCTTCCGTAACATATCCACTACTTTTCATTTTTTCTATATCAGTACCAGGTTTTGCTCTGTGCTCAACAACACCAAAGAGACCACCAGGCTTAAGTGCAATGAAAGAATTTCTAAAAATAGAATCCATTTCAGGCCCTAACCAATTATGCAAATTTCTGAATGTAAGCACGGCATCTACACTATTAGGTTTTGCTAAAGTAGAATCTAAATTTACTATTTCCACTCTCCCATACATGGGATTACTATTCATTTTCTTTTCGAATCTTTCTAAATAATAACTACCCTGAGCTGTTATAAGAGTTCCTGGATAATGAATATAATTTGCCAATATCTCTGTGTACCACCCCCCTCCAGGGTTTAATTCAACTACAGTCATATCTGGTTTAATACCAAAAAAACTGAGAGTCTCATACGGATGACGATAAATATCTCTGGCTACATTATCTGGAGATCTATCTTCACTATTTACCGACTGCTCCAAGTTATGTGCTGATAAGCTGGCTAAACTGAAGATCATAGCTCCAGATAAAATAATCTTTTTGTAAATATTCAATTTTGTTCTTTTGTATTTAAATTAAGTGTAACAGACAAGGAAAAGAAAGAAATGACTAAGCTGCAGTCTTTAGAAGCTTATAAATAACTCTTTCAAGTTGCTCAAGAGTTCCACATTCAAATACTTTGGTACAGTAAGCAGAATAAGTATTCATGATTGAGTCACCAGTATTCCAACGGAACTTTCCTTCAGGATTCAACCAGTAGACTTGTTTTGATCTTTCATATACAGATTTCAATAAGAAAGCTTTATCGGGTCCAAAGTTATTTCTGGCATCACCGAGTATTATTACTGTAGTTTTTTTATCGAGGTCATCCAAACAAAGACTTAGGAAGTCAGAAAAAGAGTGAGCATAGTCTGTTGATCCCCCTCCATACTTTGACAGTGCTGACTCGATAGCTTCCTCTAATTGACTTGATTTAAATTCATCAGTTACTTCACCTAAGTAAGAAGAAAATACAAAGGCTCTTATTTTTGAAACAACCTCAGTGAGGCTGAAGATAAACATGAGCATGAAACGAGCATACGCACCTACGGATCCACTTACATCACAAATAACTAGGATTTTTGGTTTATCTATTTTTTTATAAGACCATCTTAAATTAAACAAAATACTTTCATTTACCCAGTTATCTCTAATGGTTTTTCTAATATCAAGTTTTCCACGGCGAAAATTTTTCTTTCTTCTTGAATGCAAGTTGGATAATTTCTTAGCCATTTTTCTTACTAAAGAATGAACTTCATGTAAGTAAGATCGATCAATCTGACCCATATTCATGGTTTTAAAAACTTGCTCTCTAAGCCGTTCACCAGAAACGTCACCATATAACAGAAACTGCTGCTGGACATAATCAGAGACTCTTTCTCTTAGTTGAGTGAGTTGATTTCTTAATTGTTGCTCTAAATCTGAAGGCAGCTCATTCTCATTAAGTTGGCCAAGATGACTAAGTTCTTCCTCCAGACTGCCCACACCCATGATATCTAAAATTCTTCTTGAGAAGACAGCTCTTTGAGTAAAATATTTTATTTCTCTAATTTCGGCCTTTTCTGCGGCCTTGGAGATAGAAAGCTGTATATCTGCTTGATTATCTTCAAGTAATTGATGAGCTAAATCTGAATTAACTTGCCCACTAAGTTGAGATGGTTCTCTTGTTTGGAATAGTCCTTTTTTTTGCAAAGGTTGAACATTAAAAAAATCTTCAAAACAACTATCAAACTTTTCCTTCTCTTCGAGTGTTTTTGGCAGAGTAAATGAGAGTGTATTTTTTAATAGTTCTCTATTGTCATAACCTATCTTTTCAATCACCTCCATAGCGTCAAGAGTCTCAGCAGGAGAAACTTGAATGTTGGCGTTTCTCAAAGTTTTAACGAAATCAGTTAAAACTCGGTCCATATTGTTTAACCATCTGCAGCCATAACAAGTCTAGGCACTTCTTTTTGCACAACTTCAATGTCTTGCTGGTGTTTTAAAAGTACATTAAGAGTCTCTTTTGCTAGGTCTTCACTCAATTCTTTAGCATTAAGAAGGATAAGTGTTTTTGCCCAATCAATAGTTTCACTTATAGCCGGAAGTTTTTTTAAATCCAATGATCTTAAACCCTGAACGAAATTTACTAATTGGACCTGTAGATTTTTACTTATCTCAGGAACTCTTGCTCTAATAATTTTCCTCTCAAGCTTTGCATCAGGAAAAGGAATATACAGATGTAGGCATCTGCGTTTGAGGGCATCGCTAATTTCTCTACTATTGTTACTGGTTAAAAAGACAAGGGGTTTTATTTTGGCTTTCTTGACCCCTAGTTCTGGAATTGAAACTTGGAATTCAGATAGTATTTCTAATAATAAAGCCTCAAACTCTTCATCAGATTTGTCCACTTCATCTATCAGAAGAACCGACCCTTTATTAGAAGTAAGGGCTTTTAACAAAGGTCTTGCCTCTAAGAAACTTTCCGAAAAGAAAATATCTTCAAATTCCATTAACCTATCTAGTGAATCTTTTAATCCCTTAGCCCCTTTTAAAACTTCTTGCATTTGTTCTTTAAGAATTTGTGTATAGAGAAGTTGCTTACCATAACGCCATTCGTAAAGAGCTTTAGTTTCATCTAGACCTTCATAGCATTGGAGTCTCAAAAGATCCTTTTTGAAATAAAGAGCAGCTGTATTGGCCAATTCTGTTTTGCCGACTCCTGGTGGTCCCTCAACTAAAATAGGTTTTTCTAATTCACTTGCTAAATAAACTGCTGAAGAAATTTGCTCACTACAAATATAATTATGTTTTGCAAAACCCTTTGTAATATCCTCTATCTTTTTAGCCGGTCCTTTGGTCATAATCAGTTCTTAGTTTTTAAAAGTTTCTTAACTTCTTCAACAAAAACAAGTGGTTCATCAATAAATAAATGATGCATAGCTGCCGGTATGCCAACTACTCTCTCTTTAGGTAGATTGCCTACATAAGTAGTGTACTCCAACAGTTCTTGTGAAAAAATCTGGCTCATTAAACCATAGACCATGTAAATAGGGCATTTTAGATCCATAAATATTTCAGTTAAATCTTCATATTGATAAGATCTCATAATTGTTGCATCTGATTTTAATACCCATCCATCCTTGGTTTGTTTAAAGGAATGTTCAGCAATATGTTTCAACAAAAAGTCATTTTTACAAGGTTGCGGAGGTATTAATCTAAAACTATTCATTGCTGTATCAAAATCCTTGTAAATAAAATCAGTCCTCATCATCGAATTTCTAGAAGAAAATGATCTGACTTTGTCTGGGGGTACAATTATGATTGCATCTAAAAGAAAAAGACTGTTAAAAAGTTCAGGATACAAAGAAGCTGCTTTGACAGAAATAGGACCTCCCATGCTGTGAGCCAAAAAGTCTGCAGAACTCAATCCGATATCCTCACAAACTGATTTTATTTCTTGGCAATATAAAGTTTGTGAGTAAGAGTCTCTGTGACCACTATCGCCCATTCCAGAGAGATCTATAGCAACAACACAGTAGTCACTAAGAAAACCAGGAGCAATAAAATCCCACCAATGTGCGTGAGCACTATACCCGTGTATTAAAAAAAGACCTGGTTTAGTAACATCTCCCCAGACAAGATAATGAATATTAACTCCCTCAACATTAACAAACTTAGATTCAGGTTTGTTTTGAATTATTTTCTCAAACCATTCAGGAACAGACATAAGAGTTAAATGCTATGTATACCTTTTCTCAAAGTTTCTACAATGGTGTTAATGTGGTCTTCTTCTACAATAAGTGCTGGAGAGAGAACAATAAAGTCTCCAGAAAATCTAACTAGAACATCATTTTCATAGCAATACTTAAAGACTTGTGAAGAAATTTCAGTTGCACTCTTTCCTTCATCAGGGCCAAAATGGATGGCTCCCATTAAACCAAAATTCCTTATATCAACAATGAAGTTTTCTCCCTTTAAACTATGCAGGGCATTTTGAAAAATCGGTTCCATTTTTTTGGCTCTCTGAAAAAGTTCCTCTTTTTCATAGACTTCCAAAGTAGCAATACCTGCGGCCGCGGCAACAGGATGACCAGAATATGTATATCCATGGAAAAGTTCAATTGGAGTTTCTGAACTTTCTACAATTGCATCATAAATCTCTGTTTTAAAAGCTGCTGCACTCATTGGAACTGCTGCTCCGGTAAGGCCTTTTGCCATAGCAATAATGTCAGGAGTTACCTTAAATCTATTTGCAGCAAAAGAGTCCCCTACTCTTCCAAAACCTGTTATGACTTCATCAAATATGAGTAGGATTCCATGTTTACTACAAATCTCTCTTATTTTTTCTAGATAGCCTTTAGGCGGAACAATAACACCTCCAGCACCTATAACTGGTTCAATAATGAGAGCAGCCACAGTAGAGGGGTCTTGAAAAGAAAGAATGTTTTCCAATTCATCGGCTAAATGTAATCCCCATGTTGGTTGGCCTTGTGAGAAGGCCATTTCATCAAGGTTCCAAGTATGTGGTAAGTGATCAATACCAGTTAATAGCGGACCAAAGGATTTTCTATTGGCTGGTATTCCCCCAACGGAAACACCACCATAATTAACTCCATGATAACCTTTCTCCCTACTAATAAACCGAGTACGCTGTCTTTCGCCTCTACTTGCATGGAATGCAATGGCCACTTTTAAAGCAGTCTCAACAGCCTCTGAACCAGAATTTCCAAAGAAGATTCTATCCAAACCATCAGGTGTAAGTTCTGCTATCTTTTCTGCTAGCTCGAATGCCTTTGGATGAGCCATATTGAATGCTGTGGCATAGTCCAAGATTGCAATCTGATTCTGAACAGCTTTAACAATGTGGGGGTGACAGTGGCCTGCATTACAGCACCAAAGACCTGCCATACCGTCTAGAATTTTCCTGTTGTCATCAGAAAAGTAATACATACCTTCTGCCTTAACTAATAATCTTGGATCTAATTTAAAAGCCCTATTAGGTGTAAAGGGAATCCAAAAGTTATCTAAGTTAAGATTTTTATTAACTTCCATGATGTCATTATAATCTTACAGGTTCTTATAATTAAACTAACCAGCCTCATCTAGTTTATTTTTAGTCAATAAGACGCAAAATATAGCTAGAGTAGGCTGATGAATTTCCAACAACCAGTAAAGTGATACCTACTAAAAGTACAAGAAAAGAAGTTTTTTCTTTATTCACTTGTTATCAAGAATATATCTATCAACGACTAACTCTAATTCGTTTAACGGCAAAGCACCTTCTTTCAATACTGCATCATGAAAATCCCTAATATCAAATTTAGTATCCAATTCTTCTTTAGCTTTCTTTCTTAATTCCAATAATTTCATTTGACCAATTTTATATGCCAAGGCTTGACCCGGCATAACGATGTAACGATCAATTTCATTGATGATGTCGAGTTCAGACTTGCCAGCATTTTCCATAAAGAAATCTATAGCTTTTTGTCTTTCCCAATGAAAGTAATGCATCCCAGTATCAACTACCAAACGAACTGCTCGCCACATGTCATAAGTCAGTTGACCAAATTTTGAATAAGGATCTTTATACAAACCTATTTGATAACCAAGACTCTCGCTATAGAGCCCCCATCCTTCCACAAAAGCTGTATAAGGACTAACTCTTCTAAACATAGGCATTTCTTCTTTTTCCATAGCTAATGAAATCTGAAGGTGATGTCCTGGCACTGCTTCATGGACTGAGAGCACCTCCATTTCAAATTTAGGTCTTGTTTCAGGCTTATATAGATTTACATAATAGTAACCTGGTCTCAATCCGCCTGGTGCTGGAGACATATAATATGCTGTAGTGGTATCTGGTGCTGACTCAGCGGGAATTGATCTTAAACCATAAGGAGTTCGAGGTAGAATACCAAACAATTTCACTAATTCAGGATCAATTCTTTTAGATACAGCTAGATATCCTTCAAATAATTCTTCTGGTGTATCGTAGTAAAATCTTTTGTCCTCTCTTAGGTATTTTAAAAATTCATTAAAAGAACCCTTGAATTGAACTTCTTTAATTACATCCTCCATCTCCTTTCTAATTCTGGCTACTTCCTGTAATCCAATATTATGTATTTCTTCAGGTGACAGTTCTGTTGTGGTGAAAGATTTAGTTAGGAACCTATAAAGATCTCTTCCATTAGGAGTATCGAATAAGCCCACACTAGTTCTGGTTTGAGGCAAATAATCTTCTTTAAAAAAACTTTCTAGAACTTTGTAAGCAGGAATAATTACTTCCTTTATCGTTTTTTTAGCCTCTTTTTGTAAACTTCTTTTATCTTCTAAAGAAAAAGTTTCAGGTAAATCAATAAAAATTTGATAAAAAGGATTTTTTTCAATGTTATCTGAAGTTTGAATCTTGATTTGGCGATACACCCTTTCCATTAAAACTCTGGGAGCTCTGTAGTCTTTTTTTAATCCTAATTCAGCTAAAACTATTGTTTGATGGATCCTTTGATCTAATTTCTTTAGCCTTTCTATCCAGAACCAATAATCATCTAAAGAATTTAAAGGAAGGCTCTCCACATCCTCATGAGCTAGTTGTACTCCTCCTCTATGGCTAAAAGGAAGTAAATGACGATTGTATTCACCAATAGCTAATTCTTCTTTTGTTAATTGTTTAAAAAGTCGTAAATTTAATTGATTATCTTTAGTAAGCTTATTTGGATTAAAACTTTTAATCTTTTCTATAGTTTCTATAGTGTGAATATTCCTTGAATTTATGGCTTTAAGACTTAAATCCCTCCATTCGGTCTCATAGCCTTTGCTGCCCATTGATGTTGCGTAAACGGGATTTTGGGAAAGTTCATATTTCCATTCTCTATCCAGAAAAGATAAGAACCTCTCATTTTCATCTATACTGCTTGAAGCAGATAAAAAAATAAAGAAAGACAAAAGGTATAAGGTTTGCATTACAGCTTTCATAGTAAATTAGTTAATTTTTTGTGTTTTAGTCTACAGTTTTTAAAAAAATATTTCTGTCATGCAGGTAAACCAGCTAATTCCTAATAAACCAAAACAAAAAAGGAGTTTGGATAGATATGAATTAATCCTTGACGCTGTGGAAGAAATCCTGATAAACGAAGGAATTCATTCGGTTAATATTCAAAAGGTTTCAATAGTAGCCAACATGAAAAGACCTACTCTTTACAAACTGTTTCCCAGTAATGAATCTCTCTTCCATGGACTGTCAGAAAGGCATATAGAAAATTTTAGTAAGTTATTTATTGAGAATGCTAAATTATCTCTGATAAAAAAACCTGAGTGGTATTTCAATCTATTTATAGATCTAATAAGTATTTATCTAAATCAAAATAAAGCTTGCGCAAGTCTTTTCTTTTACCTGGAATCTTTTCCAAAATCTAAAAGTACTAATCTTCAAAACAAGAGACTGTTTGCTTCTTTAATTTTGCAAGTAATGTCTGAGAAAGAAATTGATATTTCAGCTGAAAAGGTCTACATAGCTTCACAGCTATGCTTATCCACTCTCTCTATCAGTTTTAGTGAAGAGAATCACATTAGTCCTAGATTTGTAACAGAAGGAAAAAAAGCAGTTAATGCTTACCTTGCCACGGCTTAAACGGGCATGCAGCAATCCTCGCTATCATTTTTCGGGTTATTAACTATTGTAGATACTTTATAAAACTCTATTTTATTTGATATTGAAAGATCATATACATCTTCTTCACTTCCTTGAATCCAATCTTGATAAGCAGATTTATCTAGAATAGCAGGCATTCTTGAGTGTATTGGTTTGAGGTGATCAGTAGCTTCAAGTGTAACTATTGCACATCCAACTTGTCCTCTATAGCCACCATAAACACCTGCAAAGCAAAAAGAGCTTTCTCCCAAATGATGGAAATAAGGTATTTTTTTTTGATCCTCTTGTTTCCATTCGTACCATCCATCTGCTGGAATGATGCATCTGCCAGCATTTCTAAAAGAAGGTTTCTTCCTAAGAGATTCTCCTCTTGCATTAATCAAATTAAAGGGTTTATTAGCCCAATACGGGGTATAACCCCAAATAATAAATTTTGGTTCGTCAGCAATAGTTAGAATTTTAATTCCAGGAAAAATATTATATTGAGGCTCTAACTCTTCTAAATGAAATTGACTTTTTACCGGCTGAGGATTTCTAAGTGCAAACCTTCCACACATAAACTTAAAAATTTTGTAATAAGTCCTCAAGACTACCAGAAATCTTCAAGGCAGGTTCTTTTTCAAAGTTAAATTTACTAATTTCCATAATTTTACTACTTAATCTTTTTGATCTAGCCTCAAGGTTGTATTTTAGATTGCTTTGAATTAAGACTTCTCCTTCTAATAGGCCCTCAGGAATTGATTTAAAAGATAGCTCCAATAGTTTTTGTCTACACTTCATATCAATGTTGATATTTAAATCTCTAGAAAATAAACCGAACATATCTATTATTTCTCCAGTGCCTTGTCCTCGAGCTTTAAGACATTCTTCATCGTTAAAATAAAGATAAGCTACATCGGCCTTGATATTGGAAATATTCTGAGAAATAGGCTTTCCTGATTTAATTTGAATTATAGGATTAGCTTCAAGATGTACATCTCTTATAAAGATATTACCTAGAAAAGTTGTTCCCACGTATCCCTGAAGATCAATTTCTTGTCCTATAACTTCAATATAGAACTCAAACCTACCTAGAAATAAGGAAGTCGGAATTAAGTTAAAATTTATATCTCCCAATTGCCTATTGTCTAGTTCAACCTTTTGCAGATTCCCTTTCCACCAGAAACCTTCAATAGCTTGAGCTTTTATATTGTTTTGATCATCCAAAAGGCTAACCAAGCCTCTCATTGGAAAACTAAAGATTAAAAAAAAGAAGAATGTAGTAAAAATTAGAATTACAGTTCTTATCTTCATCTACAAAATCTTTAAAACTAACTGGGCTCTCACTCCTGAAACAGTACCTCTTGAAGAATTAGCTCTTATAGAAGCTTTGCTCACAGTGATACCTTTATTCATCTCCAGTTCTCTTAACCAATCGTAGAGACCAACAAACTCGGTTTGGTTAATTGAAACCATTATTTCTCCTACTTCAGTAGGTTGTATCCTATCAATTACTAAATTAAATCTTCTGGCCACAGAGCTGACCGTGGAACTTAAATTGTTTGGATTTATTTTTTCTACTTTGGAAAATTGGGATTTTAAAGTTAAAGATTTTTGAACATCTGATAAAAGTTTATGGTTACTGTTAAATTTTAGAAAAGACTCTTTTTTCCAATCTTGAAGTGCAGAATTTAGTACTATAAGAATGACCAATAAAAAAACAACCCCGGCAGCAACAACCAATTGTTGTTCTTTTCTTGTTAAAGAGAGGAATATTTTTTTCATGTCTTCTTAATAAAT
>Ga0208879_1003701_pt1 | contig 12325 bp, 15 predicted proteins | sample Knorr_S15_td_Bot_FD_185605 | JGI IMG/M metagenome (GOLD analysis project Ga0208879, IMG submission 185605) | Marine microbial communities from Southern Atlantic Ocean transect - Knorr_S15_td_Bottom_ad_5009_LV_A (SPAdes) (version 2) | ecosystem: Environmental > Aquatic > Marine > Oceanic | place...
TTTTTCAGCATGGCGTTGGTCCTTTCAACCTTGGTAGATGGGCAAAATGTCGCGTTTAGTGCCGACAAAGCCACGAATAACACTGTCAAAAAATATGTTCGCTATGCCCATGGCGGCAAAACTTCCTATGGCCGCGTCGTCGGAACGACGGTCTTTGAATTGTCAGGGTCCCTCTTCAATGAACCAAAGGAAACCGGCAAAAAACTCAAACTGGCCGATTTCGAAATTCTTATTCCGACCACGCCCAGCAAAATCTTCGCGGTTGGCATGAATTACGCCAGCCACGCCTCTTCTTCCGGCAATCCTCCTGTATTTGCCAAATTTCCAAGCACGCTACTCGCCCATGGCAAAGATATCGTCATTCCGCCCGATGCCGGAAACCCTCACTACGAAGGTGAAATGGTGGTCGTTATTGGCAAGAAGGCCAAAAATATAGCCGAAAAAGATGTTCACAAATTATGTATTTGGCGTGACGGCGGGCAATGATGTCAGCGAACGCCACTGGCAGTCGATGGATTTGCAATGGTTACGGGGAAAAGCGGCAGATGGATTTGGTCCGGTCGGTCCTTATGTGGTGACCGGCCTCAATTACAATGATTTGCAGGTCCAAACCCGGCTCAATGGCGAAGTTCGTCAATCCGAGAGTACAAAAAATATGATCCATAGTGTCGATAAAGTGGTGAGCTGGTTGAGCCGATATTTTACGCTCATGCCTGGTGATTTAATTTACACCGGAACACCCGGCAGCACACGCGGCATGAAGGCCGGTGATATCGTCGAGATTGAAGTTGAAGGTGTCGGGGTGCTTCGAAACCGCCTCGTAAATAGTAGCGGACTAAAAAAGAGTAATTGAGTGTAACCGTGCGATAATAGTAAGTTAATGGTGGAAATGTTGCTGCTTTGCACCTAAATCTAAATACACCTTCTTCTGCGTAGAAAATATGCGTTAGGAAATCAATGTCTGAACAAAAATTCCGTCTTGTAGCTCGAGCCGATTTTGATGGCGTCGTCGCTGGTGGATTGTTGATTGAGCGCGATATGATTAATGACGAAATTCTCTTCGCCGAACCTCGTGAAGTACAGCAAGGTCAAATCAATATTACCGGCAATGACGTGACGACGAACTTGCCGTATGTCGAAGGCGTTCACATGTGTTTCGATCACCATTTAAGCGAAACTGTACGTGTGAAGAAGCAACGAAATCATATCATTGACCCCAATGCCCCATCGGCGGCGCGCGTCGTCTATGACTACTTTGGCGGCGAATTGGCTTTCCCAAAAATTTCAACGGAAATGATGGCTGCCGTTGATAAAGCAGATTCTGCCCAATATGTAGAAAGTGAAATCCTCGCTCCGGAGGGCTGGACCATTCTCAACTTCCTGCTTGATCCTCGGACCGGTCTTTCGCGCATTGAAGAAATATCGCAAATCCCGGATGTCGAACAACGCCTTCACATTTTCCTGGAACACGAAGAATACGCCGAATTGCAGCTAAAACGCTGCGCCTCGATTGACGGTAATATAGTTATCGCAGATATGCGCGGCGAAGATGATATTTATGTCTGCAATCGTTTTTTGATCTACGGTCTTTTTCCTGCCGCCCAAGTCTCTATCCATATTTTCCCCGGCGACGATGAAACCAAAACTTTATTCGCGGTCGGCAAATCAATCCTCAACAAATCATCTAAATCAAATATCGGTCTGTTAATGCTGGAACAAGGCGGCGGCGGTCATGAGAGTGTTGGCACCTGCCAAGTCACCAACGATAAAGTCGATGAAGTGTTGATGCATCTTATAGAGCGCATTAATGCAGACGGCTAATTTCGAGAGGCCAAATCCTCATGGATAAAACGACGAGCAATACTCAGGGCCACCTCGAAACAATCACTCGGGAAATTATAAATATCCTCACCACATATGGCTTGGACGTTGTCGGTGCCATTGCGATCTTGATTATCGGTCTGTGGTTCTCGGGCCGGGCCGCTAAAATGATAGGGCGGGTACTCACCAAGTCCGATCACATTGATGACACTTTGATCACGTTTTTCGCAAGCTTCATCAAATATCTTGTAATTGTTATTACAATCGTCGCGGTCCTCAACCAATTTGGCGTCCAAACCGCAAGCCTGCTCACGGTTTTGGGTGCCGCTGGCCTCGCCATTGGTCTTGCCCTCCAAGGAACACTCAGCAATGTTGCCGCCGGTGTCATGTTGCTGCTGTTTCGCCCCTTTAAGGCCGGAGATTATGTCGAAGTAGCTGGCAAATCCGGGACAATCAAAAAACTCAATCTTTTTTATACCGAGATGGCGAGCGGAGACAATATCCGGATTACAGTTCCCAATAGTCAAATTTGGGGCGGCACGCTTTTAAATTATTCGGTCAATCCAACTCGCCGCGTCGAGATGGTCGCCGGCATTTCCTATGATGATGATATTGATACGGCGATGCAGGTATTGCTCGATACGATTTCCAAGGATGAACGGGTACACAGCGATCCTGAGCCCTTTGTCGCGGTTAGCGAATTGGCAGACAGTTCGGTAAACTTTATAATTCGGGTGTGGGTTACCAATGGCGATCACTGGCAGGTTAAGTGCGATTTAATCAAAGCCATCAAACTGGCGCTCGATGAAAACGGTATCACGATCCCCTATCCAACCAGAACAGTTTATACAGAAAGCTCTTCTTAACGTCTTTTCTAGCGGGCCTTGCCGTCGCGGATATTAAATCGCCAATTGAGCCCGACAAACACGCCTTTCATCACCGGTAATACGGCGAGCGCAAAGACGATCCCCAAAACGGACATCAGGGCGGTAAACGGAATTGTTGGTAGATCATACTCAATCGCTAACATTACAAATGGCACCAACAAATGGCCTACCACAAAGATTATTGCCCAGGGAGCAGCATCGTCCGTTCTAATGCCTTGAAATGATTCATGACAATGAGGGCATTCTTCTCCAAGCGTGAGATATCCTGCAAATGGATGTCCAATGCCGCATTGTGGACAGCGTCGAATCAATCCTCGTAGAATAATGCGGATGATGGATGGCTTGTTCATACTTTTTGCTTCTTATACAGACTGAATACCCAGACGTTGGTCGCGTTGACGAATGAACCAGATAACCGGTAGTGCCAAAACAATCATCCAACCCTTACCAACGATCTGGCCGGTTAAAAAATCTAAGCTGCCAAAGGCAAGTTGTAGGAACACCAAGCTGTCAATGATCAGCCCGACAATACCACTCAGGAACACCGCAAGAATTAACCGGCGCTCCTGCAAAGGTGTATAGACGGCAAAATCGGCGATCTCCGAAATTAAAAATGCCGCGGAGGAGGCGATAACCAACGCTGGCGGTGCAACCAAGGCTGAAATAACAGCGCCGCAGGCAATAGCGATAAGCGCCCATTTTTTTCCTAAACGCCGCTGAACCAGATCACGGAGGACGAGCGCCAGACCAATCATCAGCACGCCGCTCGGTGCCATAAGATCAGGCCCTACCGGAATAAGGCACGGAGAGTTCGGTGGACACACGGTACCAACATTGCCAATCATCCAATTTGCAATAGGTATTGTCACAATAAATGCGACTAAATAAACAATACCTTCGTTCCGGTTCGCGTTCATTTTTGCTTCTTTTTAAATGATGCCGTTTTGAATCGCGCCTAAATATCTCATTATTGTGATATTAGCAAATTTATTGGGTTTTGAATCTGTGCCAAATATTTGCTAAGCAGGATCATGAAAAAATATGAAATTCTGATTTTTGCCACCGGCGCTGTTACCCTAGCCCTCGAAGTCTTGGCCTCCCGAATAATGACACCTTATTTTGGTGTAAGCCTTTATATTTGGTCGGGCATTCTGTCGATCACTCTCACATTCCTCGCCATTGGATATCGCTGGGGCGGACATCTGTCTGCTAAACTCTCAAAACAGAGGCTGGAGTTTTTTATTCTCGCAACGCCGGTAGCGTCTGCCGCGGCGATGGGATTGGCCGCTATTGTCTACCCGCTTGCGTTCCAAGCCTTGTCTCAGATCAATCTCATTCTCGGCAGCTTTGTCGGAGCGACACTATTATTGGCGCTACCGCTCATCGCACTTTCAGCAATGAACCCCTTTTTAATCGGCTTGCAACGATCAGACACGCCCGAGGGTGATTCAGGCGCGGGACGCATTTTCTTTATCAGCACAGTCGGATCGGTTGCCGGCGTGCTTTTGACGGCCTTCATATTTATCCCAAATATTACAAATTTTAGAGCCGTGCTGTTGCTTGGCATTGTTTTGTGCGCTGCCAGCGTGGTTTTGGTTTTTCTAGCCGATAAAGTTACCGCGCCGCAAAAACGAAATTTGATCATCGCCAACATCGTCGTTGCAATGGCCTGCGGCGGCCTATCTGCAAGCAAAAGCAACTACCTTAAATTTGTAAACAGCCTGTCCGCCCATCACGCAGATTTCAAAATATTGGCGGAATACACATCGATGTTCGGCAATATCAAAGTCGCCGAGGTGAAGCGTAAAGATGGCACCGGCGAAACGGAAAAACACTTTATTCAAGATGGCTTGATCCAGAACAGAACTGACACCCAAAACAACTCTCTGTCGATGTACACCTATGTCCTGGAATCTCTCGCCCGGGCGTTTGAGCCAAAGGCCAAAGATGCGGTGATTTTAGGGCTCGGCGCGGGTGCTGTGCCACTGAGTTTAAAACGCGCCGGCATGAATGTCGCCGCCGTTGAAATCAACCATGCCGCTTTGAAAGCCGCCACCGAACATTTTGGATTTGATCCAAGCGGCATCAAAGTTCACCTCGAAGATGCCCGCACATTTGTCCGCCAATGCCGGGACAAATTCGACATTGCCATCGTCGATCTTTTTTTGGGCGACAATGTTCCTGATTATCTTCTCACCAAAGAATTTTTTGGTGATCTTAGGCGCTGCTTACATCAGGATGGCTCGGTGGTGATGAATGCTTTCTTTGATGATAACAATGAAGACAATAACAAGCGCCTGCTGGCAACCGTTGGAGCCGCCTTCCCCAAGCTTTATATTGCTGGTTTTGTCGGCGGCAATATATTCATCGTCGCAACCGCTGGTGAAACGCCCAAAAAGCTCTTTGTACCAAAAATTAAAATGCCCCGAAATGTGGCTGATTTGGTACGTTTGGCGATTTCAAAAACCCACAGAGTACCATCAAAATACTATGCGAATTCTGAGCCCGTCTCCGATGATCACAATATTTTCAGCGTGCTTTTTTCTGATGCCAATATGATCGAACGCCAATATCTGGCCAAAAGTGTTCCCGCGGATATATTGGTAAATTAATCAGGCCTTTTTGGTGACATCAAGGTAGCGGTGCCTTGGATAACAACTTTGTCGCCAACTGATACCACCGTATCAAATTCAATCATCTGCTTTTCAGGAATTAGATTGGTAGCCGTCACCACAGCCGTGGCGGTGTCCCCTAAAAATACTGGCGCCTTAAATTTTAAATTTTGGCTGATGTAAATCCATCCTGGACCAGGAAAATTGTAGCCAAAAACTGCTGATATAAAACCCGCTACCAACATTCCATGACTGATGCGCTGACCAAATATCGTCGTTGCAGCATACAGTATTTGTTGTTTCTTGGGTGAACCCAGACGAGACTTTCGCCGAGAAATCCTTCGATGACTATGCCGCCGGCGGTATATTTGCCGCTCTTGAAGCCATCGAACAGGCAACCGGTGAAAAACAAGTCACCGCAATCGGCTATTGCATCGGCGGCACCATACTTGCCGCAACGTTGGCCTATTTAGCCGCAACCGAAGACGATCGCATTTCGGCTGTGACCTTTTTCGCGGCCCAGGTTGACTTTGAAAAAGCCGGTGATTTATTGATATTTTCTGACGAAGCACAAATTTCAATGCTTGAGCGCGAAATAAAAGACGTTGGCTATCTTGACGGGGCCAATATGGCAGCCACTTTCAATGCTCTGCGCGCCAATGATTTAATCTGGTATTTTGTCATTAACAATTACTTGATGGGTAAGGAGCCGCCAGTATTTGATCTGCTTTATTGGAATTCAGATTCTACACGCTTCCCCTATCAAATGTTGTTCGATTATCTGCGCAATTTATATCAAAATAACCTGTTGGCAAAACCAGGCGGCTTTGATTCGATGGGCGAGAAACTTGATCTTCGAAACATCAATATTCCGACCTATATCCTGGCCAGCAAAGAAGATCATATAGCGCCTGCCGAATCAGTTTTTAAGGCAACGAATTTGTATTCAGGCGAAAATCGATTTGTACTCGCAGGCTCAGGTCATATTGCAGGTGTCATCAATCCACCCAGTAAAAACAAGTACCAATATTGGACCAACGCATCTAAAGAAACGCATGGCGAGTTTGATGAATGGTTTGCAGGGGCTACTGAAACGGCAGGCTCCTGGTGGCCGGACTGGCATAAATGGCTATCTAAAAAATCAGGTGCTAAAGTTAAAGCGCGAAAACCCGGCAGCGGTAAATTAAAGGTCATAGAACCGTCTCCCGGCAGCTACGTGAAGGTCAAAAGCTAAGGTCTGATTGTCCACATTATTGAAGCACCTGCCCCCGGCATTTTCCGACCTAAATTGAAGCTGGGCTCTTGCTATCAGAAAGACGGGCCGTTAGGGTTTGCTCATTCGGGATTTATAAAAAAAGGGACTAGAGACCTTCCATGCAATCTATGCTGTTTCTCATCTATCAAATCATCGGAATTTATATGTGGTGCCTCATCATCGTTGTGGTCATGAGCTGGCTCACCTCATTTAATGTGATCAATACGCAAAATAGATTTGTCTATCAGGTCTATGATTTTCTGTATCGAATCACCGAGCCTGCACTACGCCCGATCAGACGCTGGATTCCCGATCTTGGCGGCATTGATGTTTCGCCCGTCGTCTTGATATTGCTGCTGGTTTTTGTCCGCAATCTGCTCAAAGAATATGGCGGAAGACTTATCTAAACCCGTTAAATTGAATTCCCTGCTAGAGGCGGAGAAAGGCGCGATTCGCCTGGAACTTCGGCTCAGCCCCAACGCAAAACGATCCGCGATCACCGGAATCGGCGAGGATGCCAATGGCAGGGTTTATCTGAAAGCCTCCGTCACCGCTATTCCTGAAAACGGCAAAGCCAATGCCGCCTTGATCAAATTGCTTTCCAAGGAATGGAAGATTGCAAAATCCACGATCAGAATACGGCGTGGACAAACCAATCCAAGAAAAACGATTGAGATCGCTGGCGAAATCGATAGAGTGCGGCCTCTAATATCAGCGTGGCTCGAAAAGCTGGCAATTAACCCGGAGAAAAAGTCAAAAAATGGCTGATGCAAAAATCATCGATGGCAAAGCATTTGCCGAGCGTCTTAGAAACCGCGTTGCTGATCAGGTCCGCACTCTCAAAGAACAAAACAATGTCACGCCAGGCTTGGCCGTTGTATTGGTTGGTGAAGATCCGGCCAGCCAAATTTATGTTCGCAATAAAAACAAAATGACCAATGATGCCGGCATGAAAAGTTTTGAGCATCGCCTGCCGACTGAAACCTCTCAAAAAGAATTACTAACCCTCATCGAAGGACTCAACAGCGATTCTGAAGTCCATGGCATCTTGGTGCAATTACCGTTGCCGGATCAAATCAACGAGCAGGCCGTATTGGCTAAAATCGACCCAGCCAAAGACGTCGATGGATTTCATATATTTAATGCCGGTAAATTGGCGACTGGCTCTGATGGGCTTGTGCCGTGCACGCCGCTCGGCTGCATCATGATGATTAAGGATCAATTGGGCGATGATCTTTCCGGCAAACAAGCGCTGGTGATCGGCCGCTCGAACATTGTCGGAAAGCCAATGGCGGCTTTACTGCTGAAAGAAAACTGCACCGTGACGATTGCCCATTCAAGAACGGCTGATCTACCCGCTGAAGCAAGGCGCGCCGACATTCTGGTCGCTGCTGTAGGCCGCGCCCAAATGGTCAAAGGGGATTGGGTGAAAGAAGGCGCTGTTGTTATCGATGTTGGCATGAACCGCTTGACCCCCGACGGAGATGGCAAATCCAAGCTCTGCGGCGATGTTGATTTTGAAGAAGCCGTAAAAGTCGCTGGCGCCATCACACCTGTTCCAGGCGGCGTCGGCCCAATGACCATCGCCTGTCTTTTGCAAAATACGGTTACTGCCGCCTGCGCCCAGAACGATATTGAAGTACCTGAGGTTTAGGCGAATAGCGTGCGCTTTACCGCCTAAAGAGGATCTAAGTAAATTTATCCTACCATATTGAGGAGCTGCGGAGCTCGATCAATTATGGTTTCAAGAATTCGTTCCGCCTTATCTCGTTTGTCCAACACGGCGATGTTCAAGCGATCTTCGAATTTTTCTTGCTTCAGAATATTCTCGGCATCGTAAAGCGTTCTCAGTTCCTGCATAAAGATATGACGGGTGCCGATAGGGAGAAAATCCTTTTCACTAATGACCAAAAGGTAATTTAAGGAGCCGTCGAGCAAAACCGACCAAATCAATACCGTCAGCTCTTCATATTGCTCGTGTAATCTTTCCTTCTTGGCGCTTTCATTCAGCTCGATACGGCGTTCAATCACAATGAGAAACGACAAACATTCGCCCATCATTTCGCGGAACTCTTGATAGTCCTCAAAATTAATACTTTCCTTGAGGTGCTTTGGCGCTTCAGACAGCACGGCAAGTTCGGCAATCCGCTCGCTTAACAATTGCAGGAAGGTCTCAGCATCCTTATCTATAATTTCGTCCATAAAGCGCCTCTTTTGCGGCTCAATTATACATCGATGTTAATCATCCGCCGGAATGGTATTGCATTCAAGTCTGAGGATCGCCTTAGACTGAAAGAGACTGCTAATAAAAGTGTTCTCAACTGATATATCCGTTTTATCACAATCCCTGTAGCTTCATCGCGACGGCTTGGTGGGCCGCCATTAACAACCAAACCGTTCTCCGCCGCCGCCGCAATTATCGATAGTGGCGATTTAATCCAAAGTCTCACGCCTATTCCTCATTTTTTTGAAAGCAAAACCCACAATCTTTTGATAGTATGCGTTAACAAGAGAGGAAAGACAAAATGACCGGCACCTTAAGCCATCTTGGAATTGCGATGCTCGCTTTTATCGCCAGCCATTTGGTGATGTCGAGCGCGCCCATTCGTGATCCTCTTTTAAGAAAAATCGGCGAGCGCGGATTTATGGGCATTTATTCACTTGTTGCGGCAGCAATTATCTATTGGGTGGTTGCCGCCTATAACGCCGCGCCCGATGTCGAATATTGGCAGCCGCACACTGCCTTTAAACATCTTTCGCTCAGCTTGATGATCGTCGTCTGCTTTTTTATTGTCGCCTCCCTCACGCCCAAGAACCCGACCATGGCCGGCGCGTCTGCCAATCAACTCCGAGACGGGCCGAGGGGCATTTTTCGCATCACCCGACATCCAATGATGTGGGGGGTTGGTCTTTGGGGCGTTCTGCACGTCCTCGCCAATGGAGACGTCGCCTCCTTGATATTTTTTGGTGGCTTTGGCGTTTTGGCGATTTTTGGAACGGTTCTGATTGATCGACGAAAAGCCCGAACTCATGGGGCGGCTTGGCTGGTTTACGCCAATCAAAGCTCGCATATCCCGTTTGCCGCGATCCTCGCAAAGCGCACAAAATTCAGCGCAAAAGAAATCGGATGGCTGCCGGTGATCCTGGGTATTGGCCTATATTTGGTCCTCTTGATCTTGCACGAAACTGTGTTTGGCATTGCGCCGATGCCGTGGGTGTCCGGTGGGATATCCGGTATGTTTGATTAAACCGCCTTGGAGTGTTAGATACCCCGCCTGAAAGCATCAAATTCCAGGCGTTATAAACAAAAATGACCGACCTTACCCATAAGCGAAATTTCGCGATTATCGCCCATATCGATCATGGAAAATCGACGCTTGCCGACCGCATGATTGAGTTCTGCGGTGGGCTGACCTCGCGTGAGATGCAAGAGCAAGTCCTCGATTCGATGGATATCGAGCGTGAGCGCGGCATTACCATCAAAGCTCAAACCGTTCGGCTTTCATACAAGGCGAAAAATGGCGAAACCTATGATCTCAATTTGATCGACACACCGGGTCATGTCGATTTCTCCTATGAAGTCAGCCGGTCTTTGGCGGCCTGCGAAGGCTCGCTGCTGATTGTCGACACGACCCAAGGCGTCGAGGCCCAGACCCTCGCCAATGTGTATTTGGCGCTTGATGCCGATCATGAAATTGTGCCGATCTTAAATAAAATCGATCTTCAAGCCTCTGAGCCGGAACGCATTAAATCCCAAATTGAAGATGTCATCGGATTGGATGCATCAGACTCTATTCATATCTCGGCCAAAACCGGGATCGGCATTGAAGATGTCATGGAAGCTATTGTCGAGCGATTACCGGCACCCAAAGGCGCAGAAGACGCACCGCTCAAAGCCCTGCTGGTCGATTCTTGGTATGACGCTTATCTGGGCGTCATGATCCTGGTCCGCATTCAGGACGGAAAATTGGCACGCGGCATGAAAGTGAAACTCATGTCATCCGGCGCGGTGCACCAAATTGACCACGTCGGTGTGTTTACGCCCAAAGCGACCAAAGTTGATGCGCTTGAACCGGGAGATGTCGGCTATTTCACTGCATCGATTAAAACGGTTGCCGAGACCGACGTCGGTGACACCATCACCAATGAGAAAAACCCAGCGGCTGAGCCGCTTGCCGGATTTAAACCCTCGGTGCCTGTTGTGTTTTCAAGCTTGTTCCCAACCGATGCGGCTGAGTTCGAAGAATTGCGTGACAGCCTCGCCAAGCTTCGCCTCAATGATGCGAGCTTTGTCTATGAGGCGGAAACCTCGGCAGCACTGGGTTTTGGTTTCCGCTGTGGTTTTCTAGGATTGCTGCATCTGGAGATTGTTCAGGAGCGCCTCGAGCGCGAGTTCGATCTCGATTTGATCACCACTGCGCCAAGCGTTATTTACCGTTTGCATATGACCGATGGCTCGGAGCGGGAACTCCACAATCCTGCCGATATGCCGGAAGTCACTCAAATCGAATATATTGAAGAGCCTTGGATTAGGGCGACCATCATGGTGCCAGACGAACATCTGGGCGGCGTACTGTCTCTTTGCACCGAGCGGCGCGGCGAACAAATCGAGCTTACCTATGCCGGCAACCGGGCGATGGTGATTTACCGTCTGCCGCTCAATGAAATCGTCTTTGATTTCTATGACCGTTTGAAATCAACCAGCCGCGGCTATGCCAGCTTTGATTACCAAATGGATGGTTATAAAGAATCCAATTTGGTTAAAGTCTCGATCCTGGTCAACGGCGAGCTGGTCGATGCGTTGTCTTTCATGGCGCATAAAGGCCAATCGGAATTCCGCGGCCGGGCTATATGCGAACGTCTGAAAGACCTGATCCCCCGCCAACTCTTTAAAATTGCCATCCAGGCGGCGATTGGCGGCAAGGTGATTGCGCGCTCGACAATCTCAGCTCTCCGCAAAGACGTTACCGCCAAATGTTACGGCGGCGATATCACCCGAAAACGCAAACTGCTTGAAAAGCAGAAAAAGGGTAAAAAACGCATGCGCCAATTCGGCCAGGTTGAAATACCGCAGAGCGCCTTCCTGGCAGCTCTCAAAATGGGCGATGATTAGTCTTTTTCAGGATTATAGAGCGGTTTGACCAAATGCTCGGATTCAAGATCAGGCTCACCGAATAAATCATCATGTCCATCGACGGCTGCTTTATCATCGTCATCGGAAGGATTAAAATCGGTCAGATGGCCATATTTAGACGGCTCTGATTCTTCCGTATTGTCGATTTTTTCATCGAATTACTCTGCCGCCGCCACAATATCGTCATAGGAGGAAATCGGCAGATCATCATCGTCATCGGTGCCGGGCGCGGGCAAAACACGAAACCGCCACAAAAGATATATGCCGGGAAGGCCAAGGCTCAGCCAGCCTGGAAACCATAGGATGGCACGAATAATCGGATCCCACAGAAACGGGTGAATGTTTTTCTGAATGATGATTTTGGTTAGAATGAGCTCGCCGGGGATCAGCGTATGAAGCACCGTGTAGGCGCTCATCAAGCCGTGCATCTTGGCGATGCCCTGGGCAGCGGTTTCTGCGGCGGCAAATGCAAAGGCGCAGGCCAAGAGCAACCATCCGATGAGTTTTCCGGCATTCATAGGGCCACTTTACCAGCCCAAACCCGATCCTGATAGCATCTAAATTAAATGCGCAAAATCTGTTGCGATTGAGGTCCTGGTTTAGTAGGTTCGGCGCT
>Ga0208879_1003702_pt1 | contig 12322 bp, 13 predicted proteins | sample Knorr_S15_td_Bot_FD_185605 | JGI IMG/M metagenome (GOLD analysis project Ga0208879, IMG submission 185605) | Marine microbial communities from Southern Atlantic Ocean transect - Knorr_S15_td_Bottom_ad_5009_LV_A (SPAdes) (version 2) | ecosystem: Environmental > Aquatic > Marine > Oceanic | place...
GGGTCCAACCCTGATGCATCAGCCACAGGTGGAACAGGTGGTGGCTGACATGCCCTATCCGAAGTCGAACGGTGGTCTCGCCCCTTCTCAGGAGGAACTCGCTGACGGGGAAGCCCAGAGTATCGGTCCTGTAGATGTGGCAAGGCAGCCGGGGTCCGAAGTGATGCACCCCCCGCTCATCGATCTCTATCGCTTCCCGCATCCAAGAGAAAAGCCTGGCCTCCATCCAAACTGAGAGATCGTTGTGGACCGGGCTGTCTGGACCGACGAAGACCATACTCGCCTCGACCCTCAAGATCTCGAACTCGTCGGAGAGCTGCTCGAGGATCTCTTCATGAGCCCGTTCAATGAACCGTTCCCATACTGCCAGCAGTCGGAAGTAGCCACCATCGGGCAACCACCTGATGTCGGTGTAGGCGGCATCGATGTGGTCGGTATCCGACCTCTCCATGACCTTCAGAATCGGGTCTGCCAAATCGGTGCCGCAGCCAGGATACAGGATGCGGTTCACTGCCAGTCTCCTGTGTCGTCTCCTAACCATATTAATCACCCCTCTAGGGAGAACGAAATCGTCGCTCATTGCGCTCGCCTCCTTCCAGTGACTCTTGTCGGATGACAGGTCGTGCAGTTGGTGTCCGGGCACGGCCAGCTGTAGTCGCTCTCGATCGAGTCGACGTATCCTGCTGCCACCATCGCCTCCCAGAACGGCCTCGAGTGGTCCCACGTGTCCACCCAGATGTGGTGATGCGGGAAGGCCTCCCTGATGTGCCGAATCATTTCAGTCCCGATTCCTTGACCTCTCATCTCAGGATTGAATACCCTAACATTGTGGATCTCGATGTCGTCTCCGTCGGGTATCACCCAGCAGACAGCGTCAGGAATGAACTTCGTGAAGTTGAACCAGCTCGGCTTGTAACGGACTGGGAAGAACCACTCGCTGTGCGCCACTGCGGGCGGCTTGCTCTCGTTTGCTTGCTCTCTCTCATGTATCTGTTGTTGCATTCTCATATCTCCTGTGTTCACTTGTAATGTTGAAATGGTGGCCGTATCCGGAATCGAACCGGAATCTGAAGCTTCGCAGGCAACTATGCTAATCCTATTACACCATACGACCAAGGTACCCCGGTCGGATGGGTCTGACCGAGCGGAATCAGATTGTGATGCGGAGGTGCAATGAGCTCGGGCGAACCCGACCCCCCCTTATTTCTCCGTGCTTAATCACAATTCTCACTCCGGCGTTTTGTTATTTTATCGTCTCTTTATTTAACATTATTGGTCTCTTGTCGTAATTTAGCGTCATATTCATGGAAAAATTACAAAATTCTACCTGTTTTAGGTAGGAGTGTTCGGTAATCGATCTATTCTTCCTCTGAGTCTTCTTCCTCTGAGTCTTCTTCCTTAATCATTGACTGAGCCCAGACCTTTTCTGAAAACGCCTCGTGTTCACCATAAGACACACCTCCAAGGGGGGCCCAGCCAGTATCGATTCTCATCTGGACTTGTTCAATCAAGCTGGGCTTATCCCACCCGGGCCAATTCGCAACTCCAAACTCTTCCTTCTTATGCATTTTTTCTGCTACAACAATGGCATACTTCATGGCCTACATTTGGTTGTTCTTATATTTAAACTTTACTATATCTATTAGTGCTCTAATGAATCGGTGTCAAGTTTCATTACTTTCGCTACAACAGAATTATTCAGGAGAAGGGGGTTGGCGATTCATGGGAGCCGTGCTGAAGCCAGGGTGGTTGTATTTTCTTGGTGAGGAGGACTACAGCACGGGTATTCGTAGTCCGTATGTGAAAATCGGAAAGACGGATTACGACAAGCCTGTGTCCAAACGAATTACGGAACATGAGACCGGCAATCCACTACGGGTGCTGGAAGTGGCTCCTTCTATTCGAACGGAGTTTATCGATCCGCTGGAGACGCACATGCACCACAGATTCTCGCTGAATCGGGTGCATGGCGAGTGGTTCAGATTCACGCCAGCAAAGTTGCGTGCCGCCGTGGTGGAGGCGAAGCGAGTGAATGCGGAAATGTCTGCACTGGTTGGGAAAGCGAAGCGGGCGAATACGGTCGCGAAGAAAGTCTCGAATGGTTCCATGAAGAAGGCCACGACCGCTGCGAAGAAGGCGCATACTGCCTATGTTACGGCTGAGAAACAGCGCACCTTGCTGGAACTGAAGCAGCAGGAGGTGGTTCTCGAACTACGCCGGCTGGCGGGGACACGCGAAGGCATCGCTGAGATTGTCGACCAGATTATGCCCACACCTTCTGTGACACTGGACAAAAATGCGCTTGAGGCGAAGAGAGGTGCGCTGTATCGAAGGTTCGTCGTGCAGAAGACGTCTTTCACTGTGCGTTTCTCAATCACTGGCAAACCAACCGCGGCGAAGGTACACCCCACGGAGAATGCGAAGGTGGAGGCGAAGGCGGCAAAGTTACCTGTGGTGACGGTGGTGAAAGGGGCGATGAAATCCCGCTCCTCTTCGGCAAAGAAATGGCACGCAGAGTGGTTGCGATTACATTCGGAGATGGCCGCGTTGTCTTGGGAGAGCAATCGCCGAGAGATTGAGATTAAGTCACTATGTGGCGATGCGGAAGGCATCGAGGGAGTGTGTACTTGGAAGCGTGAGAACAAGACAACTTCCAAATTCGACGGAACTGCGTTCAAGAAGGCGCATCCTCGAATCTGGTCATCATTCACTAAGACCGGTAAGCCTTCGGTTCGCTTCACAGTCAACCCCATGCGTCCATATTGACTGGTGCGCATAGCATAACCAGTGAGTACGAGGCATGAGAAATAGCGCAGTGTAATCGGAAGGGGGGCCCACTCTCATCGCGCCCTCCGCTTGACCGCCCGCTCGACGAAGCCCCAAACACCTCGGACTGGCGCGACGGATTCCTCGGCCAGCAGCGCCCGGTGAGCCGCCTGTGCAAAGGTCAATCGTTGTGGATGTTCAATGAGCTTCCAGAACCGTTCGTCCTGTGAAAGCAAGTCCTCGGTGAGTCCGATGACAACCTCTCGTGCGATCGACCACTGGGCACGTGTAACGAAGCGAACCCACAGTGATGACAGCCGGGGAGTGAGCAGCGGAACGGGAAGTACACGTGGGTGCTTGATCTCCATCACATGGGCGGTTTCCTCGAGGATGTCCTGCCCGGACATTGCCTCTGGCCCCGGAATATCGAACCAGGCGCTGCCGTCGATCTCCAGGTCGATGGCGCGAACGAGAGCGAGCACCACATCATCGATGGCTACCGGTTCTGTGCGTGATCTCAACCATCGAGGCAGCACCATCACCGGCAAACGGGCGGCGAGGTCCCGCACGATGAGCCAACTCAGACTCCCATGGCCCACGATCATGCTGGCCCGCAGTTCGATGGTCGTCACAGGGCCAGACCGCAGCGCCCGTCCGACGTCGATCCGGCTGCGCAGGTGACTCGAACCTCTGCTGCTGGGAGCGACGCCACCGAGGTACACGATGCGCTCCACACCAGCGGCGCCCGCCGCCGATGAGAAGGTCGTGGCCGCTGCCACTTCACGCGCGTGGTAGTCCTCTCCTTCGCCGATTCCGTGTACCAGATACAGGGCAGCCTCACATCCTTCTACTGCACGTGCACATGACTCGCGGTCACTGACGTCACCCTGAATCCAATCGATGTTCGGCTCGCGCAGGCGTGCCATCTCGACGTTCCGAGTCATGCACCGCACGCGCCAACCATTGGCCTCCAGCGAAGGCCTCACCGCACGACCGACAAAGCCGGTGGCTCCGGTGAGGAGAATCATTCGTTGGCTCATGTCAGCTCCCTTGACTCTGAGGTGAAGCCACACCGTCCGCCCGATGCCATCTCAGATGCAGGGCCTTTTCCACTCGGAGATGCAAGTCATGTCTGCTTTGCGATTTCAACTTCATGCGCTCCATGTCCCGGGCAGGCGGGCCCGCACCCAAGGGGGTTGCGCCGTTCATCGCTACCCATTGAGTTGGGATTACTCGGGTCCCCAAGGGGTAAGTTGGCGGGTTAGGCCGAGCCTGTGGGTGAAGAGGAAGCGCAGGTTGAGCAGGCCGTCTCCCCAAGTGTTGATCTCAGCCTCTCCAACTCTCGGTCGGTAAGGAACGCTGACTTCAGTAGTCTTCTTTTTGCCCAAGTATCGTCGAGCGCGTATCTTGAATTCTTGTGAGAGCGGCATTCCATCGTGCTTCGGTCGGACGCTCTCGTCCTCGAAAATCGACTTGTGGAAAACCCACATCCCACTCTGTGAATCGTGCACGCCATACCAGTAGAGCAGGCTCGCAGTAGTGCTCAGAACCCAATTACCAAAACCGTGGATTCCTGGCATTGAGCCCTCTTCTGCACGGCGAAGGCGGTCGCAGGTAATCCACTGAAGGTCTTCATCGAGGAGTTTCTTGACTAGAGCCGGAACTTCTTCTCCAGGGTAAGTGCAATCGGCATCCATGGTGATGATGATATCGCCGGGCGCCATCGCGAATCCGGTTTTGTAAGCGCGTCCGTAGCCCTTGCGCGGCTCGAGATAAACGGTTGCGCCTTCTTGCTCAGCCAATTCGCGAGTGCGGTCGGTCGAGTTTCCATCGATGATGAGGAAGTCCAGCGTTTCGCACCAACCATCATTAGGAACTGAGCGAATCGTTTGGACGATAGCTGCTTCTTCATTTCGAGTCGGAATGACCACAGTCACGTGAACTGGCAGCGTTTCAGCCATTGGAATCGAGTCCGGCGACCTGACCAACCGCTATGAATTATGCTGGCGTCCGGACTCGGCATGATTCAGCATCATTCTCGACCTGAGTCCATTCGTTTGAAATGAGCCACCGACGAGCGGTGGTCGATAGAGATGGGACTGCACATCGCCATGCTGTCGGCTGAATATCCACCCCGATGGGGCGGAATGGGCTCGACTGTATTCCATCTCTCAGCGGCTCTTGTCAAGCTCGGCCATCGAGTTTCCGTCATCACACGCTCTGGTGAGGCGGCGGCTCCGGTGCAGAATGGAGTGACCGTACGTGAGGTTTCGTGGCTCTATTTCCCCATGGCTTTCACAAGATCTTACGGCAAGAATGCCCTTGCTGAATTGCGGCGATTGCACGCTAACGACCCCGTCGACATCGTCCATCTTCACTGTCCGATGATATCCTGGTCTGCAAAACAATTCGCTACCGTCCGAGCCGAAATTGCTCCCGTCGTATCTTCGCTACATGGCTCATGGCTCGGCGAGCGCGATGGACTGCGGGTGGCTGCTGCTCACAAGGAAGCGGCGGTCTGGGCCAATCCGAATGATATTGCGATTCTGCTGACCGCCGGACACTATGCAAAATACGAGCGAGCCGCGGTGCGTGGCTCGGACGTCTGCGTGGCTAACTCTGAGGCAACGAAAGCAGACTTCGAGGCACGATATTATCCTGCAAGCGATTGGGATTGCGAAGTCATCCACTGGGGTGTTGACACAGAGATGTTCCACCCCACTGAAGCAACTGGCGAATCTGACTCATCCACGGCCGAAACTCAGACACTGCTCGCCGTTGGGCGGCTCGCCGCGCGCAAGGGCTACGGCTCTCTGCTGCGCGCCTTCGCCGATGTTCACGCCCGCGCGCCGAACACAGAATTACTCATCGTCGGGCGCGGCAACCTGCGTAATCGCCTTGAAAAACAGGCCAAGAAACTCGGTATCGACGGATCGGTTCGTATAGACTCCGGCATGTCGTTCGACGAGTTGGCAAGCCAATTCCGCAAAGCCACACTCGTCGTCTATCCATCGTATTACGAAGGCCAAGGTCTGATCCCACTCGAGGCCATGTCGTCAGGAACGCCGGTCGCAACAGTCGACATGGCCCCATTGACAGAAATGGTTGACGAGTCGGTGGGAACACTCTTCCAGATGGGCGACACCGACTCGATGGCAAGTGCAATCCTCGCCCAACTCGCTTCCCCTGAGGCCCTGTCCGCCAAGGGCGCAAGGGGGAGGGAACGGGTGTTGGAACATTTCACTTATGCGCATAACGCAGCGGCCTTTTCGAGCATCTACGAGCGTATCTCCCGCTCTTGATTCCGGCGAGAAGTTGATGTGGCCTGCCCTCACCGTGGTTAGGGAGAGCATGTCTGTGAACAGGTCGTTTCGTAATGCCGAACTGAGTACTTTGACGAATATTGCAGTGCTTCTCTTCATCTGCATTCTGGCTGTCATCCACCTCAAAGTCATCCTCCAGCCCCTCGTCGTCGCCACCCTCCTCTTCTTCCTGATTCGCCCTCCTGCTCAATGGTTGGAGGAGCGTTACGGCCACGCGATTCTGGCTTATGGGATACTCATGGCCGGCGTCATCGCCGTGATTCTGGTCGGTGCTCAGATTCTCTATGCAAGCTTGACCGAATTCAGCGATCAAGCCGATTCGTTGTCGGCTAAGATGTCGGAGAAGATTGTCTGGCTTGAAGAATTGTCATTCTACGGTTATAGTTTCGATACCAGCGCTCTGACCAATCTGATCACAGTCGAGCGCATTAACGACATCGCCACCGGCTTCGTCGGCTCGCTGGCTGGCTTCACCGGTAGCGCTGTGACGGTGTTCATCTTCCTGCTCTTCATCATCGTCGAGGCGGAGACTCTGCCTCGCCGTTTGAGGGCTGCTTTCCCTGATGAGTTGGATCGATTCTCTTCGATTTCGGAGAATGCTGGTGCTGCCATCAACACCTATGTCAGCACCAAGGCATCGGTTGCTCTCGGACAGGCGATTCTCGTCGCTCTGCTGCTCAAATGGATGGGGATTCCCGGCTGGTTCTTGTGGGCCTCGATCACCTTCCTGCTCGATTTCGTTCCTTACGTTGGCGCGCCGCTCTCGTTCATTCCACCGGTGATTCTCTCGTTCATCCTCAAGGATCCGATGACCGCTGTTCTGATCACGGCTGTTCTGTTCGGGAATCAATTGGTCTGGGGGCAGTTCATCGAGCCGCAGTTGGCCGGTCAGAGGCTCGACATGTCGCCTATCGTTCTGTTGATTCTAGTCGCCTTCTGGGGCTGGGCCTGGGGCATAATGGGGATGATTCTGGGGGTTCCGCTTGCTGTCATCATGAAATTGGTGTTGGAGAGCGATCCGCGGACACGGCCGATCGCGATGTTGCTGTCGTTGAATCCGAAACGCAGATCCGACGACTGATTCTGCCGATCGTTTCGCTTGGTCTTCTCTTCGCTTCTGACGCATCTGGCGGCGCTTGCTCTCAATCGTGGACGATGACGGCGAGTACTCCATCGGTTGAGATGCTGATGGGCTTGCCCAGCGATTGATTGTGCAGACCTCTGGTCGAGAATGACAAAGGCTCGGCAGCGAGATTCCACTTCGCGCCTGAGATGTTGACGGCGTCGCACTCGGTCAGGGCGAAGACCGAGAATTCCTTGCCTTTGGGGATGATGAATTCGAATGCATCGTCGAGCGGATGCACTCTGAAGGTGATGCCGCCTGCGTGGTGTAGGCGGATTCCGAGGCCCCCACGGACCTCGGTCAAGGCTGCCCAGATTCCGAGGATGTGGTCGGGGCAACCGCCGTCGATTCCGACCACGTCGACCTCGCTGTAGCCCTGCGTCTGCAGATGGCTGAGGGCTTTCGCGAGGTCGCTGGCCGCATCATCAGGCAGCAGGGTCGAGCGACCCTGCCAATCAGCCGCATCCACCGAATCGAGGTCGCCGAGGACGCCGCTGATTGGGTAACCAGCCGCCTCAGCCCTCAGCGCTCCGCCATCGACTCCGAAGAGTTCAGCGTCATCGAGCAAGGAATCGACCAGAGCCGTCGCTGACAATTCCGCATTGCACCAGAGAACCGCCCGCATTCATCTCACCTTGGCGGTCACTTTGCCTTTGAGAACAAGGTCGACATCCTCTAATTGAATAGTCGTTTTTCGTGCCACTCCTCGCATTTTCAGTGGCACTGCAGCGGTTCCACCGAGGGCCATGTTATTGCCGAATCCGAAGTAAGCCCCACCACGATAGACGAGGTCTTCGAGTGGGCTGCCGACGAGTTTCGCACGCGGATTCATTCCGAATCCGAATTCGGCGAAGGTATGGACGAGTGCCGCTTTCGAAGGCCGTAGACCAGCCTTCGCCGTCTCGAAATGCTTGTTGATCTGTTCAGCCGCCTCGCCTCCTGTAACATCGGTGACCAATCCATCCTCGATCAGAATCGATATCGGCTCATCGAGAATCTCACCATCCCACGAGCCATCGATGATGACCCGCCCGTGCGCACTCCCTTCCTTGGGCAGAACGAAGACCTTTCCAGCGGGCAGATTGGTGATTGCCCCCGGTCGATTACAGATTCCATTATCCTCCAGAATCCAGCGTCCACCCGTGGTGAATTTGAGGTCGGTGCCGGCTTCGCTGCTGATGTGAATCTCTCTGCGCCGTCGCAGCAGCGAGGCCAATCCGGCGATCTCCTTCTGCAACGCGTTGTAATCGGCTGTCATCCCTCCCTCGGCGAAGGATTTCGAATTGATTCCAGGCATCGAAGCTATCCGCACACCCTCGCGGGAAGCATTACTGCGCGCTTGAGTGTGAGTCAGCGAATGCTTCGTAGCAATCAGCACCACATCCTGTCTGCGCATCAGGTCGGCCACAGGATTCGGGGGCTCCTTCCCCTCTCTGTGGCCGGGAGGCATCATCATCAAGAGAATCCGATCAGTCACCCGTGCAGCCGCCTCGTAGAGTGAACGTCCGACGTCGGCGGTGAGGGGGTCGGTGACGATGAGAACAGACTCGTTCGAGCGGACTTGCATGCAGGTTCGGACGACCGAACGCGCCGCGGTGAGCATGGCTTCGGCCAACTCTTCGGCCTCGCTCATCTCGCCTTCGTCCTCTTCGCTCATCGCAACGCCCGTCTGAGGCAGGTGCCCCTTATTGAAGAAAGGCTTCGGAACGTCAAATCATCTTACCAAGCGCCTCTTAGGCATCACCACCCACCCCAGTCCATGGATGGCGTCTCTGCCGTGCGTGCTTACACCCTTCTCGCGGTGCTCGCCCTAATCGCCGGCAGCGTGATGCTGAATACTGAGACGACGCCGGCGACGGATCCCGAACCAGACGGATTGTCGTTTGATGAAACAGCCCAACAACAGGCTGCTGAGGATGGCGATGATGGCAGTTCTGGTGATGCGGGTTCGGGCGAAGAGTCTGGCGACGCACCGCCCGAATTACGGAGCGCTGAGAATTCTGATAACGATGTAGACTCTGCCTCCGATGGACTCGCTTTGAGTCGAGGTCTGCTGGCCGGCGGTGCCGGTGCATTGGGCTCTCTGGCCGCCGGCTCGATCATCTTCGAAGCGATGCGAGTCACTGTGCTCATCGCCCTCGCAGCGCCGATGCTGGCGCGAATGAAATCGAATCGCGACGACATGATGACTCGCGGTCGAATGTTAGGTTATCTTGAGGCGAACGCGGGAATCCACTTCTCTGCCCTTCGCGATGGCCTCGGGTTGGCCAACGGCGTCAGCGCCTACCACCTGCACACTCTGGAGAATCAAGGACAGATCATCTCCTGGCGCGACGGCAAGTTGCGCCGCTATGCGGTCGCGAGTCTGTCGAAGGAGGAATTGACTCGAATCCGCAATCCGATTGCTGGAACCCGCCTCGCCATCCTCGAAGTCCTTGCCGAATCGGGCCACCTCGGCCTTCCCGGCAAGGAGATCAAAGTCAAGTTGGAAATCTCTCGGCAACTGCTCAGCCATCACCTCGCTGAGCTTCGCAGTGCCGAACTCGTCGAGGCCGCCAGCGATGCTCGACGCCCCAACTGGCGGCTCTCGGACATCGGCATCGACGTATTGTTGACATCGCGGCAAGTCGCTAGGACAGAAGCCGCAGCCTGAAACCACATCGCAAGAAAACCAGACGAGATCAAGCCATGATCTTGGCCACCGGCATTCTGAAAACACCCAACTCTCAATACGCTCCCAGTGGGGTCAGACATTCCGCACGAGGTGGCGCATTCCGCGCTTGAGAAGGCACGCGGAGCCATGCTGTCGAAGCAGATCGAGGCACGCGGAATAGCCAACGAGAGAGTCATCTCAGCGATGTCAGAGATTCCCAGACACCTCTTCGTGAATCCCGACGATCCTGCACAGGCCTACGCTGACAAAGCCCTCGACATCGGCTTCAATCAAACCATCAGCCAGCCTTACATCGTCGCTCTCATGAGCAGTCTGCTGGCCGATCTCCCGGTCGGTTCGAGAATCCTCGAGATTGGCGCTGGAAGCGGTTACCAGACGGCTGTTCTCGTCCATATGGGCTTCGAAGTGCATTCGATGGAGTTGATTCCACAACTCAGGCAGAAGGCTCTTGAAATCCTCTCTGAACAAGGTCTTTCACCGGCTTCGATGGTCAATGGTGATGGACGCCGAGGAATGCCGGAAAAGGCACCCTTCGATGCGATCATCTCCGCAGCCCGATCGCGGCGGCTCCCCCGCTCATGGGTCAACCAACTGAGCGAGGCTGGCATCATCGTCGCACCGCTCGGCGGAAGATTCCGTCAACGCTTGATCGAATGCCGTAAAGAGGGCTCGAAACTGTTGAGGATCGACCATTGCGAGGTCCGCTTCGTACCCCTGTTGAGAGGTTGATCCAACTGCCAGACTCTAACCAGAACAGTCACAGGCTCGCAGGCCCACGAAGTGGTCTGATGCACTGGTGAAGCAAGAATGGATGTCGCTTAAGTCCCGAATAACGATGAATCCAGATTGATGGACCGGAACGAGGACATGCACTTCGCCGCCCTGATCTTCATGGTCGGGGCAGGCGGCCTCGCCTCCGTCTTGGAGGTGAGTGTAACCCAGCAAACGAAAGCCGAGGATACGATGGAGGATGACACAGATGATCCCGCCCCAACCCCTTGGCTGAATGATTGGAATCCTACTTCGCTGCCCGCACCCTCACACGCGTGATACGTGCTGAATTGTCAAATCGAATTACCAACCGCTTGATATCAGGCACGATGTTCGCCAAACACATGCAACGAACCCAAAGCGCGACTCTGATGGTCCTCGGCATGATGCTTTTCTCTGGCTGCATCAGCATCGTCGATGACATCCAGGATGAATTCGACAGAACCTATGATTTCATTCAAGGAGATTACCCACAACTCGCTCTTCCCGAGCGGACCCGCGGTCAATCGACACTTTCTGAATACGATGACTGCGACACACTTCTGCTCGATCTGCAGAATGCTCTATACAACGAGATGCTGGTTCGACTCGACCAGGAATCCTACTACCACTGGGTCGGCGGTTGGTGGATGTGGGGCGGACCTGAGATGGCCGTGGATGATGCAGTCTCAATGGATTCAAATGGCGCCGAATCCGGCGCCAGCTCGCCCGCATCGGGCGCCAGCCGCGATGGAGAATTCTCGGAGACCAATAATCAGGAAGCCGGCGTCGACGAGGCTGACTTCCTGAAGACCGATGGATATCACATCTACATGCTCAATGGCAACAGCCTCGTGATCATGGGTGTTCCAGAATTCGGTGAGGTCGAATTGACCTCAGAAATGACGATTGAAGGCATGCCGATGCAGATGATGATGGATGGAGACAGATTGGTCATCGCTTCAATGATCTACGCTTGGAATCTGCCCGAGGACCACCCGATGCGCGAGTTGCTCATCGAGGAGGTCACTTGGGGCGAGGATGATTATGTCCACACCTATTATCGTGTTCAGAATCTCGTCAAGTACACAGTCGTGGACATCACAGACCGCTCCGACCCTTCCGTCGAGCGCGAGATATACATAGAGGGCAATTACCACACCGCAAGGATGGTTGACGGAACAGTCCGTTCGGTAACCCACAATTACGCTAATTTCGATGGACTGCGCTTCTGGGTCTCGCTGCCCAGCGATTACTGGGAGATCGAGGATGAGGACAATCGCAAGGCAACGTGGCAAGTCCACCTCGGCGAGACCATTCGGGCCAACACCGAGATTATCGAGGCTCTCACCCTCGACGATTTCGCCCCTCACATCTACGAGATGACCCAAGCCGGACTCGTCACCCACCCCACTACTTCAGAAGACTGCTCGGAATTCGCCGCCAGCACCGACAGCGTCGCCCGCGGCTTCACCTCGATCATGACCTTCGAGCTCTTGGGTGAGGATGTCGAGATCGAACTCGACCACATCGCTTCTTCGTGGGCCAATGTCTATGCCTCCCAGAACGTCCTTCTGCTAGCCGAGCCAGCAAACGATTGGTGGTGGTTCTGGCGCAACAGCGGCTGGGAGGACGCAACCAACATCCACGCTTTCGACATCTCCTCAAGCACGACTACGACCTACA
>Ga0208879_1003703_pt1 | contig 12320 bp, 9 predicted proteins | sample Knorr_S15_td_Bot_FD_185605 | JGI IMG/M metagenome (GOLD analysis project Ga0208879, IMG submission 185605) | Marine microbial communities from Southern Atlantic Ocean transect - Knorr_S15_td_Bottom_ad_5009_LV_A (SPAdes) (version 2) | ecosystem: Environmental > Aquatic > Marine > Oceanic | place...
TGTCGATGTTCGCGAGCTATGTGCCCGCACGGCGGGCCTCCTCGACCGATCCGTTGGAGGCACTCAGGCACGAATAGGCCCGAGGTGACCGGGCTGACCCCTTGACCGGATCATTGGGTCCGAGTATTAGTTGCATATGACAACTACTATGGAGGCCCCGGGGGCCGCCGCTCACCCACGGTCGATCGCTGAGGGAGCGGTGGACCCAACGCTACGAGCGGACGCCGAGCACTTGTCCGATGCCCTCAGCGAGCTCATTCGCGTGATACAGTTCCGAGACCGGGATCGCGCGTGTTGTTACGACATCAGCGTGAGTCAGTGTTATGCCTTGAAGGGGGTCGTGGACGCGGGTGCGCTCACGATCAACGAGCTCGCCGCGCATCTGTACCTCGACAAGAGCACCGCCAGCCGAGTGGCGAACGGCTTGGTGGACAAAGGCCTGTTGGTTCGTGAGCGCGATGCTGATGACGGCCGGGTCGTGCAGCTCGTGGCGACCGGTGAAGGTGCGTCGGTGTGCACGACTATCGAGTCGGATCTCACCCGTGAGTATGCAGAAATGCTCTCCGACTTCGATCCCGAGATTCGGGCGGCCATCACGCGCCTGGTATCACGCCTGGGGCGATCGTTCACGGCACGCGTGGAGACCTCGGGCGGAAGTTGCTGTGTAGTTGGCTGACAGGAGCGAGCGAAGAGCAGCTCCTCTTTTTTGGACAATATAGTTGCAGAAAGCAACTAACAGAGAGGACCAGATCATGACGACACAAGCGAAGACAGAGGTGAAACAAGCGGTACGGGAGCGTTACTCGCGAGCGGCGGAAGGCAACGGGTGCTGCGGCCCCTCGTGCTGTGACCCCGATACCACATCGGAAGCGACGTCGGAGACGACATCGAGAGCGAACGAAATCAGCCAGGAGATCGGCTATTCGGAAGACGAGCTGGCCGACTTACCCGAGGAAGCCAACCTGGGGCTCGGGTGCGGAAACCCGACCGCAATCGCCTCGCTACGAGAGGGGCAGACCGTTCTCGACCTGGGATCGGGCGCCGGCATCGACTGTTTTCTGGCCGCGAGTCAGGTCGGGCCGACGGGGAGCGTCATCGGGATCGACATGACACCCCAGATGATCGACAAAGCACGCGCCAATGCCGCCAACGGCAGCTACGACAACGTGGAGTTCCGCCTCGGGGAGATCGAGGCGCTACCGGTCGCGGACGGGACGGTCGATGTGATCATCTCGAATTGCGTGCTCAACCTCAGCCCGCAAAAGGACAGGGTCCTCGCCGAAGCTTGGCGTGTGCTGAAGCCGGGAGGACGTGTGGTGGTTTCGGACATGGTCTCCGAAGTGCCCGTGCCAGAGGTCTTGGCCGGCAACCTGGAGGCGGTGGCCGCATGCCTTCCGACCTTCCGCGATCACTACCTCCAACAGTTCAGGGACGCCGGATTCGACGACGTTCGCATCACTTCGGAGAAGCCGTATCCCACGAGCTTCATCCTCGGTGACCCCGGAGTGCAGGAATACATGGATGGGCACGCAGCCCATGCAGCGGAGTTGACCGAGTTCGCGGGGTCCATTTCGGGCGCGCACTTCGAGGCCACGAAGGCGTAGGGTCTCAGCCGAAGCGAGTCGGAATCGTGGGGCGGTCGGCATCCTCGATCCGCCACCGCCCCACCCTCTGTACCGATAAGCCCGCCTCCGTTACTATGGCGGCGACCGGTATACCGGCAGCCGGCATAGTCGGCCTGGAAGGGAATTGAACCACAACAAGCTCATTCACTGGGAGATTCGCGCGTTCCGGGCGCTGACGCGCCTGTATCCACGGTCCTTCCGAGCGGCGTACGAACGCGAGGTGATCGACTTCTTCGTACAGGAGCGCGGCCAAAAAGTGCACGGCCCCGCTCTGCTTCGCGCCATGCGCTGGATGTCATTTTGGATGGGCACGCTGTTCGACACGGTCGCGACGGGAATCAGGCTCCACAGGCAGACACGAACGGAGAGGGGAGGCGGGATGAGCCGTTGGGTGGGAGATCTTCAGCACACGGTACGCGTACTACTGCGGGAACCGACGTTCACGCTCCTGGCGCTCGCCACGATCGTGCTGGGCGTCGGTGCCACGGCAGCGATCTTCCGCGTAGTGGACGGGGTCGTCCTGCGCCCACTGCCCTACCACGACTCGGAACGCCTTGTGCTCGTGGGGTCGTTGTTCGACGGCCGCAGCGACGAACCGGGCCCTATCTCGGTGGGCGACTTCCGGCAGATCCGACAGCGAGCGCGAACGCTCGAGGACGTCGTTTACGCGGGCCAGTTCAGGGACGTGCTGCTCGGCGACGGGGACCCAGAGTCGGTCACGGTCGGCATAGCCAGTACACAGTTCTTCGAGGTGTTCGACAGCAAGGCAGCCGTGGGCCGTCTCTTCGGCCCTGATGACCACGCCGCGGCTGCGAGTCGTGTCGCCGTGCTCGACTACGGGTTCTGGGTCCGGCGCTACGGGGCGGACCCGGGCGTGCTGGGTCAGACGCTCATGCTCGAGCGAAATCCACTCGTCATTATCGGGGTGCTCAGCCCTGACTTCGCATCTCCCGCCCAAGTCGGGGGCAGCGAAGCCATCGCCTGGAGGCCATTGAGGGCAGACGAAGACGACAGCTGGTTCGGACTCGGATCCAGCATCGTCGCTCGAATCGTGACGGGCGAGGACGTCGCTTCGGTCGCCGTGGAGGCTGCTCAGTTGGGGCGCGATGTCGGGAGGGAGTTCCGTTCCGACTTCCCCTATGACTTCGGGATAAGGTCGCTCCAGGAGCTCACGGTCGGCTCGTTGGACGAGACCAGCAGGACACTCATGGTGGGTGCTTTTCTGCTGATGCTCATCGCGTGCGCCAACCTCGCGAACCTGTCCCTGACGCAACGCGTCGACCGAGAACAGGAGATGTCGCTTCGGACCGCGCTCGGTGCCGGCCATGGCCGCATCGTGCGCCTCGTGGCACTCGAGAACGGCGTGGTCGCACTCGTCGGAAGCGTGCTGGGGCTCGCGCTCGCCTACGCCGCGATCGAGGCGCTGCAAGCCGTCTCGCCAGGAGGAATCCCGCGCCTCGGCGAGGTCGGTGTAGATCTGAGGGTGGCCGCTTTCGCCGCGCGATGGTCATCGCGGAGACGGGAATCGCCCTCATCCTACTGACGTCGGCCGGTCTGCTGGTGCGCTCCTTCCAGGATCTCGCGACGCGCGACACTGGCCTGCCCATCGACGAGCTCGCCACCCTGCGAGTCGACGTACGCCGCATCATGGAGGAAGACGAAGCACAGCTCTTCTTCGAGGCGCTCGAGACACGCGTCGAGGGGCTGCCGGGTGTCGGAGGTGCGTCGTGGATCACCACGCTTCCCTTCACGACCGACGGGGTGATGAGCCGAGTCACGCTCGAACGCAGCACTGGGGAGTTGGATGTCGAGGACTTTCTGCCGACCACGAGTGTTTCTCCCTCGTTCTTCCAGACTGCCGGGCTACGAATTCTGCACGGACGCGGACTCGGAAGAGACGATTGTACGGAAGCCCCAACCGTCGCGGTCGTCAATGAGGCGTTCGTGCAGCAGTACTGGCCCGACGCGCCGAGCGTGCTCGGACTCCAGTTCTGGTATGGTGACCGAGGGGACGGGGATCCGGTCGAGGTGGTGGGCGTGGTGGAAGACATGGCGTACCGCCTGAACTCGGATCCGCTACCACAGCTGTTGGTAGCCATGGCGCAGTCGTTCTGGGGGCATGCCACCCTCGTGGTACGCACAGCGGGCGAGCCGGTAGCGATGCTCGAGGATCTCAAGAGCATCGCCCGCGAGGCCGGGCCGAACCTTCCGCTCGATCTGTCCACTCTGGAGGCGCTGTACCGCGAGGAACTGGTTCGGCCTCGCTTCTACGCACTGCTGATCGGGTCCTTCGCGGGACTCGCAGGCCTGCTGGCGCTCGTGGGACTGTACGGCACGGTCTCCTACTCGGTGCAGCGACGCACGCGCGAACTCGGCATCCGTATCGCACTCGGCGCCCAGGCGGGCACGCTCGTACGGTCGGTGCTGCGCGGAGGTGTCACGGATGCGATGCTCGGCATCGCGCTGGGCGTCGCGGCCTCGCTGCTCACGACTCGCTTCATCCCGGAATACCTCTTCCAGGTCGAGCCCACGGATGCGCTCACGTTCGCTTCGACTGCCGGCCTGTTGCTCGTCGCCTCACTACTCCCCGCGTGGATCCCAGCCCGTCGGGTCGCCCGGGTAGACCCGTAACTTTCGCTCAGCTCGGAGGCCTGACATGCCAAGTTCTGCCCATCCCGACGTGACGCCCCGCACGCTGGAAATCCTGCTCGCGCTCGCGGACCGGCCTCGGCACGGCTACGGAATCCGCCAGGAGGTGGAGCAGCGGACGGGCGGACAGGTCGTACTGCGGTCGGGCACACTCTATGAGGCGATCCAACGGCTGGAAGGTCGCGCGTGGATCGAACCCGTGAGCGCTCCGGAAGGGGAGCAGGAATCCGGTGGGCCCGAACGCCGCTTCTACGCGCTGACAGACGAGGGCCGGGTGGCATTGGCCGACGAACTCGGGCGACTGCAGTCGATCCTCGATACCGCGGCAGGTAAGGCACTGGTACCGAAACCGGTCTAATGATGCGGCTGGTGGGAGCTACATCCGCGCCAGATACGTGATCTTCATCACCATCCCGCGATCGGAGAGACTCCACACCCTCCGGTCGTCTCCACGGTTCTCCGTGAATACGAGGAAGAAGTCGCTCCCGGGCCGATGGATGAAGTTGAAGCGCACGTTGGTGGAGAACGTCTTCTCGAAGCTGTTGTACTGCAGCAACACGTTGGTGGAGAGCCTGGTCGAGTGGGAGTAGGTGGCGCGCAGCGTGCTGATGTCGGCGTTGAAGGCCCCGTCGGGCACGTCGACCTGATTGCGCGTATATCCGGCTGTGAGCGAGACCTGAGGCGAGGGCGCGATCGTTAGAGTTCCGCCCACGCTCACGAGCGTGCCACCGTAGAACCTCGAGATCAGGGCCGTCGACCCGAGGATCGCTACCCGACTGGAGCTCGAGAAGGCAAACCAGCCGCCATGGTCCGCGCGGTATCGCCCGGCCGGCACGGAAACCGAGTCCGAGAGCTCGAATCCCTCGTCCAAGAGGGTCTCGGACCCGTTGAAGAAGCCGGTGAACTGGTCCCCGGACTCCCAGACGGTGCCGATCCCCACGCCGCCGATCCAGTCCTGCAGGCGCCCGTCCGAGACCGTGCTGCCGTAGCCTCCTCCGAGAAAGATCGAGACGTCGCGGATGCCGAGCAGCGACGACGGCCTCCACTTGGGGCCGGCGTACAAATCGGTACGTCGAAGGTCGCTGCGGGTGATGAAGCCGGCGCCGGCCTCCGCGTTGGGGCTCAGTGCGTAGTGGTTGAAGAACGAACTCCAATTCTCCCCCTCGTAGGAGTACCCGACGTTGTACGAGTACCCGTACACGTCGCCCCCCTCCGAGAACGACTCGGCGAGGTAGGCATCCCAAACCCAGGCTTCGCCGATCACGAACTGTCCGTCGACTCCGGCGGTGGTCATCCACTCGGCCGAGCTACGGCGGTCTACGACCATTGCACCGACGTAGTTGCTTTCGCCGACATCTCGCTTCACGCGCGCCACGGAAAAGTTCTCTCGCGGAACACCGAAGGCCTCGTCGGTCACGACGTTGAGTAGCCCCACCGTCTGACTCCCGATGCGGCCCGTGAGACGGGCGCCCCCGAGGATTGGCACCTCGCCGTCCTCCGAGATGCCGATGTTTCGACTGAAGAACATGCGATACGGCGGCGGGGCCATCGGGTCAGCCACGAGTCCGAAGTCGAAGATGCCTGAGTTCTCGAGAAAGAAGTCTCGCTTCTCCGGAAAAAACAGATCGAAGCGGGTGAGATTCATCTGCGCATCGTCCACCTCGACCTGCGCGAAATCAGTGTTCACGGTCAGGTCGAGCACCAAGCCCGGCCTGAGCTCCGTCTTGATGTCGATTCCGATCTCTCGCTGGGTGGACGAGACGATCGCACCGGCAGTGCTGCGCTCCTGGCGCCGCCCCACGACCACGAAGGGCTTCGTCTCGAGATTCAGCCCTTGTTGCGGCAGGTCGACGAGCCCCGTGAGATGGCCCGCGCGACTCACGCGGTGAAGGCCACCCCCCTCGCGCTCCCAGGACTGCCAGAGTGTCTCCTCGTTCTTCCTTCGGATGATGCGGAAGACGTTGATGCCCCACGGCTCGTCCCCAACGGCCTCGGGGTAACGCAGCGTCCGCCACGGGATCGCGAATTCGGCGCTCCACCCGTCGCGCGTCCGGGCACTCTTTACTTCCCAAACACCGCGCCAGTTGATGTTGAGTTCGCTGCCCTCATCCGTGATCAGCGCCTCGAACTCGGCACCGTTCGGGTTGGTCGCGAAGATCACGCCGCTCCGGTGGTCATGGAACGGGTCTAGCAGAATCGCGATGGCGTCGTCGCCCGCAAACTGAATGCCCGCCCCGAAGAAGAGCGGCTCGATCAGCTTGTCCCTTTGTAGGATCCGCGCCACGATCTCATCGGGTTCCGAGTCATGCGCCACGATGCCGATGTACAGGGTCGCGTCGTCGTAGGCGATTCGTACTTCGGTTTGCTCGGTCGCGGCGGCGCCCTGCTCGGGCTCGCGCTGAATGAATCCACCGAGAGCGACCGTCCGGGACCACACGTCTTCGGTCAGCAGGCCGTCCAATCGCACGGATTCCCCAGCGTCCGCGCGCATTCGGTACGCGCCCACTTGATCGGTCTGCGCAGTTGCAAGTACGGGCAGAGTAAGCAGGCACAACAGGGTTCGCACCAGAATCGCGGACTTGCGCGGGGGTCGCGTTAGCGCGGCGGACTCGGCGCGTGAGCGGAGCATCGGACGAGAATCGTAGTTGGGAGTGCCAAGAGTATCGGCAAGGAGTATGGGCAGAGCCGGGCCCGAAGTGTATCCCCCGACTATCCCCAGATGTCGAAGAAGTCGACTCCCTCCGACACGCCCCCAGGGCTCGCCGGAGCCAGGTAGCCCATCAGGAGCCTGGTCGCCTCACTGACCAGGACCGAACGAGACAGGCGCGTCCCGCTCGCGGGGTCTTCCGCATCAACGACACCGAGTACCGCCATGAGGCCGAGTCGGACTGCGAGCTCTGGCCTGAGGTGGTCGATTTCGTCGGCTCGGGTCATCAAGAGCTCGGCGATGCCATCGATCAGATGACGGCGGAACGCCTGGTACGCCTCCTCATTGCCGCCCGCGGCCCGATCCAAGGCGCGCAAGAAGGACGAGCGCGAGCGTTGAGCCTCCAGCAACAAGCCGACGGACCCTGCAGCGAGTTCGGGTAGGTCCAGTTCGGACCAGTTCCGGGAGGCCAGCGCTTCGGTCCATCGATCGAGCGCTTCCTGCCAGACCCGTTCACCGAGGTAGTCGAGCAGGTCCTCCTTGCCCTTGAATCGTGCGTAGAAGGACCCGACCGAGGAGTCAGCGCGTTCGACGACGGCTTGAACGGTGAGCCCGGCCGGCCCCAGCTGCTCCAAAAGGTCGAGCGATGCGCGCACGATTCGCTCGAGGGTACGGCGCGAGCGCGTCTGTTTGGGCGGGTTGAGATTGGCCGGAGGGGTGGTTATCGGGTCCATGCGTCACTGTAATAGAACAGAATTCTGATTCTATATATGCCGTAACGCGCACTCGTGCAACACATCAGGCAGAGGCGCCTCATTCCAGTCGGCGCTTCCGTCAGTCCTCGGGGTGTCCGTCGTGGACGGTCCGTGGAGGTGACCGCTGACGGCTCACTGACGGGGGGGAGGTAGGGTTGGGCGGCCGGTTCCAAGCAAACTCCCAGCCGATGTGATCAACATGCCCACTCCCCTGAGTCCGCCGCTCCAACTGTTAGCGCCTCCCTACGCCTGCCTCCTTTCGCTCCAGGGTGGTAAGAAGCAACTCAAAGAAGACGGACGAAAGCCTGGGTCTGCGCTCATTTGGGTCCTGGAGAGGGGCGCGACGGAGTCGGATCGCAATGTGGTGGAGCAACGGCCGGGTGGCTTACCTCTAATCGTCATCCTGCCCCGAGTTGCCGACCTCGCGCATGATCCGTCGATCTTCCATCTCATCGAGCGCTGCCGACCCCATGGGATTCTACCGTTCCATGAGCGGCTTTCAGAACGCGAACTCGCCCAGGTGCTCAAGTGCCCTCCGGAGGACCTCGGGGCTTCGGTGACCGAATATCTGGCCTGGCGTGGCATCAAGGTCGACCGAGACACGGTCCACCTCATCCGCAGGACCATCGACATGTCCACCGACCTTCGCTCGATCAGCGCCCTTTCAAAGAGCATGTACCTGTCTCGCCGCGCGCTCGGCCGTCGCTTCTTCAGCAGGGGACTTCCGGTGCCATCTCATTGGCTCCAGTTCGGTCGCCTCATTCGGGTAGCGATCAGGCTCCAGAACACCAGCGACAGCATCTTCTCGGTGGCTTACCAGTTTGGTTATCCAGACGGATTTGCTGTCAGCAACCAAATGGAACGAGTCATCGGCGTGCGGCCCCGCGAGGTCCGAGAACAACTCGGTTGGGAGTGGGTGATGGAGTCCTGGCTGAGGCGGGAAGCCGAATCGGGTGGGCTGGCTCCCGATCATTCGCGGATGTCGGGGTTCGAGGCTACGGCCGGCGACCGACGGCCGTCCGAGCGTTCACGCCGGGCAGGAAGGAAAGCCCGGAGCGCGTCCGGCGGCTAGCAGTTGCTACGGTGTGTACGGAGGAGAAGATTGGACCATGAGCCCATCGAGATCCAAGGAGGCCCCCGCCAGGATCGAACTGTTCGGAGGACCAATGGCTCGGATCCGCGGCGAGGACATCACCTTCTCCCGGTACCAGATGGCGTTGGTGGCGCTCGTCTTCGGACATCGGGAAGGCCGGATCAGTCGCGCTGAGGTGGCCTGGCTCATCTGGGAGGAGGACGACGGCCCCGGCCCACGCCACAAGCTCAGGCAACTGCTCGTGGATGTGCGCAAACGGTTGGGTCTGCGCGTGATCGACAGCATGGCGGACCCGCTCGAGCCTGATCGATCGGCGGCAGCATGCGACCTGGAAGGTCTTCTCGACTCCCTCGCGGCGGGCCGATTCGCCGAAGCCGCCACAACCCTGAGCCGGGGCTTCGCAACCTCCATCAATTCGCCGCCGAGCCCCGCCTTCGCCGACTGGCTCGAAGGGCGTCGCGTGTCACTCGAGAGGAGGGTTCGCCGAGAGTCAGCCGATGCCTGGGATGAGAGGGTAAGGGCGAACGCATGGCCCTCGGCCCTCGACGCAGCCGAGGCTCTCTACCTGATCGCCCCTGATGATGTGCCGACGCTCGAAAAGGTGATCGAGGCCCGCGCGCGCGCGGGACGGACCGCGTCGGCCGACGCGGCGTACGCAGATCACTTGGCCTCGCTGACACCGGGCGTGAAGCCAGCGGCGCGACTCGTTGAGCTCATGGCACGTGTTGGGGCGCTGGGCGGCGAAACGGTATCGGATCGGCCGGCCGTCCCCAACGTGCCTCTCATTGGCCGGACATCCCAGTTGGCTGAAGCGCGCAAGGTTCTCGAGAGCGTCCAGAGTGGACGCCTCGACCTGCTCTTTGTGAGTGGTGAGGCCGGCATCGGCAAGACGCGCTTCTTGGAGGAGGTCCGAACCGAGGCCGTGCTCAAGGGATTCACGTGCCTTCACGCGCAGTCTGTCGAGTTGGAGCAGCGGATCGCACTCAATCCGATCATCGACGCTCTTTCGGGTCTGGACCTGCGCCCACACCTCCGAGCGCTCGGCGATCCCTGGCGGCCGGTCATCAGTTCGTTCCTCCCTGCCAGCGCCATCGACAGCCCGGCAGGAGACATCCCGTACATCCAGGACAGCGGCCTCTCTCGGCGCTTGCTCGACGCCTTTTGGATGCTGTTCGATCGGATCGCCCAGGAAGCTCCAACCCTGTTGTTCCTCGATGATATGCATTGGGCGGATCCCACAACCATCGCGCTGGTGCAGTTCATGCAGAGACGCTGGGATTCGGGTGTGCTCGGCATCGTGGGGGCAACCCGTCCGGAGTTGCTTCGGAAGGACGACCCCCTTTCCATGCTCATGCAGGAGTCGGAGGGAGCCAACCTGAGCACGGTCCATCTGTCGGAGTTGCACGATTCCGACGCCCGAAAACTCGTGGACCACGTGGCAGATCGGCCACTCGACGAGACGACCGGACGTCACCTGTGTGACTTGGCTGCCAATCACCCCTTCTATCTCACCGAGGTAACAAGGGACTTCGTCGCTGGCCGGCTGACGCTGCCGGAACGAACCCTCGAGACCATCCCGATCCCCGTCTCGCTACGCCAGATCTTCGACGCCCGGATCGAGCACCTCTCGGAGGGCGCCCTCCGTGTGGCGGAAGTGCTGGCCGTGCGCGCTCGGCCGATGCGACTCGTGGAGATCGGGAGGCTGGCCGAGTTGGCGCTCGACCACTGCGCAGACCGCGTAGAAGAGTTGCAACGCTGGAGCTTCGTGGCCGTGAAGCGCGACCAGGTCGGCATCTCTCATGAGCTGTTCCGGAGCGCCATCTACAAGCACCTCGGAGAGGTGCGACGCTCACTGCTTCACAGAAAAGTGGCGGGGTTCTTGGAGGACCTCGAGGGACCGGACCTGGCGGGGGAACTCGCCATCCACTTCGCCGAAGCGGGGCAGGCTGCACGAGCGGTTCACCACGCGAGGATCGCCGCCACCGAGGCCTTGGCGAGCGGCGCGGTGACAGCCGCAATCCAGTTCTACGAGATCGTGGTGGAAAACGAGTCTGACGCCCACCCGCGTGCGTCTGGTACGGCGGATCTTGCCAGGGCACTCCACATGAATCGACAGATCCACCTTGCGAATCCGATGCTCGAGCTGGCGGCAACACGCCTCCGAGTGACGGGGGATGAGTGGACAGCCAGAAGGATGGATATCCTTCGGGTTGAGGGACTCTCAGAGAGCGGTGCAACTCCGGTCCCGGATTTAATCGACCGTCTAGATCGCGTGAAGGTCGAGGCCTCGGTAGCCAAAGACTGGGAGGCTGTTGCACTGGCGCTGGACGTGGAGTTGCACCTGCGCCACAGACAAGGCGACGTGCCCGGCATCAGGACCGTTCTCAACGAAATGGAAACAGTAGTCGGCGCCGGGTCCAACGAGGCAGCCTGCCTTAGTAACGCAGGCCTGGGTCTCGGTATTTTGTTTCGCGACTCAGATGATGGAGTGGCGAGAGGGGAGAGAGCGGTGGCGATAGCCCGGAGACACGCTCTCACCGACCTCCTATTATGGGCGCAGTGCAGACTAATTGCCGTGCTTGAGTACTCGGCCCGCCTGTACCTCCCGGCCTCTCAACGACTCATCCAAGAGGCCCGCGTCTCCGCAGAGCGAGCCGGAGACCGTTTCCTCAGGTGCACGATCGAGGGAAACGTGGCCGTGTTTCAGCTGGACGTAGGCGACCTTGACCTCGCGGAGGAGTCTTTGGGTCGTGCAGGTCCATTGCTTTCGGGCGCCGACCTCCAGCACCTCTCGATGAACCACCGAGTCAACCGCGGGGAGTTGGCGTTGCTGAAGGGTCACTACTCCGAAGCGGAGATTAGATACCGGGGCCTCCGCGAGTCGCTGGATTCCAACCCCACAGCACACCTCACCAATATTGTTCATGCCGGACTGGGCCTTTGCGCCGTGGAGCAGGGGCGCCTGTCGGATGCTCGGCGATACGAGGAACAATTAGAAAGGCCCGACTACTGGTACTATGAACCAAGTCTGATCCTTCGGTTTCGGGCGACCTTGCTCGTGCGGCGAGGCTTGCATGAGGCGGCAGTGGATCTGCTGAGGGCGGATCAGCCGCAGCTGTTCCCCAGGATGGTCAATGCCTGGCTGAAGATCAGAGTCCTCGAACTGGAGCTGGCCGCTCGTCTCGGAGCGGCCATTCCGATGGAGAGGGTTGAAGAGGCGCGTGAAATCGCGCATGCACTCCGGCTGCACACCAGGGCGACCTGGCTCGACCAGCTACGCGAGCGGATCAGCTAGGTCTAAGCTCCGGGGGTGAAGACTTCTAGCACGCTTGCGCTACGGACTCTTGCGCGGAACCGATGGGGCGTCCGAACCGGCGGGAGGAGTCTGGCGAAGATCGGATGTCGTAGCAGACGCACCCGCTGACGAACCCCCTCTCTGCCAACATCCAGTGAGACGGTTTAGACTGGAGGAATTACTGAACCACAGGGCGGAGGGAGAGTGACTAGATGTTGGAGAGAAAGAGCGAAAGAGGGTCAACCGAGACGGACGC
>Ga0208879_1003704_pt1 | contig 12317 bp, 16 predicted proteins | sample Knorr_S15_td_Bot_FD_185605 | JGI IMG/M metagenome (GOLD analysis project Ga0208879, IMG submission 185605) | Marine microbial communities from Southern Atlantic Ocean transect - Knorr_S15_td_Bottom_ad_5009_LV_A (SPAdes) (version 2) | ecosystem: Environmental > Aquatic > Marine > Oceanic | place...
TTTTTTAATCCTTCAATTAACAGTTATCGTAGAATTGATGCGCCAGTTACTGCTTCGGGAGCAACTTGGTCACCAAGTAAAATATCCTATACGGGAAACAATAGAACTCATATGATCAGGATACCCGACCCTGGACGTTTTGAGTTACGCTTAATGGATGGTTCTGCTAACCCCTATCTTCTTCAAGCTGGAGTAATTGCAACTGGAATTGATGGTATTGAAAAAAAACGCGATCCAGGTCAACCCTTATTTATAAATATGTATACTGATGGTGATAATTATCCAAATATCAAAAAACTTCCTTCGAATTTAGAAGATGCGCTCGAATATTTAAGTAACAGTAAAGTTTTATTGTCAGCGTTTGGAGAAAAAAATATTACAAGTTATTTAAAATTAAAACAGCAAGAATTAAAAGATTTCAATTCCAAAGAAACTTTTTCAAAAAAAAAACCAATTACAGAATGGGAAAAAATAAATACTTTAGATTGCTAAAATACTGAACTAAGTATTTTAAAAGAAGTTGTTTTTGTTCCTTTCATATTTGTTTTAACTTTAAATAAGCTTCCAGATAAAGGACATTTTTTTAACTCCTTAGCACTCATATCCTTGCGCGCAGTGGAAATAAAAAGTTCATCATTTTTTGAGCCTCCAAAAGTGCAGTTAGTGACATTTTTAACTGGTAGGTAAATTTGATGTATTTTACTACCTTTTAAATTATAAACAGAGATGCTCGCTCCATTATAGTGACAAACCCATAAATTATCATTAACGTCTACAGTCATTCCGTCTGGAAAACCCTCTTTTCTGCTAAACTTGATAAATATACTTTTTTTTATAATCTGAAATTTACTATTTATTTTAATTTTATAAATAATTCTTCTTCTGCTGTCGGTATGGTAAAAATTATGTTTATTTAAAAATGCAGGTCCATTAGTTATATAATACTTACTATCTATTTTATGTAATTTTAAGCTATTATCTAAACAGTACAAAGATCCAGAACTTTTTTTTCTTTCAAGATTATCCATAGTACCGAACCACAAACGTCCTACAGAATCAGTTTTTCCATCGTTTATTCTATTATTAATTAATTTTGGTTCAATTTTTATTGAAAAAATAATTCTTTTATTTTTTAAATTTACAATTCTAAGTTCAGATTTTAGACCAAGTAAAAAAATACTTTCTTTAATATGAGAAAGGAATCCAATTTCTTTATTTACTTTAAATATTTTTTTCTTTTTTGTTTTAGTATTTAATATAAATATTTTCTTTTTTTTTATATCTACAAAAAAGATAGAATTTTGGCTTGGTGCCCATAAAGTGCCTTCACCTAATACTGTTTTGACTTTCCAAATAGCTTTTGGGTGTGATGTTCTTATTTGCAACTTATTCAAGTACAACCTTAGAGTTTTGTTCGCCTAGATTGTCTATAGATAATTTTAATTTGTCACCGTTTTTTAAAAAAACCTGAGGTTTCATTCCCATTCCTACTCCTGGAGGTGTTCCGGTGGTAATAATATCTCCTGACTGTAGAGACATATAATTGCTTAAATAAGATACAATAAAATTTACATTAAAAATCATCTTATTTGTATTGCCAGTCTGCATTCTTTTACCGTTAACATCTAAAGTCAAATTAAGATTATTTATATTTGTTATTTCGTCTGTTGTAACTAGGTATGGACCGATAGGTCCATAAGTGTCATGTGATTTTCCTTTTACCCATTGACCCATTTTTTCAATTTGCCATTCTCTTTCACTTAAATCATTAACAAGGCAATATCCGAGAATGTGGTTTGCTGCGTCCTTTTCTGAAATATTTTTTGTTTTTTTTCCAATTACAATTCCCAATTCTACTTCCCAATCTAATTTTTTTGAGTTCGGCGCTAATTCAATATCGTCATTTGGTCCGTTAATGCAGCTTGTAGCTTTCATAAATATAATAGGTTCTGATGGAACTTTTGCACCAGTTTCTGCTGCATGATCTGAATAATTTAATCCTATGGCTACAAATTTTCCTGGTTTTTCTACGCAAGATCCAATTCTATCTGTTTTTGAAAGTTCTGGTAATTTTTCTAAATCAATGTTTTTTAGTTTTGAAATTGTTTCAAAATTTAAATTATCTGGATTTAAATCTTTAATTTGTGAACTTAAATCTCTTATCTTTCCATTTTTATCTAATATTGCAGGTCTTTCATTTCCTTTAGTTCCAACTCTTAATAATTTCATTTTACAATCTTATATTAATTAAATTGACATTTCGCCATCTATAGAGTGGATTAATCTCCGATTAGATGATGAGATAATGTTCTATTGTACTGTTCTAGTCTATGTTCGAATAAATATAAACCTTGCCAAGTACCAAGCATCAGTTTTTTATTTTTTAAACTTAGCGTTAGTTGGTTGTTCGTAAGTGCTGATTTTATATGAGCGGGCATATCATCTTTGCCTTCTGTCGTATGTTTGTAGAGCTCATTGTCCATCGGAACTAATTTATCAAAGAAATTTTTTAAGTCGTGCAATACATCAGGATCAGCATTTTCTTGTATAACCAATGACGCACTAGTATGTAAAATATTAATGTTTAATATTCCATTTTTAATTTTTTGTTTATTTAACCAACCTAAGGTCATTTCCGTAAAATCGTAAAAACCCTGACCTTTAGTTTTTAATGTTATCTCGTGGAATACTTGTTGCATAATTAACTTTTTGTTTGTTCATTAATCCATTTTTGAAAATCCGTGTGAGCAGATTCGATAGGAAAAGCTGAGACCGCAGGACATTCATAGCTGTGTTGATTAACAATAAATTTTATTGCTTTTTTTACCTTTGATTTAGAAGTTTTCACAATCATTGAACATTCTTTATCTGTCATGATTTTCTTTTTCCAAACATATGTTGAATAAATAGTCGGAATAATATTTGTGCAAGCAGCTAATTTATTCTTTACCAATTTACCCCCTAACCTTTTAGCTTCTTTCAAGGATCCAAACGTTACATATATAAAATAAATTTTCATTAAATAATTTTATTTTAAAATATTTATTTAACGTCGATATCATTCATTAAATGAACAACAGCAACGCCAATAACTATAAGAAAAAGACCAATAATAGTTGGTATGTTAGGTATTTGCTTATATTTTATGACTGCAATAATTGTTATGCCTACAATGCCCAATCCTGCCCAACTGGCATAAACTATTCCTACTGGAATAAACTGCATTGAATGTGACATAAGGAAAAGACAAATGCACAAAGCTATTATAACTATCAATGAAGGATAAAGCTTAGTAAAGCCATTAGTGTCCTTTAAAAAGCTAGTGCTAAGTAATTCAAAAATAATTGCCAAAACCAATAATATATAAGCGTATGTAAGGTTCATTTTTTTAAAGATTTGACTATATATACACAATGATTAGGGTCACTAAATTATCTTTTGAGACCTCAAATATAGTGTGGAAAAGTTAAAAAAGTGTTGGTTTTATTGACTTTTTGACACTATTATTGCCTAGCTATCTATATATAGTGTGGTACTAACTTCTATACGCTATTGAATGTTGATTCGATAGCACTTGTTTAAACAAGGTAACAATAGGGAGGTGTTAAGTATGAAAATGCTTGCAGGATTTGCGGGGACAATACGAAGTCTTACTCATGTAGTAATTGCGCTACTTGGGTTGGGTATCGTAGTTTCACTTCTTGGTGGAAATGTTCCATTTGTAAGTGGAATAGCTGATAACATAGTAGGACTAGTTCAATCACTAGGTGATGCAGGAATAGTCGGCTTAATAGCAGCTATTATCATATTAGGTTTTTACAAATAGGTATTTTAAATTTCGTTAGTTTTCCCTCTTAATAATTAATTAACTAACATTTAAAAACCTGACTACCCTAGTCCTTGTTTTCGGGCTAGGGTAGAAAGTTAAGACGAATTACTTAAAGGAGTTGTATGAAAGCTTGGATTGGAACAATTAGGTACTATTTAACACAGTTCATTGAATTAGGTTTACTATTAATAGGAGTTTCTGTTTTTGCTGAAATATTATTTGGACCTGATGTGGCTTTTTTTGGTTCGCAAGTTACTAAAAATTTAGTTGCGTTACTTAATACTCTTGGTGACTCAGGTATTGCAGCATTGATTGTTATACTTGCTTTAATGATCACTTATCGAAAATTGTTAAAATAGTTAATTATTAACTCGCATAAGCTATCACAGCCAAAGATTTACATCGAAAAATAAATCGATTAAGCTAATTCCATGGATGTGAAGTTATTAGCAGGAGCCTTGGGCGCTGAGATAAATGGAATAGATCTTAAGGATGTCTCCCAAAAGAATTTCAAAGTAATTAATAACTTGCTTTTAGAGCATAAAGTTATTTTTTTTAGAAATCAAAAAATTAGTCCCGAAGAACAGCTGGCGTTAGCATCGAATTTTGGACCTATTGAACAACACGCTTATGTAAAGGGTCTCGACCAATATCCTGAGATTGTAAGAATAATCAAAAAACCCAACGAAAAAAACCAGTGGGGAGAAAATTGGCATAGTGATGTTAGTTATAACGTTAAACCAACTAAAGCAGTAATTTTAAAATCTATTAAAATACCTCCCGTCGGAGGAGACACAATGTTTGCTAATATGGAACTTGCATGGGAAACATTAGATGAAAAAATTAAAGATAAAATTAAAACTAAAAAAGCACTTCATAGTTCTTTAGGAGCAGAATTTTTTGTTGATGATTATGAGGGCATGGAGGGAAATGGTAATCACGATGAATATTCCAACGAGCATCCTATTGCCAGAACTCATCCAGAAACTAGAAGAAAAATATTATTTGTAAATTGGACTTATACCAAAAAGATAGTTGGTATGGATAAAAAAGAAAGTGACGAAATTCTAAATGAAATTTTTAAACATCAGGCAAGATTAGATTTTACATGTCGATTTCAATGGACAGAAAATGCTATTGCAATTTGGGATAACAGAAGTGTTCAACATTATGCTATAGCAGATTTTTTCCCTGGCAGAGGATTAGGTCATGAAAGAATTATGGACAGAATAGCTATTGAGGGAGACTATCCAAATTAATAATTTTCATTAATGCAATTTGATTACATTATTATTGGAGCTGGGTCAGCTGGCTGTGTTTTAGCTAATCGTTTAACTAATAATAGTCAAAATAAAGTTGCTTTGTTTGAAGCTGGAAAACCAAGCGATATTTGGAAAGTTAAAATGCCACTTGCACTTTTATATGCAATGCATGATCCAAAATATAATTGGAAATACTATTCCGAGCCGGAACCACACTTACACAATAGAAAACTATTTTGTCCAAGAGGTAAAATGATTGGAGGTTGTTCAGCACATAACGGAATGGTCTACGTTAGAGGAAACTCAAATGATTATGAACGATGGGCTTCGTTTGGACTTCCTTCTTGGTCTTATAAAAATGTACTTCCTTATTTTAAAAAAATAGAAAGCTGGTCCGGTGGGGAAAATGAGTATAGAGGCGGCAATGGTTTACTGCCTGTAAATCAGTCGAGTAATAAAAATCCATTATTTAAAGCATTCATTGAGGCTGCTGGGGAAGCTGGATATGAAATCAACTCGGATATGAATGGAAAAAGTCAGGATGGTTTTGGAATGTTTGATGTGACTATAAATAAAGGAGAGCGAGCCAGTGTTTCAAAGCATTATTTAAAACCTGCTGAAAAAAGAAAAAACTTAAACGTATTTACTAATTCTTTTGTAGAAAAAATAATTTTTGATGATCAAAAAGCAAAAGGAATAGAAGTTAAAATTAAAAATAAAAAAGAAAAAATTTTTGCAAATAAAGAAGTTATCATTTCAGCAGGTTCAATTAATTCACCGCAATTATTGTTAATATCTGGCATAGGACCGGCGAACGATCTTAATGATTTGGGTATTAAAGTTATTAAAGATCTACCTGGTGTTGGTAAAAACCTTCAGGATCACATTGAAACTTATATACAACAAGAATGTAAAACTTCTAATACGCTATATTCAGCGACCAAATTATTAAACAAAATCTCTCTGGGAATTCAATGGTTTTTATTTAAGTCAGGAATAGGTGCCACTTCTCATTTAGAAGCGGGAGGATTCATAAAAAGTTCAGAGAGCGAACCTGATGTAAATATTCAATTTCATTTTTTTCCATCATTTGTAATTAATCATGGTTTAGTAAATCCATCGTTTCATGGATTTCAATTACATGCGAGTTTAAACAAACCAAAAAGTAGAGGTGAGGTTAAATTAAAATCCTCTAATCCTTACGAATATCCAAAAATTCAATTTAATTATTTTGAAAAACAAGATGACTTAAATAAAACACGTGAATCCATTCATGTAGCTAGAAAAATTTTATCACAAAATTCTTTAAAACCTTATACTGGAAAAGAAATTAATCCAGGGCCCGATAAAACGTCAGATGAAGAGTTAAATGAATATATAAAAGCAAATGCCGAAACAGCTTATCATCCATCGTGTACATTAAAAATGGGAGTAGATAAAATGGCCGTTGTTGATGAGAAACTAAATATTCATGGTTTGCAAAATATTAGAGTAGTGGACAGCTCAATCATGCCAGAAATTATAAGTGGAAATCTAAATGCACCAACACTTATGATTGCCGAAAAGGCTTCTGATGTTATTATAAATACAGGTTAATTAAATGAATTTTTCTTGGAAAAAAAATAGTTTAAAAGAAAGAATCTTTTTTAACAAAAATAACGACGATCTCTTAGAAGAGTTAAAAGAAAAAGGAATAATTGATAATAATATTTTAAGCGCCATAAAAAAAGTCCCACGAGAATTATTTATAAATAAAATTTCTATTCAACATGCATACGAAAATAGGCCTCTGCCAATAGACTGTGAGCAAACTATAAGCCAACCTTATGTAGTAGCTTATATGATTGACTGTTTAAAATTGAAAAAAACGGACATAGTTTTAGAAATTGGAACCGGAAGCGGATACCAAACGGCAATTATTTCACATTTGTGTCGAAAAATTTATACAATCGAAATATTTAATAAATTATTTAATCAGGCAAAAATAAACATTGATAGGTTGAAAATAAAAAATGTTGTTTATAAATTGGATAATGGAATAAATGGTTGGGAAGAAAAAATTTTATTTGATGCTATCATTGTTAGTGCCGCAGCAGAAAAAATACCTTTAAAATTATTACAGAATTTAAAGAATTATGGAAACTTAATTATCCCAAAGAAATACCCATCGGGAAATCAAAAGTTAATACTAATAAAAAAAACCGATAAAAATAGTTTTGATCAAAAGGAATTATTCGATGTTAAATTTGTTCCTCTTTTAGACAAAAATATTGAACACTAAACATGAAAAAACATATTGTCATCACCGGCAAGGTTCAAGGTATTGGTTTTAGATATTGGTTATACAAAGCGGCAATACAAAGAAATATTGATGGTTGGGTTAGAAATAAAATTTCCGGAGAAGTCGAAGCACTCATAATCGGTAATGATAAGAATGTGAATGACTTAATCAAATTGTGCGAAAAAGGTCCTACTTTCTCGAAAGTAACAAAAGTTAAAGTTCAAAATTATCAAAAAGAATACTCAAAAAAATCTTTTGATATCATCAATAACAGTGACTAATATCTACCTTCTTGGGTTAACGCCCACAAGAGCAATATCACAATTTTTTGGATTAGGATCATTCTTGCATCTAAACAATGTTGGTATGCCCCACCAATACATCGTTTCCATCATAATTTGATCTTCTTTTGAAATCATGAATTTTATCTTACATCAATAAGAAATATAAAGAAGATAAAAAATTTGATATAGATCCCGCAAGTGTTCACGAAAAATAATAATCCAAAAGGCATTCTTCTTATCTTCATTGGAATGTTTATTGTTTCATTTCAAGATGCAACATTTAAATATATTTATAATAGTGTATCTTTGTATGAAGTTTATTTAATTAGAACATTGATAAGTTTTGTAATTATTGTTTTTTATTTAAAAATAACAAACAAACCTATTATTTTTTCTACTCATTATCCTCTACTTACAATTATCCGTGTAATTCTTTTCTTTTTTGGGTTTAGTTCTTTTTATATTGCAATAACTATAATGCCTTTAGCAACAGCTACTGCCTTGTTTTTTGCTAGTCCTTTTTTAATGACAATTTTTGCAATATTTATTTTAAAAGAAGAAGTTGGTCTGCGGAGATGGTCAGCTGTGATAATTGGTTTTATAGGCGTCTATGTAATACTAAACCCCGACTTTAACAATTTTAATTACCTTAGTTTGACACCCGTTTTATGTGCATTTTGTTATGCACTATCAATGATAATTTTAAAAAAAACATCTGATGAAGATGATGTTTATTCACAAATGTTTCATTTTTATATTCTAGCAATAGTAATCAGTATAATATTTTATTTTTATATGGGTGATGGTAGATTCAACAACATTGATCATCCTGCTTCTCAATTTATTTTTCGAAAGTGGTTTGATAATTTAGAATTCAGTTTGCCGTATATGATTTTTATAGGTGTGATTGGAGCTTCCGGATTTCTTTGTTTATTCACAGCATATCGAATTGCCTCTCCAGCTGTTATATCACCTTTTGAGTATTCAATATTAGTATGGGCTTCATTGAATGGATGGCTTTTCTTTGATGAAATTCCTGATGTTAGAACTATTGTTGGAATGATGTTAATTGTATGTGGAGGTGTTTATATTTTTATTCGTGAAAAAGCCCAAGATCAATCCATCGCTACTGAAAAACCACTTAGATAAAAAAATTATAATTTTTTATATTCACGTAAATTATTGTCAAAATTAGATCTTTTTAAATATCTTTGAAATTTATTTTTGCACTGTTTCCATTCTTTATCAATAATCGAAAACCAAGCACTATCTCTATTTCTTTTTTTATAAATCGTTGCTTGTCTAAAAACACCCTCAAACTTAAATCCTAGTCGTTGCGCTGATTTTTTTGATTTCTGATTTAAATTATCACATTTCCATTCATATCTACGATACCCTAGGTTTTCAAAAACATTTTTCATCATCAAATACATCGCCTCAGTTGCTTCTACAGTTCTTTGAAGATTGGGAGCATAAGTAATCCAACCTACTTCGATTGTTCCAATCGCAGGTTTAATTCTTAAATAACTTGCTACCCCGCAAAATGATTTAAGTCTTTTTGAGTAAATGGCATAAAAAAAAGGCTCCTTATTAAGGCAATTTTTCTTTAAATAACTCTTAAATGATGGCAAATTTTTAAATGGGCCATAAGGCATATATGTCCACAGGGTGTTTGTTTTATCTAACGAAAAATTCTTGAATAATTCACCGGCATGATTTTTAAAATTCAAAGGTTTTAAGATTGAATATTTTCCAACCAGCTGTTTTTTAGAAGGAAACTTAGCAGATTTAAAATTTACAGAATAACTAATCTTTAAAGGCACAGTTATTTTTTTAATTTATTTGCCAAATTTAATTTATCAGAATTAAACTTTGATTTATTCTTTTCTATAAAATCATCCATAATTTTTACTCTGTCTGGATCAAACTCAACAACTTTTCGTTGATTAAGATCAACATATAATGACAATACTTCATTTGTAGCAGCAAGGTATTTTTTTTCTTTATGAAACATGGAAAGCTTGTAGTGAATCCTTTTTTTGTCATGATCAATGTAGGTTAAATGCGTTTCAACTTCTTCACCTAATTTAACTTCTTGGTTATAGTTAGTATGCATCTCTACAACAAAAGTACTTTTTTTATCTTTTTTTGCAGACACTCCACCCATTTTAAAATTATCTAACATGGCGTCTGCAGTGCAGACACTCCACCCATTTTAAAATTATCTAACATGGCGTCTGCAGCCATATCAAAAACATAAACATAGTAAGCTACATTCAGATGGCCGTTGTAATCCGTCCATTCCTTTTTTATTTTTTCTGTTTTTAAAATCACGTTCTTTTAATATAGTATATTCTCTATAAAAAAAATGAATAATAGAGTATTCGTTTCCTACGTACACAAAAGCTAGTGCAACTCTTCTCAAATCATATTTAAATTCTGGTTTTATTTGGGTTTGTTTTCGCGTGGAATCAACTTCAGATATTTCTTGTTAGAGCTTGTGGGGGGGTATTTGTTCTAGATAATGTTGGTAAAGTTGTTGGTAAAAATTTTTACCAACGCCTTGGCTGCATAAAATTAAAATGAACTTATTAATAAACTTATTCCTGATCCGATATATAGTATACAGTTAAACTGATGGATAAAACTAAATCTCTTAGAACATCCGAGTCTCTTCTAAAGTTTTGGGAATTACAAATAAGCAAATCTCATCATGCCAGTAATTATTTTTTCAGAAAAACACCCTCGCATTATCATATGATGCTAGTGGCCATGACCGCTTATTACAAACAACAAAACTTAACCGTGGAAGAGTTAAAAACAAAATTATTCAAAACATCCAGGCCCAAATCATCCTCGATGATTAATGAAGCCTGCAAAGAAGGCTTTTTTTATTTAGAAAAAGAATCATTAGATAAGAGAAAAAAATACATTAGGCCAACTAAAAAATTTATTAAGGAATACGATACTTATCTCCACAGTATTAATAAAGCGTGTATTTAATGCAATTTCTTATAAGGGTTTCTCGTTTTTAAATTAACTGTTTATAAATAACTTTTCTCTTAATCGTTCTCGTATCTCTTGATTCTGTCTTTCATATTCATCAAGAAAATGACCAGCCTTTTTATTAAGACGAACTGTAATATCTTTTTCGTCTTTTTGCTTAACAACTTTATTAAATTTTTTCTTAAATTGAGTTTTCTTTTTTATTTTTAGTTTATTTCCTCTCACAAAATAATTATAAGCTACTGATATAAGTAAATTCAAGATTAAAGTTAAAAATACCTATATAGAATATATACCTATATAGAATATATATATATATTATATATAATATGTGTAGGTAATCATTGACAGATCAATTTAGGTAAGAGATAATCGTGCTGTAATTATGCAATAAATAGTTGCAGAGGGAAGAGTAATGTATTCATAACTCCCATTATTCATAAAGCGTTCCCATCTCGCAGCCCTCGAGAAAATCAATCAGCGAGATGGGTACTACTAACTATAAAATTATCGCATTATATTCAAGCAAATAAAAAAACTCTATATTTTTTATTGTAAAGTAAATTTTTTGAAGAGTCGGTCCACGAGTTTATGCATTAGTTAACGCGGATCCCGCTAGAAATTCTTGAAAAATTTTTAACCACAAAGAATATGAATTATCGCATTATATTCAAGCAAATAAAAAAACTCTATATTTTTTATTGTAAAGTAAATTTTTTGAAGAGTCAGTCCACGAGTTTATGCATTAGTTAACGCGGATCCCGCTAGAAATTCTTGAAAAATTTTTAACCACAAAGAATATGGTACCTAACTTTTTCATTCGAGAATGTTGGTAAAGTTGTTGGTAAAGATTTTACCAATGCCTAATTTATTTTATTTTTATTTACTTCAATGTTTTTTCCCATAATAAACTCATTTGTTAACTCGCGTGCTATATGATCACGATGCTGCACTGGGGGAGTTTTCATGTAGTATGATGAAGCGCTGTTAAGAGGACCTGCTAATCCGCGTTCTCTAGCAAGAGCTGCACATCGGATAGCATCAATAACTACACCTGCACTATTTGGTGAATCTTGCACAGATAATCTCATTTCAAGATTTAGAGGTGCTCCACCAAAACCTTCGCCTTCTATTCGTATGAAAGCAACCTTATTATCTTTTTGCCAAGAAACATAATCTGATGGACCAATATGAATATTATCAGCACCTAGAGGAACATCTAATTGCGATTGAACAGATCCCGTTTTTGAAATTTTTTTAGATTTTAATCTTGACTTTTCGAGCATATTTAAAAAGTCAGTATTCCCACCAGTATTCAATTGATAGGTTCTTAATATTTTACAACCTCTATCGTTAAATAAACGGCTTATAACTCTATGAACAATAGTTGCTCCAACCTGGCTTTTTATATCATCTCCAATTATTGGTACTCCTGCTTCTTTAAATTTATTTGCCCATTTTTTATCCGAGGCAATAAAAACTGGCATACAGTTAACCATAGCTACTTTAGCCTGTAGACAAGCATTGGCGTAGAATTCAACTGCTTTTTGAGAACCTACAGGTAGATAACAAACCATAACTTCTGCACCGCTATTTTTTAATTCTTCAACAACGTTCACTGGTTTTACATCTGCAACTCTAAATGCTCGAGACTC
>Ga0208879_1003705_pt1 | contig 12315 bp, 18 predicted proteins | sample Knorr_S15_td_Bot_FD_185605 | JGI IMG/M metagenome (GOLD analysis project Ga0208879, IMG submission 185605) | Marine microbial communities from Southern Atlantic Ocean transect - Knorr_S15_td_Bottom_ad_5009_LV_A (SPAdes) (version 2) | ecosystem: Environmental > Aquatic > Marine > Oceanic | place...
CAGCCTTTACTAATAGACCAACACATCGGTTCAGCCACTTACATAGAGACTATGCACGATGAATTCATTTTCAATTCATCAAGTGGAACATATACACGACTTGTACGATGATTTTATTTTTAATCAGCCTAGCTAGTGCTATGCATTTTTTTGTGATATTGCATAAACAATTTTTTTAGGCTAGAAAATTAATTTTATATTTAAATTTGTAATGAATATTGACAATCCACATGATGATGAGTATTTGGATAAAATTTTTGAGTCTATGTTTACCACAAAAAAGACTGGAACAGGATTAGTCATTTGTAAAAGCATTATCGAGCAACATGGGGGCAATATCTCAGTAAGTAACAAGCCTACAACTTTTACCATAAAATTACCTGTATAGAGTATCCAAGTTTTCTGATTTTATTCTTCTAATTCTATGTCATTTTGAAGTTCTTTTGGTAACCCAGTCCACCATTCCTCTTGGTTCTTAGACATTAAAACAAAAAGATCTCAGGTTGCTAATAGATCTGTTGGTTAATTCTTCATAGCAATTGTTCAAGAAAACCTGACAAAATTCAATCCTTTGTATATCTAATATCTGCAATATCATCTAACTCTTTAATTTTCACAATCAATGTATCTCCTAATTTATTGAAAACTCGTTGGCGCTTTGCGTTAGTCAAAAACCATCCTAATATGATATCAATTGGTAATAGAAACGATTTTCCAAAACTACTAATCATAATTCCTTTCAAATCTGGTTTTTTCCCATCGATATTAACTACTTTCAAATTAAGAATTTTTTTCCCAATTGTTTGACCAGTTTTGTACTCTAAAATTGTCCAATACACAAAGAACAAGATACTAGTTGGAATGTACTGTGTACTTTCAGCCCAAAAATCATCTTCTTCAAATTCATAATCTATTGTTCCAAATGATGTAAAAATTATTGATGTTGAAATAATTGAAACAATTATGAAGTCAATCACCCAGGCAAAGAATCTATCTGTCCATTTTGCAATAATTATTTTCGAAGATATGCCTGTATCGCTCATTAAATGACTAATCATTTCAAATTAATAAATTGTGTTGATCATTAGTTAACACCAATTACAACATAGTTGATTTATTTGTGAATTAGAATGAAAATATATGAAGGCAAAATTTATGACATCTTGTGTATCTTGTGGTGATAAGATTCAACCTGGAAAAGAGATCTCAAAAAACAACGATGAAAAATGGGTTCATAAGCACTGTGCTGAGGATTCGGAAAGATTACCCTAGAAATTAATAGTCTCTTCTTTCAATTAAATTTGAAATTATTTTGATATCCATAAATCCTTTTGATGTATTTTTCTGGACATTTCGAAGAAATGAGAAAGATATTGTGAATCTTTATACCACTCTTTCTCCTGTAATGCAACTTGCAACAGGTGGGTCCATGCTTAATTTTGGTTGTTGGTCTCCAAAACATACAGACCCAATTTCAGCACAAAATAATCTATGCACAATTTTTGGAAATTTAGCAGAACTATCATCTGGAAAAAATGTTGTTGATGTAGGTAGTGGGCTATCAGCTCCATCTAAACTATGGAGAGATAATTACTCTGATCTCCATTTGTATTGTGTGAATATCAATCTCAAACAATTAGTTTTTTCTGGAAAGCAAAAAAACATAGAATTCATAAATTCTACCTCTACAAAACTCCCTTTTACTAATGATTCCGTTGATCGAGTATTGGCATTGGAATCTGCTCAACACTTCAAACCTTTATCTGATTTTATCTCAGAATCCAAAAGAATCTTGACAAGATCTGGATTGCTTGTAATGGCTATCCCTATAATTATTGGTAATTCCTCAATTGGAAAATTAGGACTTTTAAAATTTACTTGGTCTTCAGAACATTATGAACTAGATACTGTCAAAAAATTAATCAAATCTGGTGGATTTACTATCTCTGAAGAAAAATTGATTGGTGAATCTGTCTATGAGCCTATGGCAAATTATTACATTGAAAACAGAACAAGCTTGAAAAAATCTATTTTGGAAAAATATCCTAACTATATTGAAAAAATTCTTTACAAATCAATTCTCAAAATGAAAAAAGCTTCAGAACAAAAGATAATTGATTATGTAATTTTGAAATGTATCATAAAGTCTAAACTATGAGGGCCTTTTCACCAATAAGGTATTCCATTGCATTAATGTACTCTAATTCTGATGTCAAGCCAATTGTAAACCCCATTGTACTTGTTTTCACCCATTTTGGAATCTTCAAATCATGCAACTGAATTTCTATTGAATCTTGGAATACGTTGGTCTTAATTAATGAAGATTTTTCCAACTTTGTAGCAATTATTGTCTTTTCAAATTTCTCAGAAAGTAAAAGTGCTGTTTCTTCATCAATTACCAATAATCTACTCTTATCAGAATTTTCTGTTACTAATGCAACTCTAGTTAAATCCACTATTGAGTAATTTGTTATTGCAAATATTTTAAAATCACCTTTAATTGTTTGGCCAATTTGGAATTCTGTGTCTAAAAACAGTTCCATACTTTTGTATCAAAATTGGCTAGGTTTTTATTTTTGATATTCTTACTTAGTTATAATGTCCGATTTAGATCTCACTTTGCAATTGTTTGATGAAAAATGTAATCGCTTACTTGGAGAATCTGAGATCAGATTTGCAGGAATTGTTGACAAGGATGGTAAACTCATAGCGGGGGGTTTTAAAGAAGGAATTACCCCTTACGAAAATGATGAAACTAAACTTCAGTCATTTTTCGAGTTTGTTTCAAATGCTTCTATCCGAAAAGAATTTGATGAGAGCTTAGGGCCGATTAACTTTATTGCTGCACGACGAGATAAGGCTGTTTTAGTGAGTTTTCCATTCCCTATCACACAAATTCTATTATTAATATCTGCAGAACCCACTGTTAACATTGAAATCTTGGCCAAAAAAGTAATTGAAATATTTACTGATGTCAATTAAAGCTAATTTGGCAATCTGGCAAATTCTTTAATTATATTTGAAATTAATTTTTACAAATAGTTTTAATCCAATATCAATTTACATTAGTTGAATTGAAAGCAACATTTGGCGCAGGATGTTTTTGGCATGTTGAAGATTTACTCAGTAAAACTAAAGGTGTCAAATCTACTCAAGTTGGATATATTGGTGGCCAACTACCAAGTCCTACTTATGAAGAAGTATGCACAGATAAAACAGGACATGTTGAAGCTGTAGAAGTAGAATATGATCCTGATGAAATATCTTATGAAGAACTTTTAGATGTATTTTGGAATAATCATAATCCCACAACATTGAATCGTCAGGGACCTGACGTGGGAATTCAATATCGTTCGGCTATTTTTTACCACAGTGATGAACAAAAAGAAATTGCTGAAAAATCAAAGCAAACACTTGACAAATCTGGGCAATATGAAAATCCTATTGTTACTGAAATTGTCCCTACTCCCACATTCTATAAAGCAGAAGAATATCATCAAAAATATTTTAAAAAACACGGATTTTCATAAACATTATTTTATAACACATTTATAGATCTCAAAAAACCATAAACACCTTTGATCGCTAATTTACTAAAGCTTATCTAGTTATGAGAATTGACGATAAAATAGTGGAAGAAAAATTCCTTCAGATTGATGGAAATAAGATTCGTTATTTAGAATCTGGTGATTCTAAAAAAACAATTGTATTAATTCATGGATTGGGGGCATCAGCTGAAAGATGGGATCAAGTAATTCCTCTCTTTGCCGATGAATATCGTGTTATAGTCCCTGATCTTATAGGATTTGGCTATAGTGATAAACCTCTTGTAGACTACACTACGGAATTCTTTTCAGAATTTCTAGAAAAGTTTTTTATTGCTTCTGATATTAAACGGCCTAATCTGATTGGCTCTTCGTTAGGAGGGCAAATAATTGCTGAATATGCTACTTCCCATCCTCAAGAAATTGAAAAACTTGTTCTGGTCTCTCCTTCTGGAACTATGAAAAAATCCACTCCTGCACTTGATGCATATATCATGGCAGCATTATATCCAAATGAACAAAGTGCAAAAAATGCATTTGAACTGATGGAAGGTTCTGGACATAATGTTCACGAAAAAATTATTACTGGATTTATAGAAAGAATGCGATTACCTAATGCCAAACTTGCTTTCATGTCTACATTGCTAGGAATCAAAAATTCAGAATTGGTCATATCAAAACTTCAAACAATCTCTACTCCTACCCTAATAATTTGGGGTTCTGATGATCCTGTTATCCCAATTCATTATGCTGATAGTTTTGTTTCAACAATTCAGGATTGTCGATTTTTCAGAATGGATGGATGTGGTCACACTCCATATGTTCAAGATCCACATAGTTTTGCTTCTAATGTATTGGAGTTTTTGAATGGGTCTTAGATGCATTTAAATACCCTTAATTCCAACTATTACCAATGATTGGTAATAGTAACCAATACAATCCAACAGAAATGTTCAAAGACTGGATTCAAAAAAGTGGACGTGCTCAAGCAGAATTTATAAAAAATTTTGGCTCTTTGATGACAAATCAAACTAGTCAAACATTCAATCCCTTAGATATTCTAAGAGAAGTTTCTGATAGTACTAAACAATCTCAATCAAACTTGATGGAAAACATGTCATCAATGCAAAGTAAAAGCATGGATACGATGTTTAACATCGGACAGATGCTTCCTTCCTTCATGAATTGGGGTGCTTACAAAACTACTATTAGTAGTAATGGAAGAATCTCAATCCCTGAAGCTGAACGTAATGCACTTGGCTTGGGAGAAGGTGACTTGGTTCAAGTCATTATCATGCCAATAGCAAAAAAATCAAAAAATAAGGAGGTGAAACAATGAGTAACGAAACAACAACAAAGAATTCTAAAGATATATTTTCTGTATATCAGCAAAACGTAGACAAACTCTTCAATGGTATTAAACAAGCAGTACCACAGTATCATCAGTCAATCACTAATGTACAACAGGAATACCTACAAGCATATGAAAACATAGTAGATTCAACAATCACACTACAACGAGAATATGCAAAGAAAGCAGGTATTGCAACTAACATTCCTGAAGCAACACTAAAAGTAATTCGTGATACAACTGAAGAATTTGTAAAGTCAGCTTCAATTCAAAATCAAGTGGCACTTGCAACTATCGATGCAACACAACAAAATATCAAAACATTCAACGATAATGCAAAGTCATTTGCTGACCTAAACAGAAACGTTCTACAATCTTGGATTTCTGCATTCGCCACAAAGAATAACTAGTGGTAATTTTTTTTCTTTTTTCTTTTTTTATTAAACTTATTTTATGATCTTTCAGCTAACCACTGTCCTAGCTCAGGAAGTACTTTTTTCTGAGACAGTGAACTAGCAATCATTCCCACATGACCCGTTGGATACATTCTCAATGTTTTATCTTCACTACCCACTGCATAATGAAGTGGCATACTACATTCGGGCGACACCAAATGATCTCCTACAGCAACCTGTGTAAAAATAGGCATATCGATTTTTTTCAAATCTATGTGTCTTCCTCCCACATACATCTTATTTTGAATGAGCAAGTTATCTTGGTAGATGTCTTTAATCCATTGTCTGAACAATGCTCCAGGAATGGGAGGCGTATCTCCTAGCCATTTTTCCACTCTGAGGAAACTATCAACGTATTTTTTGTTGTCGATATTTTTGAAAAATTTGATATATTTTTCAATTCCTTGTTCAAATGGTTTGAGGACTGAAAAACAGTAATACATGAATTCAGGAGGCATATTTCCTATAGTTTCTACCATTTTGTCTACATCCATGTGTTTTGCAAGATTACTAATCACTGTAGTATCCCGCCACCCATCAATGACTGGAGCTGTTGCGACATAGTTTTTTACACTTTCTGGATGCAATGTGATGTATACAGTTGCTATTGTTCCACCTGTGCAATACCCTTGCAATGAAATTTTCTCAACAGATGATTCATTTTTAATATATTCGACATACGAATCTAAATAGCCATTTACATAATCATCAAAATCAAGGTATTTGTCCATACTAGTTGGTGTTCCCCAGTCTAGCATGTATACATCAAATCCTTGTTGAAGGAGATTTTTGACCCAACTTTTTTCTGGATGGATATCAAGTATGTGATATCTGTTAATTAATGCATATGAAATTAACAATGGTGTTTTATGTTGTTTATCTGTAAGAGGTTTGTAGTGTAATAATCTTGTTTTATCCATTTCTTGCACAACATCATGCGGTGTTACTTCTAAACTAATTTCATCAGGTGCTGCAACTAAATTTGGAGCTTCAATAACATTTTTACTGAATTTCAAAATCTCTTCAATTATTTTTGGATCTACTCTTGATTCACTTTGCATTTTTTTTCATTTTCCTTTTCTTTAATTCTAACTCTAGTTTTCCAACTCTTTTTTTAAGAGAATGCATTTCTTTGTAAATTTCATCTATCTCTTCTTTGCTTGGAAGATTGGCTGATTTCAAAATTACATTAGTAATGTTATTCCAATGCTTAGTCAACTCAATCTCTTTAGAAACTAGTTTTCCATAATTTTCTCCAAATTTTCCAGAGTCAAATAATTCGGTGAAATCATTATCAAAAATATCTATCCAAATTCTCTTGAATGCTTCTATTTGTTCAACGTCTTGAGGAACATCGGGAGCCTTAAGATTGACTTTCTTTTGAGCAACAGACCAAGTATCTGAAAGCTGTTTGTAATATTCTGTAATATACTGATTAAATTCCAACAAAACTTCATTAATATCAATTAATTCTGTAGTGATTTTTTTCGAATTTGTTGCAAATGCTCTCATTGGCCCAATTGATGTTAATGCTTGTGGTTTACTTAACATCAAATGTATAATATCTGTCCAGAAAAGCGACAAATGCTTGTAATAATCTGTAACATCTTTAGGAGATTCTTGTTGCACAGATATCTATCAATACATATCGCAATAAATAGATCTATTATCTCATTAGACAAGTGGACAACGTCGAAGAACTAGAAAAAATCTGTCAAGAAATAATCAAATTAGATTCTATGATGCGTTCAGCTAGGTTCATCAACAGTAGGGGTCACCAAGTGGCTGGTGGGATGAAGGAAGGAATACTCTCACTAGAAGCTCAAAAGCAAGACGAAATGATGTTCATGGAACTTTCTTTGCGTGTGAGAATGAGACATGAGTTTGATAACGAATTTGGTAAAGTTCACTTTTCTATGTCCTATAGAGACAAGGTAATTGTAATGAGTTTCCCATTAACTCATGATGACGTATTGTTGATATCGTGTGAAAAAGAGGTTGATTTTGGCAAAATTTCTTTCAAAATTCTCAAAATTATTGAACCTCTTAAAAAAACCCCAATGAAGACCTTCTAATCCTGAAGCATTGTTCTCAACCCTTTACATCTGTTTCTTATAGTTACTTCGGTAACACCAGATGCAATTGAAATATCTTTTTGTGATTTTACTTCTCCTGTGCTAATACATGCAAGATAAAGTGCAGCAGCTGCTATCCCCATCGGGTCCTTTCCTGCAGTCATGTGAACTCTCTTTGCTTCATTTAAAATTGAAATTGCTTTACGCTTGCTTTTTTCACCTAATCCTGCAATACTTGCAATCCTTGAAACTCCATTTACAGGATCAACAACTGGCATTTTTAACTCTAATTCTCTGTAAATTAACCTATAACATCTGGCAACGTCCTTTCTTCTAATATTAATTCCATCAGCAATGTCATCTAACGTTCTAGGAGTTTCCGTAGTTCTACATGCAGCATAAAGACATGCTGCAACTAGTCCATGGATTGAACGACCCCTAACTAATTTTCTCTCCATTGCCTTTCTGTAAATGTAAGCAGCTTTTTCAATTACTGCATTTGTTAATGCAAGTTTGTCTTTTAGCTTATCCATTTCATTAAGAGCTTGTCTAAGATTTCTATCTGCAGAAGAAGATGCTTGTGACCTACTATCCCATGTTCTTAATCTTTCAATAGAACTTTTTACACTTGCAGATAGTGGTTTTCCAGTTGCATCTTTGTTAGCTGCACCAATTACAGTAGATAAACCCATATCGTGCATTGTTAGTGAAGATCCTGCTCCTGTTCTAGATCTGTTGCTTCCATCATTTGTAAATGAACGCCACTCTGCACCCGTATCAACAATTTTATCTGTAATTACCAATCCACATTTTCCACAAAACAATTCTCCAGTGTTTTGATCTGTAACTATTTTTTTATCTCCACAATATGGGCATTTAGGTCCAGTGATCACTGTATTTTTTAGCATAATGAATAAAATGACTAGATTATACTATTATCAGTTCTACATGATTTCTGCAGGTTAATTGTATGTAGGTTAAGCTAACCTAATTCTCATTTTTTAGAATATTACCCCGTTTTTTCAAACTTAACCCATGAGACAATATGCATACGATGGAGTATATGATGGATACATGATGCTATTTTGATCTGTAACATGTTGTAATCTAATAGAATGGCCTAATTCATGTGTCATGATTGTTTCAACACTTTTAACATCATATAATTGAAAACTTCCATCACAATTGTAATCTCCTAATGTCACTTCTACAACCCCTTTCCCAAGATGTGCGTGTCCCAAAACTCCTTCCCCAATATTTCGGACTATCCAAGTTATCCAAACATTTGCGTCTTGTTTAAAATTTGTAATTTCAAATTTTACTTTAGCTTTTTGATTATCAGTATCAAATTCTCGTTCTTCCCAAAACGAAAAAGAATTTTCTAATGTACGCACATGATCTAATGGTAGACTTGTTGGTTGATCATTGACGAATACTTTATAGTAAATAATTACTACCTCATCTATTATTTCATATGTTGGAGTAGGAAATGTTTCAGCTGCACGTTTGGCCTGATCTTCAAAATTCCATTTTACGTAATCCCTAAGAAATTTTTTTATCACATCTTGACTTGGATTTGGATATTCGATGTATCGTATCTCTTTAACAATATTATTTGAAATATTTCTAAGATATTTTCCAAACAAATACAATTCATAATCTAATTCCTCTTGTGATTGAGTTGTATCTTGAACATTTATGGTAATTAATCCATATTCTATCATATGTTGAATGCCTGAAACAAAAGCATTTTCGTCAATTTTGTCATAAGCCCATTCTCTCGCATTGTTTTTTACCCATTCTGGAATTTTGTCTTCAGAAATGCTTTGTATCTCTACTGGTGGAATTTGTATTGACTTATTATCTATTAGATATGACAAAGCTGAAATAAATTCTGAATCATTAATATTTTCTTCTGACCACCATTTCGCTATTGGTTTAATCCATTCAGGTATTATTGTAACATAGATTTTTTCTAATCCTTTTGGCTTCTCAGTTACTATGTATGGATATTTTACAATTACTTTTTCAACAAATTCTTTATAGTTATTAATTACAACACTATCTGGGTTTTCTTTTAATGCTTTGTCAAAATATGTTATGGCTTCTTGATATTCTCCTAGATATCCAAATCCAACTCCCATACCAGTTAATGCAATAACATCATCTGATCTAGATTGTAAAACTTTGAAAAATTGCTTTAGAGATTTGTCGTGTTGTTCTAGATTACTTTGTGCTATTCCTTTCATTTTTAGTGCTGAAATATTATTTGGCGAAATCTCTAAGACATCATCAAAAATTTTTATTGCTTGTTTGTATTCGCCATTGACAAAATATTCTTTAGCTTGGTTAAACATTGACTCTGGATCTTTTTCTGTTTGTGCAAATACAGTTTCTGAAAGAATAGACGAATTTAACAAAATCAAGACTACAAAAAAAGGAATTATAATTATATTTTTTTTCATGTTTGTGATTTTGGATGTGATTATTTCTATATTCTACTAAATCTGGGCTTACATTTGTTTCTATTACATAAACTATACGAGACAGAAAATCTTTAATTTATTCATAATAACGTGTTTTGTATTGACAAAAATTGGTGTCGGAGAAACAATCTATGACATACGTAAAAAAATTCAACAGATTCAAGCCGATTTGAGTCAATTAGGTGATCCTGTATCTGAAATACCAGAATTGATTACTTCAGCAAATCTATTACGCTCAAATGAGTATCTATCAAAGGCAAATGAAAAGAAAACTGAGCTGTTGTCTGCCTACGAACAATATTCTATGGCTCTAGAAGAATTACTCTCGTTTGTTTTTGAGATACAACACGATCTAAAAGAGATACTAAAAGCACAATCCTCTATGATTCCTTCTCACCCAAAAAAACAATCAAAACCAAAAACTAAATCAAAAATTACTAAAAAATAATTTACTTTGATAAATGAATAATATCCCCTGCAATTATTCTACTGATTTTATTGTTATGAGATATTACCAATGCCCCATCTTCATCAATTTTGGTTGCCTTTCCTTTTATTTTCCCATCTCTAGTGTCTAACTCTACATTCTTTCCAATTGTTGATGATCTTTTTGTCCATTCTGAAATGATTTTTTTTGTTTGTTTTGTATTTAGTAATTCACAAATTTTTTCTAATTCTACCAAAAATGTTTGAACCAACTGAATTGGTTTAACTTTCTTTTTTTGTTCACTAAGAGATGCTATTCCGTAAAAATTTGATGAACCCTTGAGTATTTTCTCGATATGTTTTACATCAACATCAAAATTTATTCCAACTCCTAAAACTATATTTTTAATTTTGTTTGATTCTAGTGATGCATCTACAAGCATTCCTGCAATTTTTTTACCTTTAATAGTTAAGTCATTTGGCCATTTTAATTCTGGTAAAATCTTTAACGTTTTTTCTAATGCGTTTGATAATGCTAGTGCAGATGCAATTGGAAATAAAGTTGTTATAGAAATGTCAAACTTTGGTTGTAAAATTATTGAAAGCCAAATACCTCCTTTAGGGGAAACCCACTTTCTCCCAGATCTTCCTTTTCCTCCTGTCTGTTTTGCTGCAATTATCACGGTGCCATTGTTTGTAGGCTCATCTGCCATTTTTAATGCCTGATTTTGAGTAGAATCAATTGAATCAAAATAGTATGCCTGTTGTCCAATTACCTTTGTTTTAAGACCTGAAGTAATTTCCCATGGAAAGAGCTCATCTGAATTTGATGTTAACTTGTAACCTAGTTTCTGTTTTGATTCAACAGTATACCCTAATTCTTGAATTTTTTTGATATGTTTCCATACTGCAACTCTGCTTATCTTTAAAACATCACTCAAATCCTGACCCGATAGGTATTCTGTATCGTGAGTTTGCAAAAACGTTAGTACTTTTACCAACCCTGGATTATCAAATGAATTGTACATCAACTATGATTTGTTTTTACTTCAAGTATAAAACACACTAGAATTCAACATCCATATCAAATTCCTTTCCTTCTGGCATATTTTCTGTCGGAACATAATTTGACATTTTCATGCCTATCATCCCAAACATCATACTAAACATTCCAATATTCATTACTCCAAAGAATATCATCATGGGGAAGAATGATTTGTTGTCATCCATGTATTGTTTTAACTCCTCTTTGTCTTGTGTTTTGTATAATGTTGACATTTGATTCCACTTTGTTTGTAATTCATGAACTTGGTTGTCTACTTCTATAGAACCTTTTTTAGTGATTATAATTTCTATTTTTTTTCCTAATAATCCACTTTTTTCTGCTACTCGAATAAACATACTATTTTCTAGTTGTTCTAAAATTGAATTCAATTCTTCAGGTTCAATTTGTGTCATTTTTTGAATTTTATCAAATTTTTTAATTCCTGCTTGTATCGCTCCTAGTGCTATGATATCATTTGGCTCTGTATTCACGATGAATTTTTTTAATTATCCCTAAAAATTGTTTGTTTAATTCTAAATACTTGAAAAATTATATTCTGTCTGTTCAAACGTTTTTTATGGAACGAGATAATCATTCTGATGAACAAATTCGTGATATTCTTTCTCTCAAAAAAGTAGTTGTCATAGGAATGTCTAAAAATTCTCAAAAGGCAGCACATTTTGTCCCCAAATATCTTTCTGATAATGGATATGATATCACTCCTGTAAATCCAACATCTGAAGTAATTTTGGGTAAAAAATGCTATAATTCTGTTTCAGAAATTAATGGAGAAATTGAAATTGTAGATATATTCAGACCTTCAGACCAAGTTTTACCCTTTGTCCAAGAAGCAATAAAGAAAAAACCAAAAGTAATTTGGCTGCAAGAAGGAATCCATAATTCTGAAGCCGAAGAATTAGCAAGAAAGGAAG
>Ga0208879_1003710_pt1 | contig 12292 bp, 8 predicted proteins | sample Knorr_S15_td_Bot_FD_185605 | JGI IMG/M metagenome (GOLD analysis project Ga0208879, IMG submission 185605) | Marine microbial communities from Southern Atlantic Ocean transect - Knorr_S15_td_Bottom_ad_5009_LV_A (SPAdes) (version 2) | ecosystem: Environmental > Aquatic > Marine > Oceanic | place...
AAACAGTCGCTCTAGCAAGGCCAATTCCTTCGGATAAGTCTGTTATTCTTACACGTTTAGGGATGTCATAATATCCTTGGTCATAGGCGTATTTTGCCAATTGCATCTGTTTTGGTTTCAGCGGACCTTGACTACTATTTACGCTGAAATTAAGCGTTCGTGCGCTGGTTCTATCCGGTTTTAACATCAACCTTGCTAATCCAGATAACAATCTAAGTTTCATTGCCTGCCCTTGTATTGTATAGGTCAACCCTTCGTCATCAAGTTTGCTTCCAGCCATTGTAGTCGAACCGCCAGTTCGGGCGTTCATATTCGGTAATGGATGATCTAATCGCATCAAAATAAGATATGGTTCAGAATCATCATCCGGCTTATGTAGGATTTCAAGAACTTTCAAGTAATATAAATCATTGAGCATTTCAGGTTTTTTTCCTTTTAAGAAAATTACCTTGAATACGCAACGTATGTCTTTTGGGATCCTTATTACATATGATAAAAAGACAATTTCCTTGACGATTTCATACATTGGGCCAACATCGATGTTGAGCAGGCGCTCTTTTTTCCAAAAGAATGTCACCTCCCGCATATTATAGTCCAATAGTTAATTACTGATAAGTCCGTTCATGTGTAGTGTATTTTCATACTTAGCGCATTTCTAACCAAGCTAAGAAGGAGATGATCGGTAGTAGAATAATCAACAATTTATTTGTCCTTCTTTGGTAGTTTAGATGCTCTGCAGAAGGCTGCGGAATTACTTCAATAGATTTTGCACTTCTTTTTCTCCTTGTAATGCTGACATTATTTTCTACATAAGTTAGAACTTTGTTTCTCAGATTTTGTTGGCTGCTACTACTTTTCCCTTGACCTACAATGAATCTTATAGGGTATTTTTCTGCCAAAATCAAAGCATCTTTGACAACATTTTCTACTTTAGTCAAATTGTGCATATCAATCCGAATCGTTCTCCCATCACTAACAATATGGCTTAATGACCGCCATTTGCCCTGTCCTTCATTATGGACTTGTAAAGCCTCTCTAGCTATTTTTAATGGCTCATCGGCCAGTGAAACAGGCCTTCTTCTTTTGGCAAGAAATGGACCGAGAAATATTGACATTAATAGCGGTGGTAAGCATAGTAGGGCTGCTAATCGTTGTAATTCACTTGGATCGGTTAATACAGAAACCACAGACAATGAGAATCCGAGGTAAATTCCTAGGAATCCACCTGCCTGCATGCCTGTGGCTAAGCCTACAGGCTCACCTTCAAGTTCTCCCATATAATTGAGGGAATTGACAAATGCCATCAATGCTTTGCAGTATAAAAGAATATTACTGACCTTCTGTTAGGACTAACATGGGAAAGAATGGGTTGACTAATCGTAAGCCTGAACGGAAAGTTGGTCTATGGGTGTTCTATGTCTGTGGATTCTTTTTCATATCTTTTTTTATTGCACCCCTAATTCTGCCAGAAGGAAGTGTCACAAATATTTCCGGTCGGGCAAACGCACTTGATTTTGCTACATTTGACGGATTTGGTTCATCTGGAAATAGTGAGCGATCATTATTATTGCATTCTCATGCGGATGGTACCATACATACTCACAATGAATTTGCTTGGACCGAATTAGACCCCTATAGCGGATTTATTTATGCATTCGGAGATTTGAATTGTCATAATAAGCATGAACGGTCTTGGGAAATCAATGGTAATCAAATGCCCGTCTGTACTAGGGATATTGGAATTTTCTTAGGATTAGCAATTGGTGGTTTGGTATTTTCTAGAAGAGGATATAATCGTTGGACAATTAAGGATACTTGCTTATCTATCATCCCAGATAATTGGTTAGAGAAAATCTATAGAGGGAACCATAGAACAGTTGCTTGGTTGGGTTTTGGAATGCTATTTTGCATCCCGTTAATCGTCGATGGTTTCACGCAATTATTGACTGATTATGAATCAAATAATTTGGCAAGACCGCTGACTGGAGGTCCATTTGGAATGGGCCTTGCAATATTGATTTCTGCAATGTATTCTGCAAGACCGGTTAAGTTTGACACTGCAAGTCAAGTAGAGTTACCAGGTGGGGCAAAGTTTGAGTTACAAGATGAATTAGAAGAAGAATGAATTCATTGAGGTGGGTCCATACTCCACCACACAATCAATTCCTCAACATTCTGCGGTACTGGGCAATCTTCGTGTCCACTAGTTAGCATTTCCAATCTCAAAATAACATTAGCAACGGCTTTCCTAATCGCTGGAGGTGGTGACTTTTCTTTCCCTACTAGCAGTATCTCAGTCAAAGCGTCTTTCCATTCACCTTGGGGATTTGATCTCCTCCACGAGGCAAGTGAAGGACGCAACGGCCACATTGCCAATGCCAAACGACAATATCCTAATTTGTCATCTCGCAATTTGAACATCTGTGCTTCAGCGAAAGGAATGTGTGATTGCTGCTTATGAATCCACCATTCCTTCTCCAACCATCTAACCAATCTTTGCGTATGCCTTTGAGTTACCATTCTATGAGGGCCAAGTGATTTGTGCAATCTTGGAATTTCACTAGAGCCTACAATTAGCGATAGAGTCCCTAATATCGCCCAACATGATTGTGCATGGGGGCTTGCAGGGACATCAAATGATTTTGCCGATTCCTTTGGCCAATTATTTTCAGCGAAATGCATCCAATTTGATGGAGAGTCTCCCGAAAGCCAGCCAATATTCATTGATGTTTTCTCTTGAGGGGCACCTGGTAGCCTTGTTTGTTTCTTGACATCTGTAACTAAAGTACTCAATAGATATCTATCAACTTCATCAGCATCAACATTTAATGGCGCTGGTCTTCTATTGAAAAAAGCACGTAACTCCGTTCGTAATTTCCTACGCAGTTCATCCAAACCCCCCTCGTTGAGAATTGGTCCAATTATGCAACACTTGTCAAATGGAGCAGGTACAGTAATTTTTCCAGATAATAGGTCGCTGAATCCCTTTCTAATCGCCTTTTGAATTTCAGGAGTTTCAAAATATTCCTTTTTTCCACTCGTCATCCTCAAGGTCCCTCTCTTGATTCTTTGAATGGCCTTATCTGGGTCGCAGTCTATCCAAAACACTAGGTCGGGAATCATAGATGCAGCATTCATTTTTGCCACTTGTTCTAATCCTAATTCCCCTACCACTCCCTGATAAATCAGCGATGAGTGAATATTTCTGTCCGAAATAACAACATGACCTTTTGCTAGTAATGGCCTAATCCAAGTATGGGAATGGTCTAATCTATCCGCTGCAAATAATCCGGCCTCTTCAAGAGGTGTTTTATCACCCAATTCGACAGATGATAGCGCAAGTTTACCCAATTCGCTATGCCTTCTTGGCTCATGAGTTGAATGATATCCCGGAAAGGGAAAATCAGTAACTAGCTCTTGAAGAATTCTTGCGGCTTCCCCTTTTCCAGAGCCGTCGCCCCCCTCAACAGTAATGAGATACACCCTCAATCCTCCTGATAATCATCAAATTGTTCCCTAATGAAAACCATCGTAATCATTCCCGCAAGGATTAGTGCTGGTCCAAAAATAATCAATCCTCTACTGAAAAGGGAAATTCCCGCTAAATATTGTGTTCTTCGATAGTATTTGCCCCTTCTAACCTCAACAGCAGCTTGAATTCCTACTAGGCCAGTGATTACCGTAAGAACTCCAATAGTTGTAGAAAGGCGCACAGCACTTTCCAAGTCCCATCCCTGAGCCACAGTGTGGTGATTTCTTGTAATTGTTTCATTGCCATATGACATTGTAATTGGGCCGATGCCTGCTTGTTCAGGAATTATTTTCAACTCCATCGTATTATAGCCCTCTTTGGACAGTTTTAACAAATGTAATTCCGAAACAACATTATCGATGACAAAAAGACCATTTGCATCTGTTTTCGTGGTGCGGAGGATAGTATTTGTATCAATATCAATTAATTCAACGGTCACATTTTCAACCTCTGTACCTTCTTCTGCTTGAATAGCAGAGCCAATAATGTCTACGGAATCAGGAGATACAAAGAATGATGAAGAGATGATGTCGCTGGGATTCCCTTGCAGAATCAAAGCACCACTTATCATCCCCAATAATGAACCCAATAAGATCAAAGATGCAGCGATAGTTCTCCAGCGTCCACTTTCAACTTCCTCCAATCGCAACCAACGTTGTTTTGTTTGTTCTGCCGCTAATTCAACTGCAGCATCGATTTCTTCAACACTGATAACCAATTCTTCATTTGAATCAATTGCTCTTTGTTCTGTTGCATCTTTTGAGGCTTGGAGTTGGGACTGAACACGTGCCTTCAGTGCAGCTTTTCTGTCCTCAAAGCTCTTGCCAGACACGTTATCACCTCCTCCGCTCAAACCATAGGGTGTTCGTGCGCGGATATTACCCCTTTCATGCGGAGTCCGCGCAAGAAATCATCATTGTCAATCGACAAAGCGCTTTAGGAAAATCAAAGAAACTATACTAAGAACAAGCACACTCAAAGATAATATTGCCAATTGTGTTGAAGAATCAGCCCCATGATTTGAATCGTCATCAATAATTAGTTGTTGTTCTGTTTCTGTATCATTTGAATTTGTTGCCTTTTCTAGTTGTTCTAATGGCGTATCAATTGTGGTCCATGCACCCGTTAACAACCCCAATTCAACAATCCGACCAACGCTTTCAAGTGATTCTGCACTCACTTTATCTGCAGTATCTTCTGTGGTGTGCCAATAACCTGTGAAAGGTGATGCATTTTTTCCGTATGCTATGTCAATAATGTCCAAAGAAGGAATTCCAAGATAGAATGTATGGACATGGTCATCTATTACACTCACCGATTGATTAGACCACATAACATCAGACCTTTGGCCATTACAACCATCAATTTGACTGGATAGTCCAAGTTTTTGTCCTAATAGCATCATATTTTGGGTTAATATCGGTGTAGAAGGAGTAATTTTTGTCAGATGTAAATCGGAATCTCCAATCATGTCTAATAAAATAAATGATTCGGTGCGGTTTATTTCATCTCCAGATAAGTTGTCAGCCCATGCTTTTGCACCAAGAGTGTAGTTATCTCCTTGATCTTCGGCATCAGAAAACAGCAGCATCACTTCATTATTCAAACCCATATTAGGGATGATTCGACCTAATTCGACGAGAGCAGCAACTCCGCTGGCACCATCATTTGCCCCCAAAATAGGGGTGTTGCGAAGAGATTCATTGGAGTCTTTATCGGCAACATTTCTGCTGTCATAATGCGCAGATAACACAATTCTGCCTAAGTTATCAGTTTCATTTTGGCTTAGATTTTGAGGTCTCCATGTTGCGATTACATTGGTTAGTTCAATCTCATGCGAAATGTGGCTACTAAATTCAACATTCCAACCGAACGATGTAAGGTTTTCAGATAATGATGTTCTCAGTAATAATGAAGCGTTTGAACCAGGCAATCTTGGGCCAAGTTCAGTTTGCCAAACAACACTGTGATTTGCCAAGGTACCATTGAATTGTAATTCAGTTGTTTTTTGGCAAATGTCAACAGAATCGCCCCAATCATCGCTATTACCACTTACCGATACAACATTAGCGAGTAAAAAACAGGCAAAAACAACTCCAATGAGGCGTTTTTGACTATCGCTTTGCGTATGTGGGGGTAAGAGCATTATTGATGCCTCATAGACCGAGTATTAAATACCTCATTTCAAGTCGTGATTTCGGAAACTAGTGATGCGTTTCCCTGAGGTCTAATAAATGTCGGAACTACGCTCTAGTCCAGCCTTCTTATTAGTAGCGGTATTGTTCTTGGCTGGCATATCGCCAATAATGCTAGCAGCATCAGCGCAGTCTGGCGAATATAGTACATCCGAGTCGGTGCCATATGATGCAGGAGGGATAATCATTGGCGACATTTCTGAGTTCAATCCTGATGATGGAAGAGAATATTTGTTTATCGAAGAAGATAAGATTGTAGTCTCGGCATCATCATTCATGAAATTAAAGTGGATTGAAGCAGGAATGCCAGGTGTAGAAGAAATGGTAATACAACCATCTACTAGTGGTCGTTCTTCAGCAAGAGCATGTACTCCACATGTAGTTGGTGATACTCTAAGCGTTCCAACCTCCGGCGGTTCGGTTAACACATATGTTGCTAAAACAACTGTTTCTGTAGCATTCCTCGTTCAATCAGGAAGAACACTTTCGTCTACAGTTCTAAACAACCTTGCGCAAACATGGGATCAAACAATTTATCCTACAATGACGACTTACTATGGAAAGGACTACCAAGATGGAAGAGGATTGGCCCCTCCAGATAAGGATAACAATTGCCAAGTTCAAATTGTAATTTACGATATTGACGGTGCGTATAACATCGGCGGATATTTCGCTCCTTCATTTGCGGCTTCACGAGAAGCCGTCTTTGTTGATTATGCTGATATCACACTGACTTGGGGCAAATCAATTCTTGCTCACGAGTTAGAGCATCTATTGCATAATGCTCTGGACCCTTATGAGAATCTTTGGATAGATGAAGGAAATGCAGATGTAGCAATCTATCTTTGCTTTGGTGCAGATTCAACCCTTACAGGGCACGTTAATGCTTGGACCGCAAATCCAAGTTTAAGTGTCAGATGGTGGAATCAAAGAATTGCAGATTATGGTGCAGGTTATATGTTCACCATGTATTTGGCTGAACACTTAGGCGGAGGGCCTGCGGTTAGGCAATTGGTACAGGATAGTGCAACAGGCGGTCAAGGAGTTGTCAATCTAGCACTCTCACCACAATCGGGTCAATCCGGTAAAGTTGGCAGGACAATGTCCGAGGTGTTTGCCAATTTTTCAATTGCTGTCACATTGGATAGTGATCAAGGAATTTGGGGATATCCTAATCTTCAATTGACACAAGCATGTGTTTCGGGTTCATTTTGTAGGGCACAACCAGCGGATACCAATTCAGATTGGGTTGGCCCTTGGTCTTCAACAGGGCACAGTGTTGAAGGATGGGGTATACGTTCTTTCAAATTCACTCCAGGTACTTCCTCTCCAGCCCCTTTGACCATGAGGTTCACAACAGATGTCAGTCATTTTGACGGAGTATTAGTCTCAAAATCTACTGTAGATGGTCTGTGGAGTGTTATCGATTTGGATTTCCAAAATAATGTTGCCACGGGATTAATTCCAGGATTTGGTAATTTAACCGATGAAGTATGGGCAATTACATGGTATGCAAGTACAATTGCAGACTGTGATTACACTTCTTGTGGTCCTTCATATCCACAGGGTACAATCGATGTAGAAGCAGCAAGGATTACTTCTCCTGCAACTATTGCATTGAATACAACAACCCTATCCGATAGAGATGGGGATGGGGCACCAGATACTACTCACATCAATTACAATGTGTTGTCAAATGCATTTTTTGAAGATTTAGATGTAACCGTCAAAGTAAAGGATGGATTTGGTAATGTAATAGATTCTCTAACAAATAGAATATCTGCTGGAGGTGGCGTTAATGTTGGAGGTGATGTTTACTTTACCGCAGCGATTACGGACCAATATACATTTGATTTGGAGATGCGTGATATGCTGGGAACAGTGGTTGATTCAACAACAACCTCTCCACAATCATTAACAAATATGCGACCAACCGCAAACGGTAGTGTTGCACCTAATCAAACACAAACTTGGGAAAACGTTCAATTCATTGGAGATGGATTTGATGCATGGGGGCTTTCACTCGACAATAATTCGTTGCCATATTATGACTTTGCAATAGCTTATGCGTGGGATTTTGGAGATAATATTAGTTCAAATTTGAAGTCTCCAGTCCGTCACTATACCTCAGTTGGAACTTTCAATGCAACTTTGAGAATACAAGATGTTGGTGGAACTTGGTCAGAAACTGATATACACGAAATAGTAGTCAATGATACTACTCAACCAGTACCTCTTATCACGGTTAACAATGTTGTTATTGTAACGGAAATATCAATATTAACAAATCAAAGGATTCTATTTTCAGCAGGAAGAACAGCAGATAATGTGCCAACAGATAATCTCCAATTCGATTGGAATTGGGGAGATGGTTCTTCTCAAGGAGGAGTCGGTATGTTTTCGGCTCACCATGAATGGGGTGCGTTGAATTCAACAAATCAGACCTACAACCTTACATTGAGTGTTTCAGATGGAATAAATATCGGCACGAAAACAATTCTAGTTCATGTAAACAATCGTGTTCCGGTTCAAATTTGGTCTGAAAATATTACTGCCTATACCTACACTCCTTTGGTTATGCCAGATGTCTTCATAGATTATGATGGACAAATTGTAACTTATGCGTGGAATTTCCCACAAGGAGTCAATCTCAACGGTGGCAATCTTGATCGAACTGATGATTTTACAACAACTAACAGTGCCCAATCTAATCCTATAGTTGGGTGGGATTACGCCGGATTGATGACAGTCCAACTAATAGTAACCGATGACGATGGAAGTTCATCTACTGCACAATTTTATGTTATAGTTCTCAATCAGATTCCAGTTTCGAATTTCCTTGTGCGAACTACCGCATCAACCGGTTCTGAATTAATTGATTTCCGTGCAACAGACGGACAAGTAGATACTCCATACACTTTTGATGGAAGAAATAGTTTTGATCCAGATGGTACGGTCGGAGATTCAAGCGACCTCACTTTTAACTGGAGTTTCTCAGATGGAACATTCGGAGATAGACCACAAGTTACTCACACTTTTATTGAGCCAGGAGTACACAATGTATTGCTGATTGTTACTGATGAGAGTGGAGAAGAAAGCATCGCTAAGTCAATGATTATCAGAATATCAAACCCAGTTCCAATCATTAGTGTGAAAATACTGGATGCATGGTTAGAAGGAGATATTGTGACAGATGAAACCTCTTTCCAAGAAGGAACGATAGTAGAATCTTGGTCTAGAACTTTTGATGAGGATGGAAATACAATAGCAGCGCCTGGAACATTACTATTCTTTGATTCCGAAGGAACAAGAGATGGTGACCGACGCTATGAAGGGATGTATATTCCACTTGAATCATCATCGCCAGAGTGGAATGGTATCGTTGGTTATACTTGGGATTTTGGCGATGCTACGCCATTGAATCACGAACCATCTCCATGGCATTCGTATTCTCTTCCGGGAGAATATATTGTCACATTAACTGTTAGAGATTCATTTGGAACGGGAGATGTTACAAGACAATCATTCACAGTAATCGTTGATAAACCACCTGTTATTGAGGAAATATATATTCCTGAAGATGTATTTGCTGGAGATGTAAATTCATTGAATGCTAATATTACAGGAATAGAAAATGATGAGATGATAATCTACAGAGATTTGAATGTAGCAGATGGTTCGATTAGTGACCGTGACGAGAGGATTGAATCGGGACTATTGGTTCAATGGGATTTGGACTTAGCAGTGGATGCAAATGAAAATGGTGATTTTGCTGATGATTGGGTATCTCCTCTCGCAGGTTCTAGTACAAGAGTATCTGCAAGTTGGCAAGAAGCAGGTTTAGTACAAATTAGACTACAGGTCTGTAATGGACTTGATATGTGTGATGAGATGGATGCAGATGTCCAAGTAATCCCTGATGCGGAAGCTCCACCGTCATTGTCAGATTTTAGTGTCCAAGATTGGAAGAATTGGCTAGCAGATGCAGGTTCAGACCTGTTAACATTCATCGTACTTATCACAGCCGCACTGGTTCTAGGATGGTTTGTAATGAGAGAACCTACGGAAGTTGAAGAGGAAGCCAAGAAAGCAGCAGAAACCTACGATGTAGAGCATGTAGAGTCCCAAGGGGGATTGTTGGGTATGGATCACCATGCACCGCCACCAGCGCCATCCATACTATCAAAGGAAGAACGTCGCTCAGATGATTCAGGTTATGTGCGCCCACTTAGAAGAAGAGGTTGAGCGTTATCTCCATCAACCCCCTATGCATTGGAATGTATGTAGGGGGTAGGCAATAGTGCGGATAGTAACGATTTTTGTGGCGATATTAATCCTAATTCCGCTTACTTCTAGTGGTTTCACTGGAGGGGGCATTATTTCTAATGCTCAAGCGGCTAATGCCTGCACAGGCGATTGGCAACCAGTAGTTTGGAATGAATCAATTCAAAGGGTTGCAGAAGTGCCATTCAGTTGGAATAATTATCAATATTGGGATTACGATGAGCAGGTCATGGTCGATAATAATAATAATCAAGATGATTATCCACTAAGTCCAGAACAGCCATATATGTACCAAAATAATTGGAATACACAGAAGCCATTATTGCCTCTAACAGAAGATTATAGTACATTTATGAAAGTTGGAAATGATAGCGTGGGGGCATTGCGAATGAACCTTTCAAGTGACTACAGAACCACAATTTGTGTCACATTAACTCATATGGTTGGCGAAACAATAGTACCAGCAATTGGGGATGTATACTTGATGACTACCAGTCAATATGAGTCCTACACAGAATCATATTCAATGTATCATAACGAATGGGATTGGTGGCAAGACATTGAAGGCAGTCTCAAAAATATCGATCCTGAATGGAGAAGTTTTGACATTTGGGGATGGCGCTCTTATAGGGATGCACATGAATATGAAAAAATTGATGAAGTCGCACTGTCGGTTAGTTTAGATGCACCGGAAATCCATCAGAGTATATTTGGAGGTGACGAATGGGAAGACTTCTTTTTGGTAGTTGATACATGGGATAATTCTCATGATTCAGATGCAGATGCTCCCAATAAAATAGTTCATGCAGATATTTCAATAGTTACAACACTGCGTTCCTTTGTTCTACCGCCTTGGACAGTATCACTTGCCTTTTTGGCAATAGTAGGTTCACTGATGGTGGCACCAATTATCGTAAATCGTAAATATATGGGTGCTGGTTTGGGAGTGGAGCAAGAAGAATTTGTCCCTTCACTGGAGATACCACCTGCCGCAGTCTACGAAACTGTTCCAAAAGTAGTTCCGTCCATGCCGGATTTACCGCCACCGAGTCAATAGACGCAGAGGCTATTGATTTGATTATAGCAATCAGTAATTGAGAAGTGTCCAGGCATCTCTTAGGTCATTGACGTTGACTAAACCTTTTTCATTTAATCTAAATTCGTTTATCATTGTAGCATAGACGAGTGTTTGACCTAGAGCCGGTGCGTGAATACGTGCCCAATCTCCGCCATTGCCCAATCCCATCAAACTGAATCGCACTTCTTCATCAGCGAGATCTTGTGATGCTTCGACAATTTGTAGTGCATCTTGATGATTTGAGACTTTACCACAGAACTTGATAATGTCTCCAAGGTCTTTCTGAGAGCGAACCAATTCGGATATGTCGGCAGCGGATGGCATTGATTGACTGTGGGTCGATGCAATTACTTGGCAATCAGCTGCTTTTGCAGCCTCTAAGAGGCCTGCCCTTGCCTTTTCTTCAATACTGGTCTCAAGGTCCACCCATGAAACACCAGAAGCGATTGCCGTAGCGAGAATCTCTAGGCGTTGTTCTTCAGTACCGATGAAGAATCCGCCTTCACGAACTGGCCTTACTGTGAAAATAACAGGTAATGGTATTCCTTCCTTGAAAGATTCAATAGAGGTCTCAACATTAATTGAATCAAAATCGCGAGTAGCCCATTCAACAGCAGGAGGAGTGTAGGAAATTCTCTCACCCTCTTCACTTTCAGTGATAGTGGCTTGAGGCTTTATCAGGTATAATCTATCAAAACGAATCTCGATAATATCAGCACCAGAAAGATTTGCTCTCGCCGCCTCGTCCATTACTTCTTTCACTGTGGTCGCTTCAAGAGATACGCACACCTTCGGGTCAGCCATGAATTGGGCGACCCGCACTCCATTCTTAACGCTCACCCTTCAAAGTAATTATTTTCTTTGTCAATTATGGGCAAATATCGCCTCAATTACTAGCATATTTAATTGTATAAATAATGTCACTAAATTAGCAATAAATTGGCAATAATAATTGCAATAATTGTCATAAATAATGCCAATAATCAATTATTAATTTAACATATTATTGTCAATAAAAATACCCTTGCAATAAATACCCTTTTTAGAGACGTTATTGGTGAATTGAACTTTGGGTATGGCGGGGGGTGGTTTGCACCATTATGGCATACTTTAGGGCGCATTTCTTGCCTATCAATCACTACCTTTACAAGCCTTGGGCGTGGGCTATTATGGTATAGGGAGTTGAAGTGCTAAGGCGGCGTG
>Ga0208879_1003712_pt1 | contig 12290 bp, 11 predicted proteins | sample Knorr_S15_td_Bot_FD_185605 | JGI IMG/M metagenome (GOLD analysis project Ga0208879, IMG submission 185605) | Marine microbial communities from Southern Atlantic Ocean transect - Knorr_S15_td_Bottom_ad_5009_LV_A (SPAdes) (version 2) | ecosystem: Environmental > Aquatic > Marine > Oceanic | place...
TCAATGTCCCTGTCCACACCCTTTTACTTGAATTTACCTTAAACCAACCGTGAACCTATACTCAATTAAAGTCATAAAAGAGCTGCTTGAGGCACATAAAACTACTCTAAAGAAGCATTTAGGGCAGAATTTTTTGTTAGAAAAAAGAATAGCATCAAAAATGCTTATTGCAGCAGAACTTTCAGACAAAGATACAGTTTATGAAATAGGCCCAGGGCTTGGAACGCTAACAAAAGAACTTGCACAAAATGCCAGCAAGATTATTGCAATAGAGAAAGATCCTGCCATGGTAAAGATTTTAAAAGAAACTACCAAAGAGCTTTTGAATGTAGAGATTATTCAAGCTGACGCTCTTAAGGTAGCTTTGCCTCAAGACAGGTATAAGGTGGTGGCGAACTTACCCTATTATCTTACTTCACCTGCAATACGTATGTTCCTTGAGGCACAAAACAAACCAGAGATCATAGTATTTATGGTACAAAAAGAGATTGCACAAAGAATCTGTGCTAAACCCTCCAATATGAGCATACTGGCCGTATCTGTACAGTTTTATGCAAAAGTAAAGATTATCTCCATTGTTTCCAAGAGCTCTTTTTGGCCTCGCCCCAAAGTAGACTCTGCGATTATACAAATTATGCCAAAAAAAGAATTGCCTTCCCTTGACCATGATCTTTTTTTTCGTATTGTAAAAATTGGATTTAAACAACCCAGAAAACAATTAGGTAATAATCTTTCGGCAGGGTTCAATTTCACAAAAGATAAGATAGAAACTTGGCTTGGTAAAAATAGTCTTCAGCCAACTCAGAGAGCACAAACACTCTCTGTTGAAGATTGGATTGCGCTAACAAATTCTTTTCTTGAAGCCTAGTGAATTAAAGAGAATCTGATACAATACAATAATGCGATTTTTTCTCATCGGTTTTGTATTAAGTCTCTTTTTTGTTTCTTTTACTGCGGCGCAAACAGATTCTTTGCCTCCCATACAGCCAGAGGATGAAGCTGAAACTATTACGCTTGATCAAGCCTCCAGCCTTATTTTGCAATCTGATGTAGTTCCAGGAGCGCAAGAATACCGTTACCAGTATTGGAAAGAAGGAGATCTCGTCCCAGGATCTGGAGTTAACGAACTCATTCCTTCAGAAGGCGTTGCATTTTTAATTCCTTCTGGTGAATTAGAACCTGGTGCAACATACTTTTGGCATGTAAGAACCTGTACTGGTGCCAACAATTGTAGTCTTGTAAGCGATCCTCCTTGGAGCTTTACTTATCTTTTACCTCCTCCAACACAACTTACCTCACCTATAAATCAAGTAGCTCCCGTTGAACTTGAGTGGACTCCTGTTCAAGGAACTTTTACATACCATATTCGTGTAAAGCCGTGCCCTGCTGGATTCAATGCAACCCTTATAGAAAATGAAGAAGATTGCAATGATTTTCCTTTCCCTTCAAGAGAAACAACGTGGGAAGATGATGTTTGCTTTATTGAACCAACTCCACTAGGAGAAATCTACAGGTGGAGCGTATCTGCATGCTTGGGGCAGCAAGAATCTTCTTGTGGTCCTTATGGACTCGCAAAAGAGCTTATTGTAGCTTCTCCCCCAACAAAGCTCCCTACCCCCATCCTTACAAGCCCTAAGTATATACCAAACAACCCAGCAACCTCTGAAAACGAAGAAAGCATACTTTTGGTTTCCAAGACAGATTCTTTTGAATGGAGTGTTCCCGAAGGATGCGCCTATGGGTACCAAGTAACCCTGGACAGGCTAGAACCACATAAAAGTATCAAATTACTTGTAACTCAGTTTAGCTCTGGTGATCTATTGGGTACAATTGAAGATCTCTGGAAAGAATCAGAGGACCTAAATCAAGTATGGGAGTGGCAAGTCTTTCCCTGTCTCAGGGTTTCTGGTGGAATTGACTGCGAAGAAGGGAGCGCAATATGGAAATTCAAAACAGTAGGCACACCTCCTGCTTTAAAAAGCCCACTAGAAGAAACAATTATCAAGATCCCAATAGTCCTGAGCTGGGAAGATACAGGAGGCGCCTCTTATGTATACGAACTTTCTTCTTTACTTGGGACAAAAATCGATATTGTGAACAAAACAAAAACAACGCTGCTCTATGAACAAGAACTCGTAGAGCCGGGGCAAGAATATTCTTGGAAAGTAAAAACATGCGCTGATCAAATAGGGGAACTGTGTGGAGGATGGAGTTCAATTGGAAGATTTTCCACACATCCTCTTCATGCACCACTAAGCCCAGAATTTCCTCTCCATGAGGGAGAATTCTTATTGCCAGGAGCACTAAGCTGGGAAGAGGACCTCGGAACAACTTTTTACCAGTACCAGGTGCAATACAAAAATACTCAATACGACATAGATGAGAATGGCGATCCCATCAATGAAGAGCTCGAGGGATGTTCTGATCGAACCGGCAGTATTATTATTCCTCCTGTGGGAGAAGACCGACCTGTTGTTTCGCGTACCTCATTTTCATTAAACGAAAAATGCCTTGGTCAATATACCTGGCAAGTTAACTCTTGCTACGATAGCAGGTGTACTAAAGTTGAAACTGGCCCTACGTGGAGCTTTACTGCAGTTCCTCGACCTTCCTCTGGAATAGGGTTAGTGCCTTGTGAAAGAAATTCTTTCAATGTCGAAACGCCGTATGATGAACGCGAAAGCTGTCAATTTAAACACATAGGGTTTCTCCTGCAAAATATCCTGGACTTTGTCTTATGGAAACTTTCTTTAATCATTCTTGCAGCTCTTGCTGTGCTTACAGGAGCCTCAACGTATTTCTCTTTTGGCTCTCCTGATGCCCTAATACGTATTCGTGCTGTATTTCGTTCTTACCTTTATGGCGTTCTCCTTTTGTTGTTTGCTTGGATGATTGTAAATATCGTCATGGCATTATTTGGCTTTAATATAGAATTCTTTGGGAGATGGTGGGAATTACCATTTTGATGATGTATAATAAATAAACTTTATGAGAAATAGGACATCACAACTAATAAGACTTCTTTTCTCTAATAAAAAAATCCTTCTTCCTGGGATATTCCTTGTAGTAATTTTAGCTTTAGTCCCATTTGCGATTGCCCACGCTAGTCTTGGAAGTACAATTGCAAACGCAATTGCGGATTCAGTTTTCTTTTTGATTGAAAAAGGACTGAGCATTGTTGCTGAAGTCAATGGGTTTATATTTTCTGGGGTCGCAACAGCGATGACAGCAGTGATTAAATATTTTATGAGTATGACCGTAACGCCAGGTGCTCCCAACACCCCAAGCTTTGTGAGTGAGACATGGAATATGGTACGCCAACTCACCAACATATTCTTCATCCTTATTCTTGTCTTCATCGGTCTTGCAACCATTCTTCGCCTCGCTTCCTACCAAATGAAGCAGACTCTTCCTTTGCTTCTCATTATGGCCTTACTGGTTAATTTTAGCGGAGTGTTTGTTGGATTTATCGTTGATATATCAAACCTTGTCACTAACTATTTTTTAGATCAGGCAAGTGCATTTAAAGAACTAGGAAGCATTCAAAGAGATTTTACTGCAACTGGAGGTGCTACAGAATCTATAGCAAAAATTGCAAAGCATATTTCTGCAATCATTTATTATCTGGTTGCCACTCTTATCTTTCTTGTTCTCATGTTTGTATTTATGATAAGGACATGGTTCCTTTGGCTAATTGTTATCCTTTCTCCTCTTGCCTTTGCTTCATACATTCTCCCTGCAACAAGAAGTAAAATATGGAGTAAATGGTGGGAGCAACTCATTCAATGGTCATTTTTTGCAATTCCTGTTGCTTTTACGCTCTGGCTCGCACGAGCAGCATTAACGATATCTGGGGACTCTACGAAAGCCCTAGCTCCTTTAGACCCCATAATGGGGGACACCGTTGTTGAGAATGCTGGTTTTCTTAGTGAATTCATGGCACCTTTTACCGCTCTCTTTATTCTTTACGTCGGAATAACAGTTAGCCAACAAATGGCTCCTGCTGCCGCAACTGCAATAAGCAACATTGGAAAAGGATTAACTGGCAAAATGGCTTTAGCAGCTGGTAGTGCAGCCTTTAGAAGATCGGGAATAATGAAAATCGGTGACAACCTGCGAAAAAGAGGAGAAGGTGGCTGGGTAAAGCAAGAAGACAGAACTCGACTAGAAAGATGGGGGGCTAAAATTCCTGGCATGAGAAACTTAGGTGCAGCCATGAATCGCCCAGGATTAGAGAATCGCAAATCGATTCTAGAAGAAGAGATGAAAACACTCTACGACAAGAAAGATAAAACTAAAGAAGAAGATGTAGAGCTAGCAGATAAAACCAGGGAAGCAAGTCTTATAAACACAGAGCTCCAGAAATCTGCCCCAGGGGATGCAGCTAAACGCATAGCGGGGATCGCACGCTTTGGATCAAAAATTGCAGCTACAGGAATTGACATTGGTCCTGGTAAGGTCCACGAACTAATGGAGGCAAAAGACGAACAAGGAGAAAAAGAAGGAGAAGCAGAGGCAACAGGCAAAAACTCAAGAACTAATGCCACAAAAATGAATCAAGAATTTATGAAAGGACCACTTACGGACTGGAACCGTATTATTGGTCTCTTAAATGCAACAGTTAAAAACGGAGATTCTGATGACTTGGGAGACTATCTTAGAGACGGAATAATAAGCTATAAGATGGTGGGGCGAGCAATGATGAGAGCTCAAAGAATGGGCCCTCCTGCCTATCGCCCTCTTTTCCAGGCATTCGCAGGGGACATGCTTAAACAGCCAGAAAAGTTTGGGAAGGAATTCCAAAGAGATGGCACAAACACAACTAAGAATGGTTCCCCAGCATTTCATAACAAGTGGGTCGAACATGCTGTTGATGAGATTCCAGAAAAACTTGATAAGGGAAAAATTACAAGCGGAATTCTTGGAGATGCTATTGATGCTGGTAAGGCAGGAGGAACTGCATTTTCCCAAGAACTAGTAGAGCACTTGATACGACGTCGTGGAGGAGACTTAGCAAGCGAACTGATGCGGACTCCACAAACCATAGAAGGACGTCAAAAGATGGCGCAAGTCATCAATAATTATATTACAGAAAATCACAAAGACATTGATGCCACCACACTTCGTAGCCTTGGCACGGCTTTAACCAGTCCTGGGGCAGCTACTGCTGGAACCATTCTTACCATTAAATACCCTGACACACATAAGGACAGCGGTAAAACTATATCGTTCCAGGATGTGAGGAGCAATCTTGTTGAAATACTCAACGGTACTATGACCGGTCACGAAGGTGATGCTGACGGAGGTGCGGCCTCAAGAGCAACAACTCCTCCTCCAAGAAAACCCAGGGCTACTGGAACCACAGTCGACAGTGGTACAGGTGATAGCTCTGATGGATAGCCAAGACTAAATGGCTGCATGAAAAAGAGGTCAACCACTAGTGTTGACCCCTTTTTAAGACTTATCTAGTCCCGTAAAGGACTTTATATGCTACCTCCTTTATTTAGCCAAAATCGCAGCCGCAACCCTCCTAAACATCCCTTCCGTCTCTTCCTTGGTGGCATTTTCCCAATTTTGTATCAGGGAAAGGTCACGAAGGCTGGCGATGTCTAGTGGCTCTCCTGCAGCTCCATTTAGCATGATAGGGATTAAGTGTCCCGGGATGTTGGATTCTTGATATACCTTGATAAGCTTCTCAGCGGCGGCAGCCCTATCATCGGCTGTTTCCCTGGCAGTTGCTGCTTCCACCCTTTGCCTATCTTGGTTAGCTCTTGCAGTTCTGAATATGACTTCAGCCTGCCGCAAAGCTGCTTCTACCTCCTCGTCTATCACGATAGAAGTGATGCCAATATCCGTATTTTCCTCAGGGATGCCGAGTGCCTTGTAGAGATTCCCGTCTTCTTCGAGAAGATACTTCTTCACTGCTGCTTCCAGCTTTGCCATGTTTTTAGCAAGTTGTGTGTGAGTAAGTTTCCCGACAGCATGAATTACCCCCGCCGTAATGGCACCACTGAGATGTGGCCCAAGATGCTCCGTGATCGTAAAATTCTCACTGTCAAAGGGCAAAGCGAAGTAAAACTTCCTAAGAAGATCTTCTCCTTTTAACCCACCGGCATAGGATGCCCCCGGTCTTGGCAAAGTAAACGCAATGGTTACCTTTATCGCAACTCTTTGCATTTGCTCGCCCGTGGCTTTGGTTCCCTTCTTTGTCCAGGCGTCGTTAATGGTAAGATTAATTGTATATGCGGTAGTTCTAAACCTTACCACCGTCTCCGATGGGTAGTGGACCCGGATAAGACCTTGATTACACCAAGCAATCGCATTTCCCCATTCCAGGATTAATGCCATTCTTGGCTTCTGTCCCGCTCCAATGGCGGCAAAAAACTTTTTACTCAGCTTCACTGCATAAAAAACAGCTACCACAATCGCAATCGTTATGCCGAGTGCGATCCACCACTCAAGATACACCCAAGGGCCTGCGCCCAAGAGGACCAAACCGACTACAACGAAAAGTCCTGCAAAAATCACCGCCCATGTGTTCAGTTTAACACGCTTTCTCTCTACCAAGTCTGCTAAGCTTGTTGTCATGTCATTCTCCTTGTCTTTCGTATTTAATTTTTATACTTTAGAGATTTGAAAATCCCAGATTGGCTAATAATATTATATCATAGACTTATATATTTGTCAATCCTTTGCGCTCTACACTCTCTAGCCTATAGCTACCCCCCTCCTGTTAGATTATTATTGTTCTTTCTTTGTGCACTATGATAAAATAAGAGTATATGCTGACATCATATACTAAAGAACAAGTAGCGAAAGTGCACGAAAAGCTTCCAGAAGAACTTCAAGAAGCGTTATTTTCTCTGGAAACAACAAACGCCATTGCAAACGCCTGCTTAAAACAAAATATTTCAAACGCCAACAACATTAAAATTACAGAATATGTAGGGTACGTTCTTTTAGGTCTTGCGCTCCCACAAGACTTTGAACAACTTTTACAAAAAGACCTTAAGATCCCAAAAAAGAAAGCGCAAGAAATTGCGAGGGAAATCAACAGATTTATATTTTACCCAGTAAAACCAGCTTTGGAACAACTCCACAGCACACAAATCACCGCAGCACCAAGAAGCTCAACTTCCAAACCTATTCCACAAGAAGCAGCGCAACCGGAGCTTTCAGAAAAATCATCAGGACCAGATATTTACCAAGAACCACTAGAAGAAGAATAGGGAAATGCGCTTTCAAGTTCCTCAATTTATAGATCATGAGGCTAAGGTCATAGGCCCATTAACTTTCCGCCAGTTTATCTATGTAGGTATTCCAGGGGCCATTGCTTTTTTTCTTTATTTTCTTGCTCCATTTTTTGTATTTATTATAGCTTCCGTTATTCTTGGAACTTTTGGCTTTATGTTCGCTTTTATAAAAATTGGGGGGAGATCGCTCCCTAACATCTTAGTGAACTTCTCTTCGTTTACACTTTCCCCAAAAAGGTATATCTGGCGCAAAGGCAAAACTCCAATACAAACTCCCCAGGCTCAATACCAAAAACCAGCTGAGCAATCAACAACAAAAGAAATTAAGCTTGTTCAAAAGAGTAGAATAAAGGACCTTTCAACAAGAGTGGAAACCAACAGATAAATGCCCAACGCATCAACACAAAATTTTTTGGAAATTGCTGAGATCAGAGAAGGAGTTCTGGTACTAAAAACAGGCCATATCAGAAGTGTTTTAATGGTATCTTCTGCAAACTTTGCTTTAAAGTCACAAGAAGAACAAGAAGCCATTGTCTTTCAATTTCAAAACTTTTTAAACTCCTTGGACTTTCCATTGCAAATTGTAGTGCAATCAAGAAGATTAAACATTACAGGATACATAGATAGTTTAAAAGCTCTTGAAGCAAATCAACAAAATCAACTACTAAAAGAGCAGACCGCAGATTATCGAGGGTTTGTAGAACAGCTCATCAAGGGAGGTTCTATTATGGCAAAGAATTTCTTTGTAGTGGTTCCCTTTTCACTAGCTGAAGTGGTTGGGGAAGTACAAAAAGATACTCAGCAAAACAAAAAAATCGGCAAGTTATCTGAAGACCAATTTCAAAGAATGAAGAACCAGCTCTGGCAAAGATTAGAGTTTACCGCTCTTGGATTACGCAGAGCAGGACTTCAGGTAGCTCCTTTAAACTCAGAAGAGCTAATTGAACTTTTCTGGAGTTCACATCATCCCAAAGAAGCTGAGGTTGGATATTATCCTGAGATACCTCCTGAAATATTAAAATGATAAACATTCCTTTTTTAAAAAAGAAACAGCAAGCTCAAGAAAGAATTTTTGAGGCTGATGTTATTACTGCTCTTGATATCATTGCTCCAGCTTCAATCAAGATCAACCCCGAGAACTTAGATATGTCTGGCAGACTAGCAAAGTCTTTCTTTATCTTTTCTTATCCTCGTTATCTTTCTACCGCATGGCTCTCTTCTGTTATTAACCTAGATATCCCAATGGAAATTTCAATGTTTGTGCATCCTATAGACACTGGCTTTATCTTAAAACAGCTAAGACGCAGGGTAACTGAAGTACAATCAGAATTAATGGATAAACAAGCAAAGGGATTGGTGCGCGATCCAGAACTTGAAGTTGCCTTTCAAGATCTAGAGGGATTGCGAGACCGCCTTCAAACAGCACAAGAAAAGATGTTTCGCTTTGGCCTGTACCTTACTATATACGGAGAGACCACAGAAGAGTTACGTTCCATTGAAACAACCTTGCGCTCTATTTTTGAGAGTCGTTTAATATATATTAAACCCGCCCTCTACCAGCAAAAAGAAGGATTTAACTCTTGCCTGCCTTATGGAAGAGACCTTTTGAACGTACATACATCCTTAAACACTCAGCCCTTATCTTCTACCTTTCCTTTTGTGTCTTTTGATTTAAGCTCTAACGCTGGAATCTTATACGGCATTAACCGTCACAACAATTCCTTGATTTTATTTGATAGATTTTCTTTAGAGAATGCAAATGAGGTTATATTCGCAAAATCTGGTTCTGGGAAAAGTTACGCCGTAAAACTTGAGATTCTCCGCTCTTTAATGACAGGGATAGATGTGATTGTCTTGGACCCAGAAAATGAATACAAACCTTTAGCTGAGGCTATAGGAGGAAGTTTCTTTGATATCTCTTTGGGCTCCGATAACCATATTAACCCTTTTGATTTACCGACCCCAAGAGAAGATGAAAGGCCAGAAGATGTTTTGCGCTCCAACATCATTAACTTAGTAGGACTAATGCGTTTAATGCTTGGGGGCTTAACTCCAGAGGAAGATGCAATTATGGATAGGGCTCTTGCAGAGACCTATGCAGCAAAAGACATAACGCTTGAATCTGATCCTGCATTATGGAAACAAAACGTCCCGCTAATGGAGGACCTGGAACAAGTATTGGAAGGTATGGAGGGAGCAGAATCTTTGGTGCGAAGACTTACAAAGTTCACCAAAGGAACCTATGCTAACTTCTTTAATCAACCTACCAACCTCTCTTTGGGTAAGTCGCTGGTTTCCTTTGGTATTCGAGATATGGAAGAAGGATTACGCCCTATGGCAATGTACATTATTATGCGCTACATCTGGAACATTGTACGCTCTGAGTTAAAACGTAGATTATTTGTGATAGACGAAGCCTGGTGGATTATGCAATCAGAAGATGGGGCTTCCTTTCTCTACGGGATTGCCAAGCGTGCACGAAAATACTACCTTGGAGTTACTACCATTACGCAAGACGTTGGGGATTTCTTAAAATCAAAATATGGCAGACCTATTATTACCAACTCTTCAATTCAAATCTTAATGAAACAATCTCCTGCCACAATTGAAATAGTGCAAAAAGCCTTTAACCTCACGAGCGAAGAAAGATCTCTACTCTTGGCAACCGAGATAGGGGAGGGTATATTTTTTGCAGGCCAAAAACATGTTGCAATGAAAGTAGTGGCCTCTCCTAAAGAACATGATATTATTACTACTTCTCCTGAAGAATTGTTGCGTAGAAAACAACAATCAAGCACATAATCTCTTAAAAGATATTAAACATATACTATGCCAGTACCATTAATTGCTGTTGCTGCCAGAGGAGCAAAAGGACTAGGAAAAAGGTTTGGCAAAAGAGGACTTGGCTCTGGCGGACAGGAACAACAAAAACCCTTTGCAGCAAGCCCCGAGGGGATTATCATGCTTGCCTTAGCTGGAATACTTGAGTTTGTTAATATTCTCATTGGATTTTTGGATTTTGCTTTTGGTATTGGCCTTCCCTTGGGGCCTATCGTCAATATTGTTGGGACAATCCTTATTGGCGGTTGGCTATGGATGAGATTTAGAAAACTCCCTTTGAAAAAGGCGTTAGCTCCTCTTGTTCTCAACAGCATTCCACTTCTGAAGTTTTTTCCTTGGTGGCTTTTCTCTGTAGGAACAAGTGTAAGCTGGAAAAGTATTTCCCCACCAAAAACACAACAAGAAAAACCGCCCTCACCAAACACACAAAAAACCCAACCTGTTCCCTATTAGATACTATGCAAAAAAATCTTCTCGCGATATAATAGAGATATTATGAAAAAGGTTGTTTTCTTTTTATTCTTCGTTGCATTGCTCCTGCCTCAGGTTACCTCTGCCATTACTTTAAACCTAGACTACCCCTCCTTTGGGGGGTTTGACATCAATGACGACCAAGGTCTTGACCAAATTGTTGCCTGGTTTTACGCTCTTCTTGTCGGCCTTTCTGGATTAGCTGCTTTTATTATGATTGTCTGGGGTGGAATTCAATGGATGACATCCAGCGGCGACCCTACAAGAACATCTGAAGCAAAAGATAGAATACAAAAAGCCCTCTTGGGGCTCTTGCTCGTCTTGGCTTCTTTTCTTATTCTACAAACTATTAACCCTGAGTTTAATACTCTTCGGGTTCCTTCCACGTCCCCATCTAGCTCTTCTGGAGACTAGCTCTTCTGAAGGAAGCACCCAACCATCTAGCAATAATCTCCCATCGGTAAAACTTTCTCTCGTCGTAAATGGCGTCCCATGTTTAGATAGGTGCCACGTAATAACTCATCCGGACGGGAGGACCCTCCACACTTTTTCCTGGGAATCAACTGCGCAAACCTGTGAGGGTGTCGGTTTGCTGAGTAACATTATTCCAGCCAAATCTCCTTCTGTTAGCACAATTAATAAATCGATCTCCATTTCTGGCGTATCAATTCGGAACTACAGAATTGACTGTTTCTCTCCCCAAGGGGCAAGTAGCGACAACATTACCGTTAATTACAATGTCCCCCTCCCTTAAACACTACTCCTTAATGCGGACTACCACCCTTCTTGTCTCTCCATCTCCAGTGCTTTCAGTTTCAACGTCATTTCTTTCTTGTAATTCCATATGCACGATCCTTCGTTCCACAGCTGACATGGATGGCAGCTCCTTTGGTGCTTTAAATAAACAAACCTCGTCTGCCGTAGTTCTTGCAAGCTCTCTTGTGTAATGCTCTTTGTTTTTCCAATAATCATTAATATCTAACGCTATATATACTGATTCCCCAAGCTTTCTTCTTGCTAAGGATTTTAATATGTAAATAATTTCTGACAAGGTCTGACCCTTCTCTCCGATATACAGTTGTGGGTCCTCGCAGGTAACATTTATTGCGAGCCCTCCCTCTTCCTTCTCTTCGGTCTGAATATCTCCCTCAAGGCTAATCATTGAAAAAAGCTTCTTTGCTATGGCTTCAATTGTTTCTCGTTGCTCTGTATTCATGCTTCAATTACCTCTCGCTTTTTTAAATACCATTGCTGGGCAATAGAAAACAAAGACGTTGTTATCCAGTATAATCCAATAGCAGAAGGTAGTTGCGACACAATCAATAACGTTAAAATGGGGAAAAAATATAGAGCTTGCTTTTGAAAGGTTGCACCAAAACTCTTTTTATCCCCCGTTGGTGGACGAGACTGCGCCATTTGTTTTCCCTGGATATATTGAAATATTCCAGCAAAGACCGCCAAAATTAAAGACTTCTCTCCTAGGTCCACTAAACCAAGAAAACTAGGGTCAATTAAGCCAGGATGCGCCACAAAACTATATAGAAACTCTAATTGTTCTATTGCAAGCCCCTTCCAAAATACTTGGTAGAGGGTAACAAGAATAGGGATTTGAATTAAAATAGGAAGGATACCAGCTAAAGGATTTACTTTTTCCCTTTTATAAAGCTCCATGAGCTCTTTTGCCTGTCCTTCTCTGTCTCCCTTAAACTTCTCTTGAATTTCTTT
>Ga0208879_1003724_pt1 | contig 12262 bp, 8 predicted proteins | sample Knorr_S15_td_Bot_FD_185605 | JGI IMG/M metagenome (GOLD analysis project Ga0208879, IMG submission 185605) | Marine microbial communities from Southern Atlantic Ocean transect - Knorr_S15_td_Bottom_ad_5009_LV_A (SPAdes) (version 2) | ecosystem: Environmental > Aquatic > Marine > Oceanic | place...
GGCCGCTCCACTTGGAATATTTGCAGTCCAGTGGGCTTCACCTTGAGAGTTCGCGGTAGCCGCTGGCATTTGAACCAAAGGTAAGGTGAGCGAAACGCTTCCCCACTCAGATGGTGTCGGCCCATCCCCGCGCAGAGACCAAGCCAAAATAATTTGGGTGCCTGGAGCACATCCACCAATCACCGCAGTGGCGGTGCCGCCAGCTTGAAGGCCAGTAATGGATGTGGTGTGCAAAGGGCTACCGGAATGCAATTCCACCCGACCAGCCCAATGGGCCAACCGAGATTCCCGTGCCGACCAAACCAACCAATCCTCACTGCCATCCCCATTGATGTCACCCACGGTGGCCAAAATCTGACCGAAGCGCACGCCTGTGTCGGAACCGTGCAAGCGGGATAACAATCGACCGTCATCGCCAGAATAAACTTCTACTTTGCCGGTTTCTTCATTGGCAAAGCGGGCGGCAATGACAAAGTCATCCACACCGTCGGTATTAACGTCAGCGGCGGAAACTTTGGTTCCAAACTCGGCACCAATTTCTAAAGATTCAAAAACAAAAATCTCAGCACCGGTGGCGCCGGAAATCACGTGGGCTTTGCCCCAATAAGCTCCACCCGGAGCGCCGACGAGAATGTCTCCTAGGCCGTCACCATCGAGATCACTGGTTCCGGCTATAGCATTTCCGTAATAAGCTTTGGAATAATTCCCGCGATGAATCCGGATGAGGTGCCCGCTTGCGCCTGAGTAAAGAAAAACCGAACCGGCGCGGAAATGCCCGGTGTCGTCATAGTGGGCACCAACGGCATAGTCGTCCACGCCATCACCATCGATGTCTTCTAAAGCACTTACCGTATGGCCGAATTCCATTTCAGAAACGGAGCCAAAATGACTGCGAATCATTTGACCTGTGGCGCCGGACAATACATGAGCGTGGCCGGTAATCATCCCTTGGCTTTCCCCCGCCGGGGCGCCAGCTAAAACATCGCCGATGCCATCGCCATCAATATCCCCAACCGAGGCCAGGGAAAAACCACAATGACCTCCAGGGAATCCCGGCGAAACCCACAGAATTTGCTGGGTGCCTGAAGAAAACGCATAAACACCACCGCTATTCGGGCCGCCGATGGAATCAAAAACTGCACCAGCAATGATGTCGGCAAGGCCATCGCCATCAATGTCACCGGGTGATGTGACGGCATAACCCAACCAAGCATCAGCAACAACACCAGCCCATTCGAGCAACAAACTTCCGTCGTGACTGGAACGGATTTCTACTTTGCCACCTTCCACTGCACCGCCATCAAATTCAGGCGCACCAATCAGCAAATCCGCAAAGCCATCCCCATCAAAATCTTCGATTGGCGACAAGCCCCTGCCATACAACTCCACATCAGAACTGCCATCCAAACCAAGGATGAGGTCCTGAGGACTGAGAAAAGGGAGCCAGACGAGGAGCAAGCACGAAATAGCCATGCTGCAATTTAACCCGAAAACAGATTCTCAACCGAAATCCCTGGAAGTTTTTCTCAATTTGAAACCCCTTTTTCTCAATTTGGGAGTGTTATTTGCTTTTCTGCCATTCTCCTTCGCCTCGCATCCGCGATTTCTACTTCTAAACCCATACACTAGGCTGACTCGGGATGAATAAATCTGCTTTTTGCTCCATCGTTGCCTTCCTTCTCTGCCTAGCGGTCATCATCGGCTTGGATTCAGGGAACCAGAATGAATCAGCTCTTAAAGCCACGTTCAGTGTCCCAGCACAAGAAATCCAAGGAGATGGCTCCGTCAAGGTGACCTACGAACTCACCAGCCCGGAAACCGTCCGCTTCACTTTCGAAAGCATTGGACCCCACTCCACTGGGCCCCGAGTAGACTAGCCGGCTCGGGTTCCCAGCTACGCCCGAGTTATTTGGAACGGCATTTCATACCTTTCAAAAACTGCCTCACCGCAGCGTGTTTTTGTTGAGCTCCCTGCTTCCGCTATTTCTCAAACCAAGAATGAAAACCAATTGGTTTACGAATCCTTTAATGCGGAAGGAGAACTTCTGACTTGCGGAAAATTCTAGTAAATTTGACTGGTGACTAAGTCGGTCTTAATTGAATTAGACCCACCAGTTCCACGGACAATCACTGCTTGGAGATACACCGGAATGGCGGGTAAACTCGAAGGCAAGAAAAAGTTAACGCTGGCTTCGCCGGCTGAATTGGAAAAACCAGAACCCAGAATGGTGACCGGATTGCCAAGGTCAATGCCTAAGCCACCAAGTTGAGGTGGGAAGAGGGAGCCAGAGTTGGGGCCGCCTAGAAACCACACTCGTTCGCCAGCATCAGCGCCAGTAGTAGCGAAAACCGCAGTGAGACCCCGCAATAAGGTGGTGTGAGTCAATTCGAAAGGCTCTACCGCGGTATCCCGCCAACCGGCAACCGTATCTGCCGTATTATTTAAACTACGCCAGTTCTCAGCGTAATTAACTTGACCGAGGGGATAACCGTTCTTGTTTTTGTTGTGGTTTGAAAAATACTTAATCCGAGAACCCGGTGAATAAGCCATGATGGTCCGGTAAGCGTTATTGGAGGTGCGCCAGCCGAAGGAATAACTGTACGCGCCACTACTGGCGTTCTGATGGTCATGGGTGCAACCCATATTGTGACCAAGTTCGTGACCGAAGGAGTAATAGCCGGTGGCACATGAACGAGAAACCACACTAAATGCATAGTCTTCAAATCCGTTGCTGACATTGGTCATGAGGTAAGCAATACCACAGTACTGCGAGCCCCCCACAATCAGGCAAACCAAATCTGCGCCATACTCATCACGCAAAGCATGCACGTCATCCATGTGGCCATCATTCTTTTTACGAATTCGGTTGAGCTCCGTGCCGAAGTCACCATTTTCGGTATAGCCGACCTCTTCCTGGGAATATACTAAGACTAAACGTTGGTTAACATCGGACTTTTGATAAGCCGTGTTGGTTTCAGTGACCGCCAAGTTAATCAAAGATTGCATGGCATTGGTGCCACCTTGATTATTTTTGGCTTTGGTGGTGTAAACCACCATCACATCCACATCAGGGTTTCCCGTACCGCGGTGACCATTGCCCGGTTTGGCGGTTGGCAAATTGATGGCGTGAGCCGCACTGGTGGCACAACTTGGGAACGCCGAGGAATCCAATTCCGCAATGTAATGAAGTCCGGCTCCGGCACAGGAAATCCGGAACAACCGGTCTTGAAAAACCACCGATGCGGTGACTTTGTCCTCAACCAAAGCAAAGGTGGCAGAACCTTCCACGTCCTCACGCAAGGTCCCAGACCAACAAAATCCGTACGGAGCCTCCTTTCGACTTTCAAAATCTACCGTCACTGTTAAGCCGGCTTCCAAAGTCAGGCTAAAAGAGGAAACTCCTCCTTTGGCAGTCGAAAACAATAGGCCGTAATCCAAGTCCACGGTGTGATGCTTGAGAGTTAAGGACACATCTTCTCCAAGAGTGGCGGCGGCATTTTCTACCGGCCAAGCGAACTGAGGAAGCGAATCCGTAGCCGGAGTTTGGATGAAGAGGAGGAGGAATGAAATCAGCATGGTTTGGTAATTCTACATCAAAAGAGGCAGAGGCCGCCAAAAAGGCGACCTCCAGGTTTTGGAGCCAGAGACGAGATTTGAACTCGTGACCGCCGCTTTACGAAAGCGGTGCTCTACCCCTGAGCTACTCTGGCGACCGGACTACTCCGGAACCACCAAGGCGGGGCGGTGAGCTTCGCCAGCGGCTCCAAGAATGCGAGCACAAGCACGGGCAAGTTCTACATGGCCTTCAGACATGGCCGACTCAATGACTTCAACTGGAACCGAAGCTCCGGTGCGGTCCACTAAAATGGCCAGGGCTTTGGCTGCCGCTACGCGGGCTTCTTTACTGCGAGAAGATTCTCCAAGCACAGCGACCAAAGAGGCCACCTCTGGCTTGGCACCGGCGCGACCCAGGATAAACATGGCAGGAATGCTGACCGCATCTTCCCGACCGATAATGCCAGCCATCACCGTCACGACAGGGCGGACTGCCTCGGTGTGGTCACCGGCCATTTTCGCCAAAGAACTTGCCGCGGCAGCAGCGGTGGCCAAGTAGCCTTCGCGCTCTGCGCCCAAAGGACCAAAACCATCCACGATGTCAGAAGCGGAAACAGAACCCAGGACTTCGGCACCATCAATATCACCAGTGTTTTTATTACCCATGACCAAAATAGGGGTATCTGCAAAACGAGCATCCTTGCGGATTTCAGCAACCACGCGGCGCGCGAAGAAATCAGGTAATGGGTCCGCAATGACAAAGGCGTCCACCATCACACTACGGTGCATGTTGATGTAACCGCCCGCCGCATCCGTGGAACGAATGACGGCAATACCAAAGGAAGTCAACCCTTCGCTTAAGTCCATGGCACGACGATCTTGGTCGTCCATGAGATGAACCACTCGTAAAGCATCCATGGAGGCCGCTTCCGCCAATGCGTTGACGACTCCGGGGTCTGCAACACCAAAACCCGCCAATGCTTGAGCCGCGGCGTAACGCAGACTTGGGGTCCCTTCCCTAAGAGCGGTTTTCAATGCCTCGATGGAAGTAGAAGAACCGCCATCAAGTAGGCCCACTAAAGTCCTAGCGGTGCCAATGGCTTTACGCTTGGTTGCCTCAACCAGGCCGGCTTCCAATACAGTCAGAGGTAAAGTGAGCGCCGAAGTAGATTGGGCAATCATGACACTTTCCAAATCATCATTACCGTCAGCAATCAATCCTTGGAGCACCGTAATCTCTGCCGCATAAGCTTGGGCAAGACCAATGGAGGCTGACGGATTACCAAGTTCTGAAGCACGCAAGAAACATCGCTTGGCGGCTTCTAGGCCCACCAAGGACTCTGGCATATCTATAGGCATCACGCCCACGCCATCAGTCACCCAAGACGCTCCGTAATTCTCTGCCGACGAAAGCCCCATTACGGAATCATTGAGCAAATAAGCCCAACCTTGAGCTAAGTACATTTCCGCGGCTTGGCCCGGCCGGGCCAACTTACCCGCAAGGACTCGGACCGCACCACTTTCATCCCGAGTGGCCATATCGGTCAAGCGAGCCATTGCACGCGGGTCACCCATCTGGCCCAAAGCCAAAGCGGCACCTGAGCGGACGTCGGCATTGCTAGACCAAGTGGCAGCAAGCAAAGGTTGGGTGATTTCTGACCCCATGCGCGTCAAGGCATACAACGCGGCCAGCCGACGGCTTTCTTTTTGGCTAGCCAATTCCTTAATGAGCGCAACGGAGGCAAAGGGTCCATATTTCATCGTCAGCGAAAAAATCGTTTGCGCCCGGACTTCATAAGAATCGTCAAAGCAACCTTCGGTTTCATCGGCGGCGGCATCTAAGTCACGTACCGCTTCACGACTGGTGGTTGCCGCAGAGGCGAGAATTTCACGGGCGAAGGATTCGAACTCTCCCCCCGCCACCATGAGTTCTAGTAAAGCGTCTTGGCTTTCGTTGAGCAGAGCATAAGCTTCGACCTGTTCCGGGGCTAAGGAAACTACTTCGCGGAAGGCGGCCTGGGCGGCTTCATAGTTACCATTGTGGTAATGAGCCATCCCGCGATTGAATACAGCGGCAGCGTCCTGAGCGGAGGCTTGGGACGTAGGAATAAGAACCAGGGCTAAGCCCAGGAGGAGGTGAAAGGCCGTCTTGCGGCCGGACCGGGGGTATCGGGTCATATGGCTTCGCCGGAATGGTTGAGGGGCGGAGGAGAATGGGAACGACCCACTCATAGTGAGGCTGATTCCACGGGCAACATGATAGGTGAGCCGGAAAGTCGTTGAAATAGCCGAAGTCGGGAAAAATCCCCAGAAAAACCGCTTTTCCCGACTTAATGGTCCGACCTAATCCAGCGAAAAAGCTCCCTGATCTTGGGCGGTTGGCCAGTTCTGAGGATTCCGATGCGGAAAATCCGCCCACAAAACCACAACATGCCTAGGTTGGTGGCGATGAGGAGCACGGTGGTGCCAATTAAATCGAACATGGGGGGGTCAGCCGCAGCCCGGTTCATCATGATGAAGGGGGTGTAAATCGGCACCCAAGAAAGAAAGGTGGCCAGTGGCCCATTCGGGTCCTTGGGGATAAACACCATCGTGAGCAAAGGGACCATCATGATCATCATCATCGGGCCCATCAGGTTTTGAGCTTCTTTGAGGGTGTTACACACGCTACCCATGGCCAGAAAAATAGACGCGTAAAGGAAATAACCCAGCACGAAATACATCGCGAAAGAAAGCAGTAGACCACCACTGGAAACCACTTCCAAAAGACGGGTGGCAATTTCCGCTTCTGGTCCACTGGAATACCACAGAATGCCAAGCATCGACAAAATCCAAGCGATGACCAAGGTCAAGCCAATACCGGCGATGCCCAACAGCTTGCCCATCATGAGTTCCCACGGCGTCACCGAAGAAAGTAAAACTTCAATGATGCGGTTTGATTTTTCTTCGATCGTGTTATTCAATAACATGGACGCCACTTGCATAATGGCAATCCAAAGAAAATATACAAAGCCAATCGGGGCGTATTGACGAATCTTGTCAGCCATACTGACTTCTTCCTCGCCCACGTCTTTGCGTGGGTCCAAGCTCGTCAGGGGCACCGAAGTGCTTTGCACTTTGCGGACGGCTTCAGAATCCACCCCTAAGCGCTGAAATTCGCGTTGGTGCAACTCCCGGTCCAAAGCTCTCTCTAGGGATTTTCTTAAATCCGAATCCGCCAAATTGGTTGCCCAGAATTGCACTTGGGGTCCGCTGCTTTTCCAAAAGGATGTTTCCCCACCGCTTGCCAATATATCTGCCGGAATTTCCACTAAAGCAAAGAGTTTCTCTTGGTCTTCGCCAATCGAGAGTGCTTCGTCTCCCTTGAGCCAAGGCGCTAAAGCATCGGCCAATTCGCGGCCGGTGAGATTGGAGTCCACGCCTTCGGGTAAGGACACCCGGCGGAATTTCAACCGAGGTTCTTCAAACTCCGGGGCATCTTCTTTTAGCATGCCGGCCATCGCAGCCAAGGCAGTTTTCACTCCTCCACTGGCAATAAATTGGTCGACGATTTCGGGATTCCGTTCTGCAAATTTGGCAACCAAGTCCTCCAAATTGACCGCCGGCAAATGCTCCCATTGGGGGCCTTCTTTACCGTCGGGCATTTGGAGATGCTTCCGACCATAAGCAGAGAGCTCCTCAATCACCCGGCGTTGGTGAGCGCGTTCCAGTTCCTGATCAATAATGGAATCCAACTCACCCGTTCGGTCCAACAAAATAAAGTTCCGGATTGGGGTTGCGTTCTTCTCCAGAAAACTTGGCACCTGGACCGCAATCACCAACAAAAGAGGCAAGGCCAAAATGCCAATCCAAAACCCTTTGGTACGGGCATTATCCTCATATTCCCGAGCGGCCACGAGTAAGGCGTTTCTCATCTTTTTTTGGCCTCCCGCGCATCATCGCCAACCAAGTGCACAAAGACATCATGCAAGGTTGGTGGCCGATGGTCATAGGAACGCAAAGAAATCCCTGACTTAAAACAAGCTTGGAGCAGATACTGAGGGTCAGCGTCTTCTTGCAAAAGGATTTCCCAACTATCCGCTTGGTTTTCTTGGACCAATGGAATGGCGGCTAGCACCCCAGGCAATGCCTCCAAGGCTTCGGCCGTAACGTCGGCGTCCAAGACCACCCGAGTGGGCATGGTTTCCCTCGCCTCGGGGATGGTGCCGTCAAAAATCTTGCGACCACGGGCCATCAGCACAATGCGGTCACAGATACGCTCGGCGTGAGACATGACGTGAGTGGAAAATAAAATTGTGGCGCCATTGGCGGCCATGTCACGAATCACTTCTTCCATGACTTGCTGATTGACTGGGTCCAAGCCAGAAAATGGTTCGTCCAGAATGACGAATTCGGGACGGTGCACGATGGAAGCAAGGACTTGGACCTTTTGCCCCATACCCTTGGACAAAGCTTCAATCTTGGATTCAGCAAAATCTGCTAAACCGTATTTCTCCAGTAGTTCATAGGCACGCTTTTTTGCTTCTGCTTTCTTGAGTCCTTTGAGACTGCCAAAATAAGCGATGGTCGCCCAAGCCTTCATTTTTTTATAGAGGCCTTTTTCCTCCGGCAAATAACCGATGCGTTCCCGCACTTGCAATGCCGACGGCGCCCCCAACACGGTGAGTGAACCGGACGTCGGCCGAACAATGTCAAGAATCATCCGGATAGTGGTGGTTTTGCCAGCACCGTTGGGCCCGAGAAAACCATAAATACAACCCTTCGGGATTTCGATGCAGAAATCCTCCACTGCGGTAAAGTCTCCGTAGCGTTTGGTGATTGAATTGAGTTGTAAGGCTAAATCAGTCACTGAGAGATAAGCTCCGAGTCCAAGGTCGGCGGCATCACTCGTTCTGAAGCACACGCTTCTTCCACATCGGCCAAAGATTTAGGAGTGGCAATCGTCAAGATTTCCGGTTCACCACCGGTGACATGAATATCGTCTTCGATACGAATACCGATGCCTCGTAAGGCGGCAGGAACTCGTTCATCATCAGCAGGGAAATAAAGGCCGGGTTCCACCGTGAGGCACATGCCGGGTTGCAAAGGACGAGACTCTCCATTTGCCATGTATCGGCCTGCATCATGGACATCACGTCCAATCCAATGAGAGGTGTTGTGCATAAACCAATTCCGATAGGCGCCAGATTCTTCAATCTCTTCGGCAGACTCCTTGAGCACACCCAAAGAATGCAGGCCTTCGCAAATCACTTTCAATGCGGTGTTGTGCACTTCATGAAATGAGACCTCGGCTTTACAAACAGCGATGGCTGCTTTTTCCGCGGCCAGCACACATTCATAAACATCTTTTTGCGCCGCAGAATATTTCCCGTTGACTGGGTAGGTGCGGGTGATGTCAGCGGCGTAGCCACCAAATTCAGCGCCCGCGTCTACCAAAAGTAAATCGCCGTCTTTCAGAGCAACATTGTTTTCGGTGTAGTGAAGGATGTTGGCATTATTTCCGCCAGCAACAATGGCTGGATAAGCCCAACCCGTACCGTCACCACCGTGGCGCCGGAAAGTGTAATGCAACAGTGCCTCAATCTCACATTCATTGACGCCGGGTTTGGTCTGGGCCATGGCCAACATATGGGCTTCGGCGCTGACTGCCGCAGCTTTTCTCATCCAGTCCAATTCGTCTGCCGACTTAATCAGCCGCATTTCGTGCAAGGTATTGCCTGGGTCCAAGAAAGCCATGGGTGGCTCAATACCTAGGCGGATTTTCTTACGCAATTCATCAACGATGCCGATCACCATTTTTTCAGTTTGCGGAAAAGCTCCTAAACGAAACCACATTCGTTTGGCTTTGGCCATGGCCTCACTCAAGAAGCTTTTCAGTTTGCCGATTTCCTCAGCGGCGCCGAAACCTAATTTCTCCACCGCACCCTCAGGGCCGACGCGACGACCATGCCAAGTTTCCTGCAAAGGGTCCCGTTCCAAAACAAAGATAGTTTCCGGGGCCACCCCGTCCACATCTTTAGCCAACATCAAATGAGCCTCGGCTTCATGGAAGCCGGTTAAATAAGCGAAGTCCGAGTTTTGACGGAATGGAAAATCCACGTCATGGTTCCGGGTCACGTGGCTGGAACCGGGAAACAGGGCGAGATCCCCGGCCTCCATTTGGTCAAGAAAAGCTTGGCGGTGTTTGAGGTGCATGCGTCGAGCCCATTATGGGGTCGACTGCAGTTTCGGGTCAGGCAGCCCTCTGGTCAACATCGGCTTGGGAAGAAACTCCCTTATATCCCCGGCCGCTACGTTTTCCGGCCACGAACAATGCCACTAATTGTGGGTCAAAATGGGTGCCAGCATCTTTTTCCAAAATCTGCAAGGCGAGCTCCACTTCCATAGCGGACTTGTAGGACCGCTTGGTCGTCAAGGCGTCATAGGCGTCGGCGATACAAACGATACGCCCTTCCAACGGAATGGAATCCCCCGCAACGCCCATGGGATAACCCGTTCCATCCCATTTTTCATGATGCGAGCGGGCAATGTCAGCAATATCCCGAAGCCCGGGAATGGCCGACAAAATGCGGTCACCAGCCATCGGGTGACGCTTCATGGCCTCATATTCTTCATCCGTCAAAGCCCCTGGCTTGGTCAAAACCGCATCCGGGACTGCCACTTTGCCGATATCGTGCAGCAAGCCGCCTAGGCGCAGAGTTTCCAAACGTTCCGTACCCAATCCTAAAGCTTCGCCAAGTTCCACCGCATGACGGGCCACCCGCTGGCTATGGCCAGAGGTGTAACGGTCTTTCGCTTCTACGGTGCGGGACAAGGCCAAGGCAGTTTCCACGTAAACATGTTCCACCCGCGTGGCTGAATCACTGAGCGAACTCATCGCTTGATTGATGGATTGGGCCAAAGCCTTCATTTCGCCACAACCCAACAAGGGGGCACGGAGGAAAAATTCCTCTTTGCCGGCACGCGCCAAACTGCGTTGCAACGCACGAGTCCCACGCATGGAAAAACTCAACCAACCCCAAGCCAGAAAGCCCAACAGCAGACCACTCAGCACAGCGGTTTTGACCAATGCACCGAACCAAGCTGGTTTTTGGAGGGGCTCTCGCACCCAAATTTCTCCCAGAGGAGCCAGCCGACCTTCCATTCGGTAACGGGCTTCCACCAAACGATGTCGCCGCGCCGAACCCAAAATATGTCCGCTTTGAGTCACGGACAGCCGACGTAAATTTTTGACTTCGGCAAAAGTTCCGTGACGAGCAAGGACCTTGCCTTGAAAATCCACGACGAGGGCACTGCTCCCGGTCGGAATGGACGCCAAGGCTTCCTGTAGTTTTTCAGAGTTGGCCGGTTCCATCCAAGCCACCGCCTGACGGCCCAATTCACGGGCCAAGCTTTCTGCCTGAACCCCCACCGTCCGGGCTTGTTTTTTGTAATCCGCGTTTTCCAGAGCTTTACCAGCACCGAACACCAAAAAGCACCCGGCTAGAAAGCCGTAGCAAGCTCCCCGTAGGCGAATGGACCCTAAACCTATGGAAGGCAAAGGGTTGCGAGAGTTTTTCCGAAAATACATGGGTATTTGGTGGGCGAAATCCACCTCCTTATCGGCTAAAATCCCGTCCCACCTTGGTTCAAAATGCCAATTTGGCTAAAAAATGCTCCCGTTTCTCCTTTTGCTGCCCTTTTTGTTCGCATTGCAGGACCCCCCGCCGAATTCTCCTTGGCAGGGAAAAGCCGATTTCGGCCTCACCCTGCTTACTGGCAACAACCAAAACACCAACGTCGATTTCCATGGGGAACTTAAGCAGTTGCTGGAAGGACGCCGCTGGATTTTGCGAGGGGACTATTCCGGAGTGCGCCAAGGTAACCCAGTCGATGGCTCCTCCACCACAGTTTCCCGCCTTACCCACATTTCTGCCGAGCACCATCGCTATTTGGACGAGGTCGGAGATTTCTATGGCTACGGTAAATCTTCCGGCCGTCGTGACCCTCCCAATGGCTTGGAATTGAGGGCAGACCTAGGATTTGGCATTGGTTGGATCTATCACTGGAGCAAAAGCCAAAATACCCTAACTTTGGAGGTTGGCCCCTCTTTGCTCCGAGAAGACAACGTGGGTACTGAGAAAGTAGACACCTGGAGTGGGCGGGCTGCGGCAGAATTGTCAATTCCCCTTATGGAAAATTGGGAATTTAACTCAAAGGGCGAATATTTCGCCTCCACCGAAGACGGTGCAGACCGGTCATTCACGAACCGGGTTTCCTTGGCTTGGACTTTCAAAGAGGACTGGTATTTGAAGTTTAGTAATTCGCTTGCTTGGGATGGAACTCCCGCACCAGGCTTCAGTGAAACCGATATTCGGTGGTCCATCAATATCGGAACTCAGTTTTAGCCAGCAAAAGAATCTAAAATGTCGGGGCGATGCGCATGGATCTCAAGACCGCAGAAGCCCTAACCTCCGAAGAGGCTAGGGACACTCTACTCATGTTCCGCCATTTCGGCGACGATCCACTTTCTATCCAGGAGAGTTTTCGCGGCCTTTTCCCGAAGAAATTAGCCGAAGCATTAGGCGAAGTTCGCGCCCTGCGGCGACGAGCTTTGGTGAAATTTAGCCGGGGCCTGGACATGTACTTCACTCGCCCTTTGTTGGAGCAAGCATCCAGCGAACAAGTTGCGGATTACCGTGCACTTCGGTTTCAAAAGGCTGGCAT
>Ga0208879_1003727_pt1 | contig 12255 bp, 12 predicted proteins | sample Knorr_S15_td_Bot_FD_185605 | JGI IMG/M metagenome (GOLD analysis project Ga0208879, IMG submission 185605) | Marine microbial communities from Southern Atlantic Ocean transect - Knorr_S15_td_Bottom_ad_5009_LV_A (SPAdes) (version 2) | ecosystem: Environmental > Aquatic > Marine > Oceanic | place...
CCGGTCACTACGTGAGGATCGATCGGACGGACACCGCCGACCCCACACTTCTTCGGGGGGCGGATGCGGGGAAGGACCAGGCATACTTTCTTTGGGACCTGCCCCGCGAGATGCTCCCGCTCCTGTACTTTCCGCTCGGAGAGTTGACGAAGCCGGAGGTTCGTGAACGGGCACGCGCGTTGGGCTTGGTGACAGCCGACAAGCCCGAATCCCAAGAAATCTGTTTCGTGCCCACCGGCAACTACCGGGACTTGCTCGAGAAACGCTTGCCTCCCGTCCACCCGGCGCTGCAACCCGGAAAAGTGCTGCGTCGGAGTGGAGAGGTCATCGGCGAGCACGGCGGGTACGCCGGCTTCACGGTCGGCCAGCGGAAAGGCCTGCGCGGAGGATTTCCGGAACCGATGTTCGTTCTCGAGATACGCGCCGGGACCCGCGAGGTGGTGGTCGGCACCCGGGACGAACTGTTCGAGGACATCGTAGAGATCGGTGGGTTGAACTGGCTCGAGGAGCCGCCAGAGGCCGGTACGCCGGTACGTGCGCAGCTTCGCTACCGAGCCACTGCGGTCTCCGCGATCGTCAGCCGAATCGACGATGCCTTGACGCTCGAGTTGGCGGAGCCACTAGCGGCGGTTTCCCCTGGGCAGTCGGCGGTGCTCTTCGACGATCAGGACCGCGTGCTGGGCGGAGGCAGGATCGTCGGCGCTTCGACGCGAGCCGCTATCTCCTAGGGCCTGTAGCAGAAGGACGATGCGTCGCGAACGGACTCAGTGTTTGAGGCCGCTCGCCTCTGCAAACTCCTCCATCACCTGCCTCTCTTCAGCGGACAACTCGTCCGGAACGGAGACCGCGACCTCCACGAACTGGTCTCCGACGCGATCGCCTTTCTTGATCCCTTGGCCCTTGATCCGGAATTTCGTGCCAGACTGCGTGCCCTTCGGGATCCGGAGAACGACCTTCTTTCCGCTCACGGTCCGCACCTTGATCTTCGATCCCAGCGTCGCCTGCACGATGTTGATGGGGACGGTCACGTGGATGTCGAGCGCCTTGCGCGTAAAGAAGCGATCCGGCTGGACCTTGAACTCGATAATCAAGTCACCCGGCTTCCCGCCCGCCTTTCCCCGCTCGCCCTGCCCCGAGAGGCGAACCTTCGCTCCTGTATCGACACCGACCGGCACGTTGATCTGCAGCTTCCTCTGCTGACGGACCGTTCCCCGTCCGTCACACGAGTCGCAGGACCTCGCGGGGATCACGCCGCGACCGAAACACGCGGGGCACGGCCGCTTGACCGCGAAGCCTCCGTGCCCGAAGGAGACGTCGCCGGTTCCTTTGCACTCCTTACACGTCACCAGGTCTGTTCCGGGCTTGGCGCCCACCCCGCTGCACGTCGCGCAGTCCTCGGTAATCGAGACTTCGACGGAAACCTTGCCTCCACGCATCGCGGTGAGGAATGGAATCTTCACCAGATACTCGACATTCTGCCCTTTCTGGCGACCGCCCTTCTTCGCGGCCGCTTGCTCCTTTTTTCCGATGTTGTCGAAGAGGGTGCTGAACAGATCCGAGATGTTGCCGAAGCCCCCCTGCAGATCGTCGAAGGAGAAGCCCTGGTCGGCCCGTGGGCCACTCGAGGCGCCACCCCCCGGCGAGGCGCCGCGGCCGAAGCCGAAGGCGCCAAGGCGGCGCATTTGATCGTATTGCTTTCGCTTGGCGGGGTCGCTGAGCACGCCGTACGCCTCGCCCACCTGCTTGAAGCGCTCGGAGGCCTTGCGATCGCCGCCGTTGGCATCCGGGTGGTACTTCTTGGCCAAAGCGCGGTAGGCCTTCTTCAGCTCGTCTGGAGTGGCCTTGTCGTCGACACCGAGGACCTTGTAGAAGTCCTTCTTCGCAGCCGCCATTCTAGTGTCCCCTCATGGACACCTATCCATGCTTGTGGACGCTCACCCGGGCCGGCCGGACGAGAATGCCTTTGAGCGAGTACCCTTTTTGGAACACCTGTGCGACCACGTCGTCTTGTTCTTCGTCCTCCGTGGGAACCCGCATCATTGCCTCCATTCGCTCGGGGTCGAACGCCTCACCCACCGGGTCGATCATCTCCATGCCCGAATCCTCGACCACTCGCTGGAACTTGCGCTCCACGAGATCGATGCCCTCCATGATCGCATCCACGGTGGCATTGCTCAGGTCGAGGTCCGCGACCCGATGCAGGTCGTCGAGCACGTCGAGAAACTTGCCGACCAAGTCCGCCTGCGCCCGAGTCCAGGTCTCGAGCCGCTGCTGCTCCGTGCGGCGGCGGAAGTTGTTGAACTCTGCCGCGAGACGTAGATGTCGGTCGTTCAGATTGTGGAACTCGGACTGCAAGAGCACCAACTCCGTTTCGCCATCCGCCTCGCCTGATTCCGCCTCATCGACAGACTCGGTCCCGTCGAGTGACGGTTCCTGCTCGGGCGGCTGCGCCGTCGGAGAGTCGGACTCCTCGGGCGCTGCGGCCTCAGCGGTGCCTGGCAATCCGTCGGAGCCTGCTGCAGCCTCGTCGGACGCGTCGCCTTCATGCGACTCCTGGAGCCCCTCGAGCGGATCCAGGAGGTCAGAGTAGTCCGTCGCCTCGGTGGCGTCGTCGGCAACGGCCTCGTCGCCCTCGATCGGCTCAAGATCTTCGGTGTTCGATACGGAATCCGTCATGGTTTCGTTTTGTTGGGAACGGTCCAAGCGTACAAGATACCACGCCTGCGGCCGACCGTTCAGGGGTGTCGGTCGGATGCCTGCAACACCCGGAGAACCAAGGCGAGGGCAGCCTGTGCCGCCCGCTCTCGCACGGCGTGTCTATCGCCTACGAAGGTCATGTGTTCGCTGTTCACACCACTCGGTCCTGAGACCGCGAGCCACACCGTACCGACGGGCTTCTGATCGGTCCCGCCACCGGGTCCAGCGACGCCCGTTACGGCTACCGAGACGTCTGCGCCGAGCCGGCGCGCTATTCCTTCAGCCATGTGGATGGCGACCGGCTCGGAGACTGCCCCGTGGGCCGACAGCACGTGATCCGGAACTTCGAGCAGGTCCTTCTTGACCGCGTTGTCGTACGCCACCACGCCGCCGGAGTAGACCTCGGACGCCCCGGGGAAGTCCGTAATCCGCTTCGCGATCAATCCGGCGGTACAACTCTCGGCGGTGGCCAGCCGCATTCCTCCACCTCTCAGCGCATCGCAAACCGACTCTACGATGTCGCCGCTCGCGGCTTCAAAACGCCATTTTTCCACGATCGGCTCGAGTCGCTCGAGCACCTGACGAAACTGTGACTCGGCGATATCGACAGGTACGCCGCGAGCCGTAAGCCTCAAGTCGACGCCCCTCAGGTCAGGGAGGTAGGCGAGCGAGACGTCGGGGGCCAACGCGGAGATGTCGGGCGCCTGGGCGAAAGCCTTCTCGATCATCCCGGCGAGCAGAGATTCGGGGACCCCCGTGGTATGAATCGCTCGATGGGACACGGGATGGACGCGATCCGAGAACTCGGAGTCCATGAGTTCGCTCAGCGCGCCATCGAAGATGCCGCGCAGTTCCAGGGGAACCCCCGGCAGCAGCACGACCCAGGTGTCCGACCACCGCATCGCCAGACCCGGTGCGGTTCCGTGTGCGTTGTGCAGGACCCGCGCGCCCCTCGGGACCTCGGCCTGCGAGACGTTGGATTCCGGCAGCACACCGTACCCGCGCGCTTCGAAGCGGTCGCGCAGCGCTTGCAACAGCGCGTCGTCGATTTCTATCGGCGCCCCAAACAGCCCGGCCACGGTCGGGCGCGTGATGTCGTCGGAGGTCGGCCCCAACCCGCCCGAGACGAGCACGAGATCCGCTGCGTCGACGGCCTCGCGTACCGCCCGTTCGATCTCCTCTCGGAGATCGGCCACCGTGTAGCGGCGTACTACGCTGATTCCCCGGGCAGCAAGAGCTCGACCCATCCACGCCGCGTTGGTGTCCACCGTTTCGCCGTAGAGCAACTCGTTTCCGACCGAAACGATGCAGGCGCGCACCCCTGGCTCGGGACTCAGCTCCTCATTCCCACCAGCGATCTGTACGACCATAGGTAGTCCAGCATGGAGTAGATCGTCAGGGCGAGCGCAAGACCCAGCGTGATGCCAATCCACGCGGTGTGGATCTGCTGCCACACGTCATAGAAGCCTCCTCCCCAGCCCCGCGACTCCGCCAGCATGCGCAGCGGATACCACAGGAGCAAGGCACCGATGAAGAGCGCCTGTAGTAGCGCCTTCTGCTTGCCGGACTTGCCGGCGGCGATCACCACACCTCGGCCTACGGCGTAGCTGCGAAATACAGTGATGAAGAGCTCCCGACCCAGGATCACCACCAACACCCATACGCCCCACGCACCCCACCACGGGATCAAGTCGGCTTCGATGCCACGCTGAGAAATGATGAAGAACGGACCGAACGTGGCCAGGAGTAGAAGCTTGTCAGCCAAGGGATCGAGCAGCTTCCCCATATCCGTAATCAGGTCGTACCGGCGGGCCAGGTAGCCGTCCCAAACGTCGGAAAGGCCGGCGATCACGAAGAGCACGAACGCCCCGAAGCGAGCCATCATGCTAGGGGACAACGCCATGTAAAAGATCACCGGACAAATGGCGATCCTCGCTAGCGTGATGACGTTGGGGAGGGTAAGGCGGTTCTTGGACAAGGGAGGTCCGGACCCGGAGGGTCAGGCTAGCGCTTTGATGACCAGCTTACTAACGCACGACAGGGTCTCGAAGACCCCTTTCCCCTCGATCGCCATGCCCTCGAAGTCCGGCACGCCGACCGGATTGATCTGGGCTCGAAGCTCCTCCGGAGAGAGCACGTTCGGCATGTCTCGCTTGTTGTATTGGATCGCGAAGGGAATGGTCTCAAGATCGTATCCGTACGTTTCCAGGTTGTCGTACAGATTGTGCATGGACTCGATATTCGCCTCGGCCCGCGTAGCCTGCGAGTCGGCCACGAACACCAGGCCGTCCACACCCTTCAGAATCAGGCGGCGGCTGGCGTTGTAGTAGACCTGCCCCGGCACGGTGTACAAATGGAATCGGGTCTTGAAGCCGCGAACCTCGCCGAGGTCGATGGGCAGGAAGTCGAAGAAGAGCGTACGCTCCGTCTCCGTCGCCAGAGAGATCATCTTCCCCTTCGTATCGGGGCTCACTCTGGAGTATATGTACTCCAAATTCGTCGTCTTGCCACCGAGCCCGGTGCCATAGTAGACGATCTTACAGTTGATCTCGCGCGAGGCGTAGTTGATCATCGACATCGGTCGACGCTACCTCTCTCGCTGTTCGGTTTTGGAGTCCGCCGGTCCGATACGCCTGGCCAACTCGAAGGGCCCACAAGCTAACCCTCGCGGCACAAGCCGCAAAACAGGCCCTGGGGAAGCGGCCCGAAAGGTCGGTGCCGTTGACCGCTGGGGAAAGCGGGATCGACTCATGCGCCCACCTCTCCCGGTCTGAGGCCGGCCTCCGCCACCTCCTCTTCCATCCTGGCAACGATTGCCCGTGCACGCTCGCGCAACAGCTTTCGCGCCTCCCAGGCAACGAAGTCTCTGAGTACCCGAATCGTGTCGATCGAAGCTGATTCCCTGGACATGTGTCCCAGCGCCGCCAGGCGTCTCAAGGGACGCGGCGAGAATAGATCTCTTTGGTGGCGGGTGATCTGGTCGCGGATGATCAATGCGACGAGGGCCCCAGCCGCAGCTGTCGCGAGCACGGTGATGCCAGCCGCGCGAAGGCGTTTGTTCATATCGACATCTCCCGCCGCCCGGCGAGCGCCTGAGCGATGGTGGACCCGTCCACGTACTCAAGATCGCTCCCGACCGGAATACCGCGCGCGAGTCGTGTGACCCGCGGTCCCAGCGGCCGGATCTCGTGGTCCAGGTACACCGCAGTCGCCTCTCCTTCGACCGACGCATTGGTTGCGATGATGATCTCCTGGACTTGCCCGTCGGACTCGCGAATCCGCTCTAGCAGTGGAATCAGATTCAACTCGTCGGGCCCGATGCCGTCGAGGGGTGATAGACGCCCTCCGAGCACATGAAAGAGCCCGCGATATTGCCCGGTACGCTCGATCGCGCCCACCTCGTACGCTTCTTCCACCACGCACAGGATCGAGCCGTCCCTGCGAGGGTTCGAACACACCTCGCAGAGCTCGTGTTCGGAGAAGTTCCCGCACACCTCACAGAGGCGGACCCGTTCTGCCAGGTCGACGAGAGATCGAGCGAGCCTCCGGGTATCGTCCTTGGAGCCCTTCATGAGGTGATGGACCAAGCGAAGGGCCGTCTTCGGCCCAACGCCAGGGAGTCGCGCGAACTCACCGGTCAGCCGCTCGATTACCGACATCGCGGCCCACGATCCATTCGCTCCCCCTTCAGGCTGCTCACCCCCAGGGAAACTCGTGCCGTGATAATCAGAAGAGCTTGGGAAGCCCGGGGATGCTCGGGAGGCCGCCGGTGACCTTCTTCATCTGCTGCTCATACTCGCCCTGGGCCTTGCCTTGCGCCTCGCTGACCGCGGCGAAAACGAGGTCCTCGAGCATCTCCACATCGCGAGGATCGACACAGGTCGGATCAATCTGGACCTGCTTCACCGCGCCTTTCCCGTCCACGGTGACCGTCACCAGTCCGCCCCCAGACGACGCGGATACTCTGTTGGCCTCCAGAGACTCCTGAAGCGCTGTCATCTTGGCCTGCATCTGCTGGCCAAGCTGCATGATCTGCTGAATGTTATCCATGTTCCTGGCTAATCCATGAGCTCGAGGTCGAGTTCTTCTACCGCCCGCTCTAGGCGGGGTTCCTGGCGGAACAGGGCCTTCATCGTATCCCCCCGAACCTCCTCCTCCGTGCTGCGAGTGGCCTCCGGAGCGGCCTCCGACGGCGACCCCACCCGTACATCGGGTACCCGACCCAAATACGGCTCCAGTCCCCTGCGGATCTCGTCCAGGACCGTTGGCGAACGTAGCCTTTCGGCCGCCGGACCGGGCAAGGGCGTGATCTCGATGCGTCCGTCGGGCAGAGCAATGAGCTCAGCCGAGCGGAGGAAGGCGGTGAGCCCCTTCGGCACAGAATCCCCTGCATCGAGCCAACGCTGCCACGCCTCGGCGGCACTCGAGGAGGGCCGGATCTCTTCCGCGGAGCCCGCGTGCTGCCGCGCCAGCCCGTTGCCACCGATCACCTCTGTGGTAGCGTCTTCTACCGCAGCTAACTTCAATGTGTGAAACGTTTTAGAATCACTTGTCTCATGCGTGACATTACTGCCCTCTTGAGTGCTAGGTCCGCCGCCGCCGCCGCCGCCGCCGCCGCGACCCGCGGGCGGCGGGGCTCCCCCCAGCGCCGAAATCAACTCCTCGAGGTGGACCGTACGATCCATATAACTCAGCCGAAGCAGCAACATCTCGATGAGCACTCGGGGGTTGGCGCTCCGCTTCAGACTGCCCTGGCTCTCGAGTTCAGCAGCGGCCGAAAGCATGCGAACCAAGTCGGGAGCCTCGAACCGATCGGCACGCTCGGCAAACTGCGCGCGCAGCTCTTCCGGTAGGTCGAGGGGCGTTTCCGGCGCGAGGCGGAGCCGGAGCAGCGTGCGCAGGACGTCCAGGAGACCATGGTAGAATTCGACGAGATCGTACCCGTCGTCGACCAACTTCTCCACCAGCTCGAAGACGCGCTCGTGGCGATCGCTGACCAGGATGTCGAGCAGTTCCAAATAGCGCTCTTCTTCGACGAGGCCAAGGACGCGGCGCACGGCATCGGCAGCCACGTCACCGCCGGTCAAAGACATGACCTGGTCCAGCAGTGAGAGGGCGTCACGCATCCCCCCATCTGCCTTTCGCGCGATCAAGCGTAGGGCATCCGCGGGCGCGGCAGAGCCTTCCTGCTCGAGCACCGAGCCCAATCGGGACACAATGTCTGCGCTCCCGATACGTCGAAAGTCGAATCGCTGGCACCGCGACAGAATCGGGGCGGCCAACTGCTGGATCTTTTGGGGCTCGGTCGTCGCGAAGACGAAGATCACCCGCGGCGGTGGCTCCTCCAAAATCTTCAGCAAGGCGTTCCACGCCTCACGGGTGAGCATGTGCGCCTCATCGACGATGTACACCTTGTGGCGTCCCTCGCCAGAGGGCGCATACATCGCCCGCTCACGCAGATCGCGCGCGTCGTCGACCCCCCGGTTGGACGCCGCGTCGATTTCGACCACGTCCAACGCCGTATGGCCACCCCAGATTCGGGCGCAGTTCTCGCAGGTCCCACACGGCTCGCCTTCCTGGGTACGCTCGGGGCAGTTCAGCGCCATGGCGAGAACGCGCGCCAGAGTGGTCTTTCCGACGCCGCGAGGCCCACAGAAGAGGTAGGCGTGTCCAACCCGCCCGCCCGCGACCGCGTTCCGGAGCGTCTCCGAAACGTGCTCCTGAGTCGCTACATCGGCGAACGAGCGGGGTCGGTACTTTCGAGCTAAGGCAATGTGGGCCAATGCGTTACCGCGTTAAGGGACCGCAACTCATTCCCCTCCCGAGGCGGGTTGTTCGGCACCGCTGGAGGGAAGGAAGATGCCCCAGGCGACCCGCAGCCACGATCACCGCACTTACCGCTGCTACCTGCGGGGTCCTGACGGATTCGTGAGCTTTCGCCCTGCGGACCTGGGGCACCTAACAAGGTATTTCTGGAGGGCTGGACGGTCAACGCATCGGGGCCCGGCAGACGTTGCCGATCGGCCTCCTAGGGCCAGCCCGGCCTCCACGCATCCTCGATGTGCTCCAGCCGCGTGACCCCACGGTCCGGCCCCACCTCGATCGCGATGACGTCGAAACGAATCTGAGCCTCGTGCGCCGGATGGCGCACGAGGTACTCGGCGGCCACCGCCTCGATCTCGCGACGCTTCTTCCAGGTTAGAGCGTCCTCCGGCCGGCCATACCCGTCCCCGGCCCTGGTCTTCACCTCGACGAAGGCGATCAAGCCTGCTCTCCGCACAACCAAGTCGACCTCTCTGCGGCCAAAGCGATAGTTGCCCGCCAGGATCGTCCAACCCGCAGCGCTCAGGTACTGGATGGCGAGTTGTTCACCGCGCCGCCCCAACGCGTGCGGCCCGTGGTGCGGGGAGACAGCCATCAAGAACGATCGTGCGCGGTGTGGGACGTTGAAATGGCTGCGTGGGCACCCTCACCGAGGCTACGGCAGCGGCGGAATCACTCCCCTACCGATCGCGTTCGCGATGACCCCGATCTGTTCCATGAGGGTCGCGAACTGTTCCGGATAGAGCGACTGGGCGCCGTCCGACATGGCGCGCGGTGGATCCGCGTGCACCTCCACGATCAACCCATCCGCGCCCCCAGCCACCGCCGCTCGACCCATGGGCGTCACCATCGATCGAAGGCCAGTACCATGGCTAGGGTCCGCGATGATCGGAAGATGCGAGAGAGACTGCACGACCGGGATGGCCGCCAGGTCCAATACGTTCCTGGTATGCGTGTCGAAGCTGCGAACGCCGCGCTCGCACAAAATGACGTTAGGATTCCCCTCCGCCAGCACGTACTCCGCAGCCAGCAGGAACTCCTCGATGGTCGCAGACATGCCGCGTTTGAGCAGAACAGGCTTTCCGGCGCGACCGGCGCGTCGGAGAAGCGGGTAGTTCTGCATGTTGCGAGCGCCGATCTGGACCACATCCGCGTACTGCGCCACGAGGTCGACTCCCTCCGGATCGAGGGCCTCGGTCACGATCGCCAATCCGGTTTGCTCTCGAGCCTCCGCCAATAACTCGAGCCCCTCGAGGCCGAGACCCTGGAAGGCATACGGTGAGGTCCGCGGCTTGAAGGCCCCGCCACGGAGGACGGTCGCCCCTAGGTCCTTTAGTTGGTGGGCAACGTCGAGGATCTGAGGCCCGCTCTCCACCGCGCACGGTCCAGCCATCACGGCGATGTCCACGCCGCCGAACGACGTCCCGTTGGGGAGCGAGACGATGGTATCCTCCTCCTGCCATTCTCTCGACACCTGCTTGTAGGGGTGCGTGACCGCAATGACCTCGAGCACCCCTTCGAGTCCTCGAAGGCGGCCCGCGTCCACGCCGCCGTCATTGCCGATGAGGCCTACCGCCGTGCGCTGCCCACCCGGGATCGGACGGGCGTCGTACCCCATCTCATCAATTACCTCTACGACCGCGTCGATCTGGTCGGGGGAGGCAGAATTCTTCATGACGACGAGCATCAGGTGGGGTCTCGTTGGGGAATGGAGCTCGGGAATCTAAACATCTGTTGTGGGCGCCTCAACGGACGGCGCACCGACTACGAGCCCGTCTGGGCCCATGAAAACGGTCAGGCCGTCCTCGCCCGGTACGATGTCCCCGCCGAATCCATGTCCGGCGACGAGCCCTGCCGCCTCGGCCGGAGACGTCGGTGGGTATACGTGCGTGAGGATGAGCAGCTCTGGGTCGGCCAGCGTAGCGAGGCGGGAAAGGCCGGACGGAGCGAGGTGCAGGGCCATCTCGGGGGGGTCGGTGAGCGCGCATTCTCCGATGAGCACCCTGCAACCCCTCAGAAACTCGGCGAGCGCATCCGATGGACCGGTATCGCCGGTGTAACCCACGGTTCCGTCCGGGGTCTCGACCCGATACGCCACGGATTCGTTCGTGTGGGGCGTTGGGTGGGCACGCATGCGGAGGGTCGACGCCCCATGCTGCAATACGTCCCCCATCCCGAGCTCGACGACCGACAGCGGAAATCCGGGCTCCAGTACGTGGTCCCCGAGCGCTGAGCCGAGCCGGTCCAGGAATTCACCGAAGCCCCGTGGGCCGACCAACGTCAGCGGCTCCTCCCTGCGGCCCGCAAAGGCGTATTTGAGGGCGAAGAGAAGCCCAGAGAGGTCGCCCACGTGATCGAGGTGGTAGTGGCTCACCGCCACGTGCGTCAGCCCCGGCCAGGCCACGGTGTGTCGGGCGAGGCCATGCAGCGTCCCCGACCCGCAATCGAGCAGGACCCGAAAACCCTCTCCTTCGACCAAGTGCGCCGCCGAGGATCGGGACGCATCGGGAAGCAGCGTCCCGGAGCCGAGTATCCGGACGACCGTCACAGAGCGCCTGAACTCTAGGCGGCGCCCGCCGCCTCGAGAGCCTCTTCCAGCTTGACCCCGACAATGGTGCTGACGCCCGGCTCTTCCATCGTCACTCCGTAGATCCAGTCGGCCGCCGCGATGGTGCGCGGATTGTGCGTGATGACCACGAACTGGCTCTCGCTCTTGAAGTCCTGAAGCAACTTGATGAAACGCCCGATGTTGTTCTCGTCCAACGGGGCGTCCACCTCGTCGAGCACGCAAAACGGGCTCGGCTTCACGAGGTAGATGCCGAAGAGAAGCGACAGCGCCGTAAGCGCACGCTCGCCGCCGGAAAGAAGGTCGATGCGCTGTGTTTTCTTGCCGCGCGGAGACGCATGGATCTCGATCGGCGACTCGAGCGGATCCGCTTCGTCCTGAAGCCAGATGTCCGCTTCACCGCCCTCGAAGAGTCTCAGGAACGTCTTCCTGAAGTTCTCCCGGATATCCCCGAACGTCCCCATGAAGAGGTCGGTGGCCGTCTTGTTGATCTCTCGGATCGCGGACCGTAGGTCGTTCCGGGCCGCCACCAGATCGTCCCTCTGTTCCGTGAGGAAGTCGAGACGCTGACTCTCTTCCTCGTGCTCCTCCACCGCCAGCATGTTCACCGGGCCAATCTTCTCCAGTGCGAGAACGAGCTCTCGAAGTTCCTCCTGTAGGGTCTCCTGCTCGCCCTCCACCGGCCCGGCCTCTTCGAGTAGGGTCTCGAGGGGTCGTCCCCATTCGCCCTCCAGGCGTTCCCGGATGCGCCCGATGCGTCCGCCCAGCTCTTGGCGTTCAAGCTCCATCTGGTGCCGTCGATCGGACGCCGCGCGCTCCTCGGTCCGAGCTTCGCGAACCCGCTTGTCGGCGACGGCTAGGGCCTGGGCGACTTCCTGGAGCGCTTCATCTCGTTCGCGGACCTGCTGCTCAGCGGTGGTCCGTTCGCTGAACAATTGCTCTGTCGCCTGCTCGCCGTCCTCGCGAATGCTCTTTGTCTCAGCGCGTTCCTCGAGCAGGCTGCTCTCTTCGAGATCGAGCGAGGCGACGCGTTCGTCGGCCTGCGCCCGCGTCGCGACGACCGTCTCCAGTCGCTCCGTGAGGCGCGTCACATCACCTTCCAGGTGGGCCACATCAACGGCGAGTCGGGCCTCTTCGGCGCGGGCCGTCTCGTACTCTTCCTGAACAGC
>Ga0208879_1003730_pt1 | contig 12253 bp, 9 predicted proteins | sample Knorr_S15_td_Bot_FD_185605 | JGI IMG/M metagenome (GOLD analysis project Ga0208879, IMG submission 185605) | Marine microbial communities from Southern Atlantic Ocean transect - Knorr_S15_td_Bottom_ad_5009_LV_A (SPAdes) (version 2) | ecosystem: Environmental > Aquatic > Marine > Oceanic | place...
ATCGTTCAGTCTTGATTTCCGTGAAAAGGCACCTGGCCTTGCTCATCGTGATATGTATCTGGACGATTCCAGCCATGTGGTTCCCGGCCTTTCCCTGTATTCCCACCTGGCTGCAGGCACCCCAGGCACAGTGGATGGGTTTTTAAACGTTTGGAGAGATCACGGTTCGGGGAACATTTCTCTGCGCCAATTGCTCCTTCCTGCCATTCAGCTGGCAGAGCGGGGTTTTCCCATCTCACATGAGTTTGCCCAAGTCTTGAATATTTTCCATGATTTTTTTAAAAAGGATGATGGCGCAAGAGCTATTTTTATTAAAAAGAACGATGAACCGTGGCAGGTAGGGAATAGGTTAATCCAGAGAGATTTGGCCAGGACTTTGAAACGTATTATGAGCAAAGGGCGCGCCGGGTTTTACAAGGGGAAAACTGCTCAATTGATTGCAAGAGAAATGACCGAAGGGAATGGTTTCATTACAAGGGAAGATTTGGATAATTATCGTTCGGTTTATCGCACGGTTGTTACCGGAAGTTTCAGGGATTTAGAAATAATTTCAATGGGTCCGCCCAGCTCTGGAGGAGTTCTCCTGATCCAAATGCTCAACATGCTGGAACAGTATTCTTTGGACACTCTAGGTTGGAATTCATCTGATTATATTCACCTCTTAACTGAAGTTGAACGGAGAGCATTTGCCGATCGGGCGGAACATCTTGGCGATCCTGACTTCTGGGATGTCCCAATTTCAATGCTGGTTTCAAAAGAATATGCTGTCGATAGAATTCAGAATATTTCCATGAAAAAAGCGACAAAAAGTTCGTTTGTTAATGCAGGAGATCCTGTCGCTTATGAAAGCAGGGAAACCACACATTATTCTGTTGTGGATAGTGATGGAAATGCTGTGAGTGTCACCATTTCTCTCAATACCGGTTTTGGTTGTGGCGTATTGGTGGAGGGAGCCGGATTCTTTCTTAACAATGAAATGGATGATTTCTCTGTGAAGCCGGGTGAGCCTAATATTTTTGGTCTGGTTGGAAATGAAGCAAATGCAATTCAGCCGTACAAGCGTCCTCTAAGTTCAATGACACCCACAATTGTGTTAAAAAATGGAGAACCATTTTTGATCATTGGAACCCCGGGAGGATCCACCATAATCACTACAGTAATGCAAATCATTCTAAATGTTTCAATTCATGGTATGGATATCCAGGATGCAGTTTCTGTCTCACGTGTTCATTCACAATGGCTGCCTGATGCGATCATTGTTGAACCTCGAAGTTTATCAAAAGACGTTGAATTGAATCTCATAAGTCGGGGACATGTTATCCAGCCATACCGCTGGATAACTATCGGGCAGGCAAATGGAATAATGATCGGGGCTAACGGGTATTATGGCGGAGCAGATCCGCGCGGTGAAAATGCAGCGGCAGGATACTAAATTTAATTCACTAATAAATCTTCAATTAATTGCACATATATACTTGACCCAACAAGAAGGGACCGTTCATCAATATTAAAATGTGAACAATGGTGAGGTACGCTCAGGGGTTTTTGGTCCGGATGGGTAGAACCAACAAAGAAAAAACAACCGGGGATTTTCTGTGCGTAATAACTGAAATCTTCCCCTCCCATAGATAAATATGGAAATCCTACTCCATCTCCGACAATTTTTCCTGCGGATCCCACTAATTTTTCCACCGGTACTTTATGATTTACAGTAGGTGGATACCCATCCCAATAATCCATTTCAATTTTTGCACCGTACGTTTTTCCAACTCCGTCAATTATTTCCTTTAATCGTTTTTTGATCATTTGCCGGTTATCTTCAGTATAGGCACGGGCAGTGCCTTTAAGTTCAACTGTATCAGCGATGACGTTAAAGTTGTGTCCACCTGAAATTTTCCCCACAGTAAGCGCTGTACTTTCCAGGGGATTTGTATTCCTGCTTACGATGGTTTGCAGGGTTGTGACAAGATGGGAAGCAACTACAATGGCATCTACCGTACCTTGAGGAGCTGCACCGTGACCTCCTTTGCCTTTGATTGTAATTGTAAAGGCATCTGCCGCAGCTAGGATGGGGCCTTCCTTGACGCCGACAGTTCCGTATTTTTGATAACTCCAGACGTGAATACCGTAGATTTCATCCACACCTTCCAGGCATCCGTCTTCTATCATAAATTGAGCGCCCCCTCCTCCTTCTTCAGCTGGCTGAAAGATAAATTTCACTTTTCCTTTCAGAGAATTCTTGAATTGAGAAATGATTTCAGCAGCGCCTAAAAGCATTGCAGTATGGCCATCATGGCCACAGGCATGCATAATTCCATCGTGAACTGACTTATACGGTATATCGCTTGTTTCCTGGATTGGCAGCGCATCCATGTCTGCACGCAACGCAATGGTGGGACCGTCTTTTTTCCCCTGGAGAGTCCCCACAACCCCGGTCTTTCCAATTCCGGTCTGGACGTCTAATCCAAATGAATTCAAACGGTCTGAAACAATTCCAGCCGTACGGTGTACTTCAAAACCCAATTCAGGATATTTATGAAAGTCCCTCCGGGTTTCAATTATGGTATCCTGAATCTCCAGGATCTCCGGTCTTACACGAACAGTTAAATCATTATTCCGGTGCTTTTTTGTCATAGTAAATTTATCTAAATGCTTTCTAACTCTCCATTCATATGGGAGTGAATATCATCCATTTTTTTTGAATTATACAACCTTTCTTCAATATTAGATTTTAATTTGTGTCTGCTTCAATCAATATTTTAGTAACCAGGGTTGAAAACTGATTTTTTACCTTGTCAGCGGTTTCTATTACTTCTTCATGAGTTAATGGTTCTTTAGTGATTCCCGAGGCATAATTGGTGAGGCAGGAAATACCCAGAGATTTTATGCCGCATTCCGCCGCCATCTGTATTTCCGGGACGGTGCTCATTCCCACTACATCCCCGCCCAATTGCTGAAAATACAAAATTTCCTCTGGAGTTTCATAGGTAGGACCCATTGCCCAGCAGTATACACCTTCCTTCAAATCAATACCGGTTTCAATCGAACATTTTTTTGCTAAATCAAGAAAAGAGGAATTATAAAAGGGAGCACCTTTCTTCGGGGAAGGAGATTCAGGACCATCTATAAATGTGCAATCAAGATGACCATTAATAGCCATGAAGGTTCCCGGGGAGTAGTCTTTTCGCATTGATCCGGCAGAATTTGTGATAAGTACGCACTTAATCCCAAGTTCATGAAATAAACGGATCGGCAGGGTAATTTCTGAAACATCAAAACCTTCGTAATAATGAAACCTCCCTTTTGCTGCCAGAATTTCTTCACCGTGCAGTGTGCCAACTACAAATTCCCCGGAGTGTCCTTCCACCGATGGTTTGGGGTATCCGGGAACTTTTTCGTAAGGGATGATTGTTTTGTTTTCAAATTGATCCGGTAAACTGCCAAGTCCAGATCCTAAAATTATTGCTTTTTTTCCTTGAAATCCTGAATATGAACGAATAGTCTCAGCCATTGAGATGAGTTCTTTGCTCATAATTGAACGCCTCCCGTATTCACAGCTAATTGGCCGCAGCCTGCGTCAATTTCAGTACCCTTGCTCCAGCGAATTGTTACAGTAAAGGGAGCATTATGTAGAATATTGACAAATCTCTTTATGCGGTTTTGAGATGGCCGCTCATATGTTCCTCCGATTTCATTATAGGGGATCACATTCACTTTGCAGGGGAGGTTTCCAATCAATTTAATGAGATTCTCAGCATCAGCAATTTCATCATTAAGATTTTTCATCAGTACATATTCAAAAGTGGGAAAACGTTTTGTTGTTTCATAGTAATTTTTCGCTGCTTTCATCAGCATTTGAAGCGGATATTTTTTTGCTATTGGCATAGTTTGTAATCGTTGGTCCTGGGTCGTTCCATTCAGGCTGATTGCTAACTTATAACGATGGGATTCTTTGGTAAACTGTTCTATTTTTGGAATAATCCCTACCGTTGAAATAGTGATCCTGCGTGCGCCCAAATCAATTCCATCTGGATCATTAAGTAAATCTGCAGCTTTAATTACCCGTTCATAATTCAGAAATGGTTCTCCCATTCCCATAAACACGACATTGGTAATTTTTTTTACTGATTCTTGCTGCAATAGGAGAAATTGATCTACAATTTCCCCAACAGAGAGATTTTTTTGGAAGCCCATTTTTGCTGTAGCACAGAAATCACAATCCATTGCGCACCCTACCTGGGTAGATAAGCAGGCGGTTGTTCGGTTTCCCTCTTGCATTAAAACGGATTCAATCATCTCACCTGTTGAAAGTTCGAACAGGAATTTTCTTGTAAGCGAGGAATCCTGACCGGTTATTTTAACCAGAGAGAGTGGATGAAACCCCGCTGTTCGTGATAATGTCGTACGAAAGGATTTGGGGATATTTGCCATGGATTGGAATGAATTAATTTTCTTGGAGTAAATCCAGTTGTAAATCTGGTCTGCCCGGAAGTGTTGTTGTCCCAGATTTGAGACTTGTTCCCTCATTTCGGTATGTGTCAAACCAATCCAATGAACTTTTACATTTGTATTAGCGTTGAACATGAACATGAATTTCTCAATTCTTTATTGAGGTAACAAGACAATAAGATTGTAAAAGGGGAACGAGGCTCGTAATTTTCCTCCTTTGATTTTTGAATGTAACCGTTTAAATACAGGAATTAAAATGAACGAACAAAAAGACTTACAAGTACTTGAAAAATTGACTGAGGCACGTACAAAATTTCTATCAGAAATTAGCAAATCGATTATTGGTCAAGTAAGCGTTCTCGATCATGTTCTGATTGCTCTATTTTGCAAAGGACATACCCTGCTGGTTGGTGTACCTGGTTTGGCGAAAACACTGATGATCAAATCAATAGCGGATCTTTTGGATCTGAAATTCAAGCGGATTCAATTTACTCCCGATCTTATGCCCAGCGACATTACCGGAACGGAAGTGATTGATGAAGACCATTCTACGGGGAAAAGAGGGTTTCGGTTTTTTAAGGGACCGATCTTTGGAAATATTATATTGGCCGATGAGATTAACCGTACCCCGCCAAAAACACAGGCTGCCTTGTTGGAAGCGATGCAGGAACACAATGTTACTGCATCGGGCACAACCTATATTTTGGAGGAACCCTTTTTTGTGCTGGCAACCCAGAATCCGATTGAGCAGGAGGGAACCTACCCTCTGCCTGAAGCTCAGCTGGACAGGTTTATGTTTCATATCAAAATCGATTATCCTGACCGGGCAGAAGAAATAGCCATTGTACAAACCACAACCGGTCAGACTTCTGAAGTATTGAAAAAAGTCATCAGCAGGGAAGATCTTCTCTCCTATCAGGATCTTGTCCGCCGGGTTCCTGTGGCCGAGAATGTGGTGGAGTATGCTGTTGATTTGGTAGCGTCAACCCGTCCGGGCTCCACAATCGCACCTGATTTTATCAAGGACTGGATCGAATGGGGGGCAGGGCCAAGGGCATCTCAATATCTTGTTCTCGGTGCAAAAGCAAAAGCAGTTTTGGATGGACGCCCCACGCCGAATATTGATGATATAAAGGATCTGGTTCTTCCTGTCTTAAGACATCGGATTCTTCCAAATTTTAATGCTGAGGCAGATGGTTTAAGCGCAGATGATATTCTGTTAAAATTGTTGGAAGAAAAGAAATAAATTTTGCCGACAGTAGATAAAAGGAAATATCTTCACCCTGAGATGGTAGCGAAGCTGGGTAATATGTCACTTAGAGCAAGACTTGTAGTTGAAGGATATATCATCGGACTTCATAAGAGCCCTTACCATGGATTTAGTGTAGAATTTGCGGAACACAGAGCCTATGGTCCCGGAGATGAAATAAGACATATTGATTGGAAACTCTATGGAAAGACTGATCGGTATTATATTAAGCAGTACGAAGAAGAGACCAATCTCCGCTCTTACTTGATTATGGATATAAGTAAATCCATGACGTACCGCAGCAAGAACATATCCAAATTGGAATATGCAGGTTACCTTACGGCTGCATTATCATACCTGATGCTTCACCAAAAGGATGGGATAGGTCTTATTCTTTTTGATAAAAAAATCCAGTCGTTTATTCCACCCCGTTCAACATCCAGTCATTTGAATACTGTTTTTTCCCAACTGGATCAAATCCGTCCTGGTGAAGATACACAAGTTGGAAATGTATTACACGAAATGGCTGAACGGATCAAGAAGCGAGGGTTGGTAATATTGATCTCTGATCTTTTTGATGATTTTGAAGAAATTATGGGAGGATTAAAACATTTCAGATACAATAAACAGGAGGTGATTGTCTTTCATATTCTGGATCGTCAGGAATTGAACTTTAATTTTAATACGCGTACACGGTTTAAAGATATGGAGACAGGAGAATTGATTACTACAGAACCGTGGCAAATTCGTAATTCTTACAGAGACTTAGTGCTTGAATTTCAGGATAAATATCGGAAACAATGTCGAAAGCGATTGATAGATTATATTCCTTTGTTTACAGATCAAGATTTGGATATTGCCCTGAGTCAATACCTTCGAAAAAGGGAAAAACTAGGATGATAAGTCCTCATTTTTACTCTTGTACGACTTTTTATGGTGGCTTTAAATTTTACTCTCGAATTGCTGAAAAAAAACTAATAATTAAGATTAAATAAGGAATAATTTACTAGAGAGTGCTTTCATCATTAATGTAGAGCTTTTACCTTTATCAGATAACAACTAAATACGATGATGAATCGACAATCAAAATGACAAACAATATTCCAACTCCAAACGAACCGGAAAAATCTATCTTAAAGGTATTATTCCATTCATTTGTGATTATCCCTTTTCTTGTAGCCGCATCTTTGGTGTTTGTTTATAGTTTGTTTAGTCTTCTGACCTATGAGGATGCTACCCCCTTCGATTATTTAAATGATATCAAAATTGGCGGGGCTACAAAACGCTGGCAATCTGCCTTTGAACTTTCAAAGATTTTGTCCAGCTCTGATGAAATCTCTAGGGATGATCGGTTTATTTCTGAAATGATCAATGTCTTTGAACATTCCAAACATGATGATAATCGAGTACGGCAATATCTTGCCCTGGCAATGGGAAGAACCGGTAATCACATATTTATTGATCCATTGCTTTCTGGAATTGAAGATGAAAACACTGAAAATATCCCCGCTATAATCAGGGCGCTTGGCCTTTTAGAATCTGAAAGAGCAGTTCAAAAACTGAAACTATTTTTAGATCATGAAGATGAACACATTCGCTTACAAACTGTTATCGCTTTTGGAAATATTGCTGATCCCTTAGCAATAGAAGATTTAAAAAAATCATTATATGATAGTCAGCCAAATATTAGGTGGGATGCAGCTATATCTCTTGCTAAAATTGGTGATGATTCCGGCCGTGATATATTATTGAAATTGATGGAGGGCAAAATTTTCATAAATTTCCCGGAGGTGGATGTACGAGAACAGGATCAGGCACGAATCGTAGCAATTAGAGCTGGAGTTTTACTGAATGATTCCATTATCAACAATTTGATTCAAGAGTTAGCTGATAAGGATGAAAATATAAATATTCGAAAAACGGCTATGGAAGTGTTAAAAATATACAAAAATTCTACAAAATTGTGGATAAAAAGCAATGTTGCCTCTGGATGAACAAAAAAAACCGGAAAATAATTTAAATAATCCTGAAGAGATGGATAAAAGTTCAGGCAATCCTGAGGAGTTGCAGCAGGAAGGTAGTGACTCCAAAATGAAACCCGGAGAAAAAAATGATATAGTTCCAGATAGACCGAAAGTACCCAAGACAATGCCAGAAAAAGACCTCACAAAAAAACGTGCCTCCATTGGTAAAGGATCAATTTTAGTGGAACCAATAAAAAGACGATCTTTTTTTTCCTGGCTTACTCTGGCCTGGTTGGCATTTACTGCCGCGACTGGTACCTTTTTCGGAATCATGCTTCGGTTTATGTTTCCCAACGTACTTTTTGAGCCTAAACAGACTTTTAAAGCCGGATATCCTGATGATTATAATATTGGTGAGGTTTCCGTAAATTTGAAGGAAAAATACGGAGTCTGGATTGTCAGGTCTACAGAAGAAATATATGCTTTATCTACAGTATGTACCCATTTGGGTTGCACACCAAACTGGTTGAAAAATGAAAATAAATTTAAATGTCCCTGCCACGGGAGTGGCTTCAGGAAAACTGGAATTAATTTTGAAGGGCCTGCCCCCAGACCATTAGAGCGATTTAAAATCAGTTTAGCAAATGATGGACAAATTCTCATTGATAAAACGAAAAAATTTGCATACGAAAAAGGACAGTGGAGTGATCCAGAGTCCTATTTGATGGTGTAATTGTTAATGGATAAGTAACAAGGATCTAAGCAGTTATGAGTAATAAACAAAAGGAAAAAAAGGGTGGATTATTGACCTGGTTGGGGAATTCTCAGGTCTGGAAATCGATTATAAGGTCAGGAATACCAAGAGAAAGACGGGGAAGAATGTTTTCCGTTTTAAATAGTGTATTTTTACATCTTCATCCGGTGAGAATGCCTCGACATGCAGTTAAATTGAAATATACATGGTGTGCCGGGGGACTGTCATTTTATATCTTTTGTGTTCTGACTATTACCGGAATCCTGCTCATGTTTTATTATAGGCCAACAGTTGAATATGCCTATACGGATATAATGGACTTAGGGGAACAAGTTCCATTAGGCATCATGCGTGAAATCCATCGCTGGGCCGCGCATCTCATGGTCATTACGGTTTGGATTCATATGTTCAGAGTTTTTATGACTGGATCTTATAAACCGCCTAGAGAATTCAATTGGATGGTTGGTGTCATATTACTTGTATTAACGCTTTTACTGAGCTTTACGGGATACCTATTGCCGTGGGACCAATTAGCAATTTGGGCTATCACGGTGGGAACAAATATGGCCAGAGCAACTCCCTTTTTAGGACATGAGGGCCCGGGAGCCGCTTTGCTTTCTATAGGTGATATAAACCTGGTCCATGCTGGAAGTGATATAAGGTTTGCATTGCTAGGGGGCAGATTTGTAGGTGAAGCAGCTCTGTTACGGTTCTATGTGTTACACTGTATTGGTTTTCCATTTATTATAATAATTTTTATGGCAATACATTTTTGGCGTATTCGAAAAGATGGTGGAATTACTACACCGGTTTAATTTTAGGAGATACTGATACTAGTGGAGTTAATAAAACATATAATAAATACGGTTTCCTCCCCAACCGTTATGTTAACCTTTATTCTCTTAACTTTCTTTTTCATTTTTCCACCAAATGACTGGTTCTACAAATGGAACAAGAAATTCAAGTTAGATCTTATCTGGACAAATAAAGGCGGAATCCTGATATTATTAGGATTGTTAACCTTTTTTCTTTTTGGATTAACAGATGAGAATTTTAAACTTATTGCTTTAAAGCCGGATAACGTGCCTATTGTTGGATTGATTTTTCTGGTTGCGTTTTTTACATGGCTGAGCATGAAACAAGCGACAGAAAATGATAAACGGATTGATAATAATGAAAAAGTGAACGAATATCACGATCCGGATGATAAGGTATTAACATGGCCAGATTTAGTTTACATAGAACTCATTGCTTTGGTGTTGTGTACAGTCTTATTAGTAGTGTGGTCCATTGCTCTACCAGCACCTTTAGAACAACCTGCAAATCCCACCTTGTCTCCAAACCCCTCTAAAGCTCCCTGGTATTTTTTGGGTTTACAGGAAATGCTCGTGTATTTCGATCCATGGATTGCTGGAGTTCTTTTCCCTACACTTATGCTTATTGGTCTCATGGCAATACCTTATTTAGATACTAATAAAGAGGGGGTTGGTTATTACAGTTTCAAGCAGAGAAAAATGGCTGTATCCTTCTTCATGTTTGGGTGGTTAGTTCTGTGGGTGCTGTTAATTGTAATCGGTACATTTTTAAGAGGACCGAATTGGAATTTCTTTGGTCCTTTTGAATATTGGGATATCCATAAATTGGAACCTCTTACAAATATTAATCTCTCTGATTATATTTACATCATTTGGTTTCGCTCAGGGCTTCCTGAGAACATTTTATTACGTGAGATTGGGGGCTTTATTTTGATCCTGGGGTATTTTTTAATTTTACCGCCCTTATTTGCAAAAACCATGTTAAAAAAACTATATCAGAAGTTGGGTAATTTCCGCTATAGTGTTTTTATTATATTAATTTTATTTGCAATGAGCCTCCCCATAAAAATGTACCTCAGATGGCTGTTTAATCTGAAATATATCATTGCTATTCCCGAGTATTTTTTCAATATATAAACCAGTAGAATTGTGATAGAAAAAAAAGAGAATATCCAAGAACGACTTTATAATATTTCAAATTTGAATATTTGGTTTGCCATCTCAAGTGTAATCTTTTTTGCCGTGTTGATATGGTCATTTGTTGATGACTATTCCAGGTCTTGGAAAGATTACCAGCGTGATTTCAGAAAACTTCAAATCGAGAAAACAAATGAAGAGTTTGAAAAAGCAACTATATTATTTGAGGGGACTGCCGAATACAAGGACATTCAAAAAAGACTATCTGATTTCAAAGAATTATATAACCAAAAATCTGAAGAGATAACACGGGCTGAAGAAGAATTATTAAAAAAAGATGCAATTTTATACAGGGTACAGCAGGAATTTAATTTTTCAAAAGCGAACTATGATGCTCTTAAATATAAATATGAGGAAGCAGTCACACATCATTTATCAGAAGCAAATGAGTTGGAAGAAAAGTTGGAAAAAATCCATACTGGGATGTTGGGGGATCAGTTGGTATTAGAAACTGCGCAGGACGATTATGACGAACAATCTGCTTTGGTTAAACAATTCAGTAAAGAAATAAATGAGGCTAAGGAAGAAAAAGGAAAGTTGACAAAACAAGCAACTCTTATTGAAAGAAAATTGATAAATCTCGACCCTGTCCATATGGATTTTTCAAACAGGATTGGTAATGTAATCAGAGATTTGCCTTTTATTGATTTTTTATCTCCATACTATAAAGTGGAACAGATAGTTGTTAATGATATAACTGATAATGTTAATTTTACGAGAGTTCCAAAAGTTGACCGATGTATGACGTGTCATAAAGGAATTCTTGATCAAGAATTTGAAAGTGATACCCAGCCGTTTAAAGCACATCCAAGATTGGATTTATATTTATCAAGTACGTCACCCCATCCAGTTGAAGAATTTGGCTGTACAAGTTGTCATGGGGGTCGTGGAAGAGGTACAGATTTTATTTCGACAGTTCATATGCCGTCATCACCCGAGCAGGAAAAAGAATGGGAGGAAAAATATGACTGGCATCAGTTGCATCATTGGGATATACCCATGCTGCCAGCTCAATATATTGAAGCAAGTTGTTTTAAGTGTCATTCTAGTGAAACATCTATAAAAAATGCCGATAAGCTAAATCTGGGGTTAAATCTAATGGAACGAACTGGCTGCTTTGGGTGCCATAAAATTGAAAAATATAAGGATCGTGATAAGATAGGTCCAAATCTGGGAAAGCTTGCATCAAAAGTCACAAAAGATTGGGCGTATAATTGGATCAGTGATCCGAAGTCATTCCGGCATAACACATGGATGCCGCGTTTTTTTAACCAACCAAATAACAATGATGCCGAGTCACAAAAAAGATCTAAGCAGGAAATTCATTCCATTGTTTATTACTTATTCGAACATAGCACCGATTTCAAGATGGATTCTAGACCACTGGAAGGAGATATTCAAAAGGGTGAAATCCTTGTATCTTCCTTGGGTTGTTTTGGATGCCACCGCATTGAATCAGACCCCAGCCAGGGTAAAACAACAATAGAAACCCTTCGCAGAGATCATGGTCCAAACTTAATTGGAATTGGTTCAAAAACTACTCCTGATTGGGTTTATACCTGGTTGAAGGATCCCCAGAAGTATTCCGCTTCTACGAAAATGCCAAATTTACGACTTACTGATGGAGAAGCTGCTGATATAACGGCATATTTATCTAGACTTACCAAAGAGGATTTTTTGGAAAAGAAAGTTTCATCTCTGGATGAAACAATTGTTGATAATATTGTTCTTGATTTTCTTAAAAAAATGAATTCTGACAAAGATGCGCGTATAAAAAGAGCAAAAATGAATCTTGGTGAGAAATTAGATTTTAATGGGAAAAAAT
>Ga0208879_1003731_pt1 | contig 12248 bp, 17 predicted proteins | sample Knorr_S15_td_Bot_FD_185605 | JGI IMG/M metagenome (GOLD analysis project Ga0208879, IMG submission 185605) | Marine microbial communities from Southern Atlantic Ocean transect - Knorr_S15_td_Bottom_ad_5009_LV_A (SPAdes) (version 2) | ecosystem: Environmental > Aquatic > Marine > Oceanic | place...
GATTAATTCCACAATCAATTAAGATCTTACTTTCAGGTGTAGATAATAACATTGAAGATCTTCCTACTTGACCAAATCCACCAAGGGTATGAAGAGAAACTTCAGTTCTTTGAGATAGTCTAGGTCTAAAAATGTCATCACCAACTTGTTTAAGCTGTTTACTTCTCTCAGAAGAGGATTGTTTTAGAGTTGCGTTAATTGTTTGAATTGTGCGTGAAGGTATAGTTGTAGCTTTCCTAATACGTAATCTCCATCCTATTTTCTCAGTAACCTCAACATGATTGAATTCCTTTGCATCTTTTTGTAGTAACCAAGGTCTTTTTGCTTCAACTGAGACTTCACCAGTAGCTGTGTCAAAGATAGTTCCTTGTAGATTTGCTTCTTTTGGAACATATTTTGCAAGGATTAGTCTAGCTTCATCTTGAGGTTTTCTAATTGATTCATCAGTTCTTATAACAATTCTTTTTTTGATTACATTTACAAGAGTTGATATTGTTTCATTATTTTCCATTAGATAACGAGGAGTCTTTGTGTAAAGAGCAATTCGTGGTCCTTCGTATTCTATTTTTGTAATATTTGCCTCTTTTGGAATACTTTGCAGTATGGTGGCCATTATATTTTGGCTAGAAGGTAATTCTTTTTGTTCTTGTTTTCTTTGCATTAAATCACTAAAGTTCGATGGCTGTTTTCTTTTGTTCATCTGTCAAAAGACTGAATCCATCTTTATCCATTACTGCGATGTTAATTCCATCGCCAGTACCAATATTTCTAACTATTGCAGCTTTAACAGCTCGAAAAGCTATTTTTTTTGCTTCTTCAACTGTAAGATCTTCTCTATATTCTTCCTCAAGTAAACCATAAGCTACTGGTGAACCGCTACCAGTTGTAACATATGATTTATCTTCAACTGAACCAAACATATCAACGTTAAACAATGCAGGACCATTTGCATCGTAACCACCAAGCAATATATCAGCCATGAATGGATAACCTCGATTTTGATGGAATATCAACGAACAAAGTCTTGCAAGTGAATTAATTGCAATTGGGCTTCCTTTTTCAACTCTGTGTAGATTAGAATGATAACGTAAAATATCAACAATATTTTGTGCGTCTGCCACACCACCAGCCAAGGTTAATCCTGCGTGTAGATCAATTTTTTGAATTTTCATTGTGTTATTGTTTGCAATAAAATAACCAGCACTGGCTCTCATATCAGCACACAATATGACACAGTCTCTAGCCTTGATACCTACAGTGGTAGTCCCATGCAGAATTTTTTCTTCAACTTTGTTCGACAAAAAATACACCTATTAAGATAAAGTAAATGGCATATCACCCTTTTAAATAACTTTTTGATTCTCTGAAATCATAAATAATGATAAAAAATCAAGATCGCATGCAATCGCATACGATGGAATTACCTAGGCTCATTGAAATTGGTGAGAAGAATATTGGGGATTTTGGAAAATTTCTAAATTCACTAAACAAACCAAAAAAAGTTTCTTTGATATCTGGAATAAATGTTCAAAAGGTTTTAAGGAAAAAAATTGAAAAATCACTCAAATCAAAAAAAATTCAATTTATTTGGCATACATCAAAAGATAATCAAATAAAATCATGGAATAAAATTCAAAAAAATGTTAAAAAAGATAATTCTGATTTGATTGTTGGTATTGGTGGAGGTCGTTCTGTGGATACAGCAAAAATGATTTCATATAATTTAGGTAAACCATTTGTAAGCTTACCAACTGCAGCTTCTCATGATGGAATGGCAAGTCCGTTTGTCTCTGTAAAAAGTGACATACCGCATTCAGTTGTGGCATCTGCACCTATGGGTGTTTTTGTAGATATTGATGTAATTAGAAAAGCTCCCACCAAGTTGTTAGCTAGTGGTTGTGGAGATCTTATTGCAAATATTATAGCAGTAAAGGATTGGCAATTAGGTCACAAAAAGAAGAAGGAGTACTATGGAAGATATGCAGCAAATCTGGCCATGATGAGTGCTCAGATAGTTATGGAAAATTCTTCCAAATTTGCTAAGAAAGGATTGGATGCAAGGGTGATTGTAGAAGGATTGATCAGTGCAGGAGTAGCATCGTGTATTGCAGGAAGTAGTAGACCATGTTCTGGTGCAGAACATCTTTTTTCACACGCACTTGACAAAATTGCTCCAGGTATTGGACTTCATGGAGAGAAATGTGGAATTGGTTCTATCATGATAGCAAAATTACAAGGACAAGATTGGAAAAAAATTGTTAAGACATTGAAAGATGTTGGAGCTCCAACAACTGCAAAACAAATTGGTCTTAAACCAGATGTGATAATAAAAGCTCTAACTATTGCACAAGGATTAAGACCAGAGAGATATACAATTTTAAAAGAAATTAAAATGACTGAAAAAAGGGCACTTAGTCTTGCAAAGAGTACTAAAGTAATTTAATTTAAGCAACTTTTTGTTCAGGTGCTTTTTCTTTTATTTCAGATTTCTTTTCCTGAGTTTGTTTATTGACATGTATTTCAACAAAACTTGCTTTTTCTAAAGTTGGAACAAACTTGAAAATATCTAATTGAATAAAGTGTTTCATAATTTGTAAACCATCTGCACGTAAAATTTCCTCAGGAATTATAATGTGTACTTCTTTATCCTTCAAGTCAAATGCAATTTTTGAATTTTCTACAGGAAGTCTGTTTTTAAGAATTCCATCAATCTTGTCACTTGGAGAATCTAGTGATTTGATTACATTTACATCATATAGAATTGTTTTTCCTGCGTATCTATGATTATAATCCATTTGGACTCTACCAGATCCAATAAAACGAATAATTCCTCTTTTATTATCAACTTCAATTGTATCACCTACTGAAACTTTTTCTGCATCATCACCTAGTTTTCTAATAGGAATCATTCTAACTTTTTTAGAATCTCTTTCACCAAATCCTTTGTCAGGCGTAACTTCAACTGTAAGTTTATCTCCAACAGATGTTTTTGCAAGTGCTTCATCTAATCCTTTGAGAACAGGATAAGATACTTCACCAATAGAAACTAGTTTTGGTTGATATTTGACATTTTGTTCATGAATAGAATATTTTTTTGCATCCTCTTCAATGGTGGTATCAAAGACTTCACTGGTATCTTTTACTTTGGTAGTATAGTCTACTAAAATTAATGAACCTTTATCGAAAGTCAATGTGTTCGGTCTCGAATTTCCTTATATTAAGTTAACAGAGTTTAGAGAGCTTTTAGTTTTTCTTCTGCAGTTTCAAGTCCTGCTTTAGCATCTGTATCATATCCCATCATTACTAAGGTAGACGAAATTGCAGAAATGGTTCGCATCACATGATATGGACTAACTTCTCCCATACATCCAACTCTGAATACCTTTCCTTTAAGATCTCCAAATCCACCTGCCACTAAGACTCTGAATTTGTTTGCTAGTGTGTTTCTGAAAGTTTTGTCTTCTAGTCCATCCAAATAATTTAATGCAACAATTGAAATCGAGCGATCTTCTTCTTTTGCAACATATGGTGTTAAACCAATTGCACTTAATCCAGAGTATAATGCATCAGAACAGATCTTGTGACGTCTATAGACATTTTGTAGTCCTTCTTCTAACATTATTGTTAGGGCTTCTCTGTATGCATAAAGTAAAGGTAATGCAGGAGTAAAAGGAGTATGTTTGGATTCTTCATAGTATTGGAAGTATCTTGCTAAATTGAAGTACATTGTGGATGGTGGATTTTCGATCATGTATTTTTTGGCTTTAGCACTTACAGATATTGGAGAAATACCTGGAGGAGCAGCAAATGCTTTTTGTGCTCCAGTTAGACATACATCAATATTCCATTTATCCACTGGAAGTTCAACAGCACCAAGTAAAGAAACAGAATCTACAACATAGAATGTATCATTTCTAGATGTTAAGTCAGATACTTTATCAAGATAATTTACCATTGTTCCAGTTGAAGTTTCATTGTGAACAACATAGAACGCTTTAACATCTTTATTGTTATCAAATGCTTCTTTTATTTGATCAAAAGTTGCATTTTGTCCTGGTGGAGTTTCCAGTCGAACAACATTAGCTCCTTGACCTTCAATAAGTTGTGATAGTCTGTTACTAAATTCTCCATTTACAGGAATTATAATTTTATCACCTTTTTTAACTAGATTAATTACACTTGCTTCTACAGCACCTGTTCCAGAAGCAGATAATGCTACAATATCGTTTTGTGTTTCAAATACTTTTTGAGTTTTTTCAACAACATCAGTGTATAACTCAACAAAATCATCACTTCTATGATTAATGATTGGTGCAAGCATTGCCCTCATTACTCTATTAGGTACATTTGTTGGGCCTGGAAGCATTGAAAGATATTCCATTTGTAATCTACGAAGTCAGTGAGATATGGGGTTTATTTATAATTAGAGATTTTTCAAACGCTCTTTTGCATTAATGTTAATCAAAAAATTTTTGGTGCCTTCAGGAACAAGATCATCCCATTTTTGATCGCCGATTATTAGATTTCGAATATTAGTCCCAGATAATTCATCTCTTTTCAAAAATGGGATAGGAGTTACTTGAACAGATATTGTTGAATACAGATGTTTTGTTAATTCATCGTTTGAAAAAACTAAATCAAATTTTGGAACAATACTATCTATTTTTTCAATCCATTTGATATGATTATCTAAGTCTGGAATAAAATAAATTGAAATTCTCTCTTTTGTTGAATTATCAATTGAAGATAGAATCATCTCTTTTCGTTCCTCGGCAGAGAAAGGATTGTTTTTTTGTGTAGGTTTGTTAGAACTGCCCAAGCCAACCCATAATTTATCAACTTTTGATAGTGCAAATTGAAATGCTTCAAGATGTCCCCAGTGAAAAGGTTGGAATCTTCCGATCAACAAACCATTCATACAAAAATATAGAAAATTTCTTTTAAAAAACTATCATAAATGGTTGTAATTGGAAGATTGACTAATGGATTTGAGGTAATTATTGAGGAAATCTCAAACCCCAGCATCAAGTAATGATGCAAAAAACAGAATTGCTATTGATAAAACTACTGTAATTTCTCCAAGAATAATGATTTTTTTTCTTAATTTTTGAATTTGGGGTTTTGAAATTTGATTCGACATTATTTTTTCTTCAACATCCTTACGAATTACTCTAACATGTATTGCATACGTAATTACTAGAGCAATAACAAGAAGTATCTTAACAATTAGAAATGTTCCATAACTTGTTGAAACAAGAAGTTCAGGTTTACCGAGCAACACATGAGAACTATACAATCCGGTTGCCATTAGAATAATTAATGATGGAACAGCAATTATGTTAAATCGTCTTCCAACACGAATCATTATTTGCATTCTTTCTTCAAGAGAATCAGTCATTGTTTTTAGAAGTGGAGAAAATACAATACCAATGAAAAGTGAACCTCCTACCCATATTGCAGCCGCAACAAGATGAATCCAAGTAAGAATTGCTTGCTCTAGAACGGTCATAGAATATGGTATTTTAAATCAAATATTATGTATTTGGATCTTAACAACCTTTTTTAGTTGTACCTAATCTGATAGCATTGAAATGACATTTCAAAATAAAAAAACAGTTTATGCTGCATTAGTTGGAGTTCTGGCTTTGATGGGAGGAATTTTTTACTATGGCAATCTCGATACCGTACAGATTGAACAAGTTGAGATTGAGTTAACAAATGTAGAACTAATAGATGTTGATACCACAAATAATCAAGCAAAATTTAATGTTACATTTCTTGTAAAGAATCCAAGTGATAAAACATTTACAGTTCCACTAATTGGATATGATCTTTATGGTGATGGGGTTCTGTTAGGTTCAGGACAATACTCTACAGTAGATATTTCAATGCCTGGAAGAGCTGCATTTTTTCCAGGTGTAGAACTTCCTTTGAAAAATATATTTGTTCTTGAAAAATCTGAAGTTAATTCAGAAATTTATCAAAATGCTATAGAAAACAGAATCAATAGTTTTTCAGCAGAAGGAAGTATCACTACTCAATCTTCATGGATGACTGTTGATAAGGAATTCAAAACAGGATTTTAATTGAAAAAGTGGGCCGAGTGAGATTCGAACTCACGATCACCGCCGTGTCGAGGCGGTATCCTAACCAGCTAGACTACCGGCCCATTGAAAAACAAGACTAGGTGTTGGCATTATTAACGTTTAACAAAAGAAAGGATGAATAAAAAGAAAGAAAACGTGAAATAGATGACAGAGAATTTTACTGAAGAAGAAAAAAGAGGTTTCTATAAGGCAATTTATTCAAGAAGAGATGTTAGATCTCATTTTATCTCAAAACAGATAGAAGATGGTATTTTATCAAAAATTCTACATGCTGCACATCATGCCCCATCAGTAGGATTTTCTCAGCCATGGAATTTTATCTTGATAAAAGATATTGAAACAAAAAAGAAAATCAAAGAATCTTTTGAAGAAGAAAAAAATCGTTCATCAAAATTAGTTGAAGAACCAAAGAAATCAAAATATCTTTCATTCAAGCTAGAAGGAATTTTAGATTCTCCAGTCAATCTTTGTGTAACATATGATCCTACAAAATTTGGTCCTTTTATTATTGGTAGATCAAGTATACCTGAAGCAGGACTATACAGTGTATGTTGTGCAATCCAAAATTTATGGTTATCAGCAAGAACAGAAGGAGTAGGTCTTGGATGGGTAAGTATTCTGTCAAATGAAACTCTAAAAGAAACTCTGGATTTACCAGAACATGTTATTCCTGTTGCATACTTGTGTTTGGGATATGTTAATGAATTTGCAGAAAAACCAGATCTTGAGACTGCAGATTGGCTACCAAGACTAGGACTCAAAGATGTTGTATATTTTGAAAAATGGAATGACAAAGAAAATAAAAATTGGAATGGAATTAAAGAAATGATTAGAAATAATCTTGATTACGCTTAAATAATTAAGAGTGTTTTTTTTTGCTGGGCTTGTGGCGCAGAGTCATTTGACGCGAAACATGGATAGCGTGGTACTCTCCTAAGGTACAGGTCGAGGGATCGAAGCCCTCCAAGCCCGTTAAATTTTCAAAGTCATGGAAATTTATATACAAAGATAAATGGCTTGAGATATGAAAGTTGTAGTTATTTCTGGAAGTCCAAGAAAAAATGCCCTTACACAAGTTATGATGAAGTACGTTTATGATTATGCTAAATCAAAAAACCAAGATACAAAATTGATCAATCTTTCAGATGGTCAAATTGAATGTTATAGAGGATATGGTGAAGAATACAATGAAGCTACAAAGACAGCATCAGATGACATAACGGATGCAGATGTGTGGTTAATAGGAACACCAATTTACAATTCGTTTTTTAGTTCAGCATTGAAAAATTTGTTTGAATATATCAATTATAAAAAAACTGCCGGAAAGGTATCTGGAATGGCAATTTTAGCTTCTGGAAATATTGGTTTTACCGATGTCCAGACATTAATCACACAACTATTATCATACTTTAGAGTAGTAGCAAATCCTAAGGCTGTGTTTCTAACCACAGAAGCTATCACTGATAATTCTGTTTCAGATGTAAATGCACAAAATAGACTAAAAGAGATGGTAGATGAAACTTTGGAGATTGCGTCTAAATTACGTCAAGATTAAACTGTAGATAGTGCTGCTTTATGATCATTCCTTCAACAAATTTCATAGAAGTTGATTCTGCAGATATATCAATGTAGATAGTAGATTCTCAATTCCTGTAGAATTTTTAATTTAGGTTATTTTAGATTGATAATCTATTGGTTTTGTAAACAAATTTGTATTAGATGATATGTTAGTTAGCAAACCAGTTATAATAGTACATACAAAGATTGTATTTTTAGATATTATAGAATAACTCCAGATTTAGAATAAAAAATTTGTTTTAATTTATTTATATTCAAACTTCAAAAGTAAAATATTAACATGACATAGAAATTACACTATTGAGTTTGAAAAAAGATCCAACTGAATTGTGTTCATGTAAATGCCACTATGGTGGTGCTGAAAGTTGTCCTGGTTGTAAAGATAATCATGGAATAGAATGTTGCCATTGTAAAGATTAGAACTATTTATTTTGAGTTTTTCTTTTAGAAGCTAACATTTTCAGATTGGCTAATTCAGTTTTTAATGATTCAATCTGAACAAGAGTTTGTAGGTTAGAAATTTCCTGATTCAATCTTTCAATTTCACTGTCTTTTAGTTTCATAGACGCCTTTAGATCATTAAGTTCAGAAGATAATTCATTTTGGATTTGTTTTATGTTAGAAAGACCAACTTGATTACCTGTAGTTGTTGTAACAATAGTTTGTGTATTACTCAAGCTTTTTTTTGCTTTTAGTATGTTCTGGTGCCTGTTTATGCATGTAATCTGTACTTTTTTGGGATAACCAACACATCAATGTAAGAAACCATGTAACAGAAACTGATATGAGAAAAATAGTATTCATGTCTGGTGCAAAGTCCATAAAGTATGGCCAAAGTCCTGTTAGTACTGCAGCAAAAGCTCCAGTAGTTACTGTTGCTAAGTGATTTCGTAAATAGCCCATTATTTATTTGAAAAAATTATTGTTTATAAGAGTGATGCTAAAAATCATAAAATAATATAATTAAAAAGAAAAAAGAGTCGAGTTTAGTCGTCTTTCTCAGAAATAGTTGATTTAGGCAAAACAGATTGTAAGATTTGGATCTTTTGTAATAATTCAGTTCTCAGATCTCTTGCAACTCTTCTTACTGTTGGTCTTGGAACCCCAAGTTCATCAACAACTTTGGTATAGATATCCTGCTTGTCGGTTACTCCTTTGTCAAGATAGGAATTAATTGCTTCTTTAATTATCGTGCTTTGATTTGTACGATTCAACGAATACCAAATTTTGTTTGTTCTATATAAGACTATAACTTGCTGAATTTCTGAAATTCTATATTTAATAAATTCGTATTTGTACTTTTTAAAAAAATAAAGTCTTCAACGATAAAATTTATCAACAAAAAACGTATTGATTGCTAGGAATTTTTCAACATACTAAAAGTATCCATAAAAATTTTTAAAAAGATTTTCACAAAAGACTCATATGATAAGATAATAAATAAATTTTAATGGCTACAGTAAATATTGAAACAAATTTTGGAAAGATTTCATTTAAACTTTTACCTGAGTTAGCGCCAGAAACAGTTAGAAATTTTGAAAAATTGGCCAAAGAAGGATTCTATGATGGAACTCTATTCCACAGAGTTATTCCTGGATTTATGATTCAGGGAGGAGATCCAAACACAAAAACAGATAACAAGGGTTCATGGGGAATGGGAGGACCAGGATATAGCATCAAGGCTGAATTTAGTTCAAGATCTCATTTACGAGGAATAGTTTCCATGGCTAGATCACAAGATCCAGATAGTGCAGGCTCACAATTTTTCATAGTAACAGCTGATAGTACATTCCTTGATAGGCAATATACTGTATTTGGTGAAGTTACAGAAGGCATGGATGTTGCAGATAAAATTGTAAATCTTGAACGAGATGGCAATGATTGTCCCTTAGAAAAAACACAGATAATTCGTGTAAGTGTGGAATAAATAAATATGAAGATTCTGGGATTTTTAATAATTATATTAATAATATTTGTAATTCCTGTGGCTGATGCCCAACTTTCAATTGGTGCAAAAGCTGTTCAGAAATCTGTAGATGTGATTATAAATTCAGATGGGGAGATTCATGTCAAACATGTTATTGTTTCATCAAATTTACCAAGCCAAGTTGAATTAATTGAAGGAACAGTTTCAAACCTTGTTGTAACAAATGAACAAGGAGAAGAAAGAGATCTTGCAGTTGTTGGAGATAATGATGCGGTATTGATTTTTCCATCAAATCAAAATTCAATTGTAGAATATAACCTTGATAATGTACTTTCTCAAAAAGATAACTTATGGACATGGGATTTCAGTTATCTTGAAACTACTTCTTTTATTATGCCTGAAGAAGTAGATTTGGTATTTGTTAATGGGACACCTATTTTCTTGGGTGAAAAAAAGGGAATTGGATGTCATGGATGTAAAATAGTTTTAGAATATTCAATTAATGTATTAAAAAATATCAATCAAGTAAATTGGGAAGATAAAGAATTTCTTGTAGAGACCAGAACTTCATCAGAAATAAAAAGTTTTAATTTTAATCAACCTACAAAAAAAATTAGCTTTAAAGTTAATGACAATTATCAATTTGTTACTATCATAATTCCTTTAGAATTACTATGGGAACCATATTCAGTATTTCTTGATGATGATAAAATTTTGAAACATGAAATCATCAATAATGGAACTCATGTTTGGCTTAGCATGAAACCTGAAACTTCAGGAGAAATTACAATTATAGGAACTACAGTAATTCCTGAATTTCCAATAATTGCTCCATTGGCAATAGGATTTTTGATGATTCTTGTTGTGCCACTAATGAAAAAATTTAATCTCCGTTAGAACCACACGAACAGAATCCATATTCATCAATTCTAACATTACAAACTGGGCATTTTTCACCATAATTTACTTCCCATGGTTCCTTTCCATAAAGCTTGAAGTGATCATCAATTTCTAATGGTATGTCCCTTTTCTTTTCCAATGATTTGTATAGGTATTGCAACTATACATACATTATCTGAAAAAATCATGAAAATTGAATGTGGTTGCCATTGTATAAAATGTAAAAGTACAGATCTTGAATCAAATAAAATTGGAGAGGTTGAGAAAGATGGGTATTTTGATATGCATCATACATGTAACCAGTGTAATACACATTTTGATCATTTAGCAGGAGAAACTTTTTCTATTTGTGAAAAGTGTAATTATTCTTCTAGTTAGATATTAATGATTCTCGAACAAAATAATGAGCTCGATTCTCATGAGAGTTTTTCATAAGTTCTTTGTTTGATGCCATTTTTGCTAAAGCTTTTGATACATCTAATGAACTTGAAGACCAACCATATTCCCTGAGTTGTTGAACAGTTTCAGTGACTGTTCTTGGAGAATCAAAGAACCTACTTGTTTCTAAAATTCGTAATTTTGATTTAATTTCGTTAGGAGTAATGTGTTTTGGTTCACTGAATTCTGGTTCATATACTTCAGCATCATCCAAGTATTCTAAACCAGATTGAGCTAGATGTTCCACTTGAGTTGATTTTTGGATAGATTCAGTTTCATCCACAATTTTTGCATGATTTTCTGGTAAATGATGTGAAATACTATCTATGATTTCACCTAGCGTTTGATTATCAACGTAGAAATCTCTAGAGTCAACCTCGATCTCATTTTCTCCAATTTTGAGTTTAATTCTAGCCAACGAGTAATAATCATCAAGTTTTGATTTATTTTGTTAGCTCTAAGGAGCTTTAAGATTAGATCAAAACTTTTACACAATTTATTGGGATTTTTTTCCTTTTGAATTAAAATGTGATTTTGGAAAAATTAACTATGAAATCATCCAAAAAACTGGTCTAATCGCACTTTTCGTGCTAGGCATGAGTATTTTTGGATATTCACAGTATGCATTTGCATCACAGATAGGAGTAAGCATTACTCAGAGTAAGTTATTGAATGAAAATGAAAAAGGTTCAAACTATAATATTGAATTACAATTTGAAAATCCTTCATTGTTAATACTAACTGCAGACGATACTAAGTTCTTTATTATTGTTAATAATGAAATGGTTGGCGTAGGTCAGTTAGAACCATTCACATTACAACCATTAGGTAATAGTTATGTCAAAGGTACTTTTCATACAGATTCTGACGTTGATGAAAAATCTCAATCTATAAAAATTTCTGGAGTAACAAAATATGATGTATTCTTTACATCTATTGATGTTCCATTTGTTTACTATCCAACAGAAGAACAAGCAAGAGAATTTATACATCAAAATTATTTTCTTTTCGAATGCTTACTGTTTTTGGTTCTACTGCATTAGACACAATTAGAACGCCAAAAAAAATATTAAAGAATATTCTAGGAGGGGCAGCAACTTTTGCAGCAATTTCTGCAAGCAATTTTGTAAATACTGGATTAATTGCAGTAGTTGGAAAAGATTTTCCAAAACAGTATCATAATATTTTATCCAAATATCTTGATTTACAAGGATTGACTATCAAAGAGGGTAAAACATTTCGTTACGATGGTAGTTATGACAATACACTAAGTACTAGATCTACTTTAAAAACTGAAT